>Ga0182013_10005053_pt1 | contig 15558 bp, 11 predicted proteins | sample 612S2MmetaG_FD_120487 | JGI IMG/M metagenome (GOLD analysis project Ga0182013, IMG submission 120487) | Permafrost microbial communities from Stordalen Mire, Sweden - 612S2M metaG | ecosystem: Environmental > Terrestrial > Soil > Wetlands > Permafrost | place: Sweden: Stordalen | collected...
ACGGCGGCGGTGGCTGGGGCCACGGCGGCGGTGGCTGGGGCCACGGCGGCGGTGGCTGGGGCCACGGCGGCGGTGGCTGGGGCCACGGCGGCGGTGGCTGGGGCCACGGCGGCGGCTGGGGCGGCGGCGGTTTCGGTCCTGGTGGCTGGGGCCCCGGTGGCGGCATCTTTAACCACGGACCCTTCTTCCGTCCCTGGTGGTGAGCCAGACGAGTTGCGTCCGGGGGGCCTTACGGGTCGCGGGGCAGGCCCAGCAGTCGTTCGGCGATGATGTTGAGCTGCACCTCCGACGTGCCACCGTAGATGGTGGTGGCGCGGCTGGCCAGCAGGTACTCGCCCCACTTGCCCTCCAACTCGGCGGTGTCGCCCAGCGCGGCGTCGGTGCCGAACGAGGTCACCGCGAATTCCGCGTAACCCTGGCCGGTGCGCATGGACAACAACTTGGAGATCGCTGCCGAGGGCATCGCGTCGCCGCCGGCCAGGGTCAGCAACGTGGAACGCAGGTTCAGCACCTTGGCGGCATGACCTTCGGCGATCAACTGTCCGGCCCGGTACCGTGCGACCTGGTCGAACTGCCCGTCCCGAACAAACTCGACGAACTGGGGAAGGGTGGCCAGGAAGTTCGCGTCGGTGCTGCCCAGCGATACCCGCTCCGCCGTCAGGGTATTGCGGCTGACCTCCCAGCCCCGGTTCACTTCACCGAGCACGCACTCGTCGGGCACGAACACGTCGTCGATGTAGACGGTGTTGAACAGTGCGTTACCCGTGAGTTCGCGCAGCGGCTTCACCTCTACGCCTTCGCTTTTCATGTCCAGCAGGAAGTAGGTGATGCCATTGTGCTTCGGCGCCGACGCGTCCGTCCTGGCCAGCAGCGCCCCCCACTGCGCGAACTGCGCGGCAGTGGTCCAGATCTTTTGCCCGGTAATGCGCCAGCCGCCGTCGGCCCTGGTCGCCTTGGTGGTCAGCCCGGCCAGATCCGAACCGGCGCCCGGCTCGGAGAACAGCTGGCACCAGAACGTGTCCCCGCGCAGGGTCGGCGGCAGTAACCGCTGCTTTTGCTCCTCGGTCCCGAACGCGACGATCGACGGAATGATCCATGCGGCGATGCCGACCTGCGGTCGCCGGACCCGCCCCGCGGCAAACTCCTGGGCGATGATGATCTGCTCGACCGGGCCGGCCGACCGGCCCCACGGCCGGGGTAGATACGGCAGCACCCACCCGGCCTCGGCGAGCGCGATCTTGCGTGCCTCACGGTCCATCGCCTTGAATGCGGCGACCTCGGCACGAATCTCGTCCCGCAGCTGTTCGGTCTCGGGGTCCAAGTCGATATCCACAGCGCGCATGCCGGTAGTCGTCGCCGTGGTCGCCACTCGTTGCGGGTATTCCGAGCGGCGGCCGAAGCATGCGGCAATCATCAGGGCCCGGCGGTAATAGACGTTGGTGTCGTGCTCCCAGGTGAAGCCGATGCCGCCGTGCACCTGAATGCAATCCTGCGTGCATCGCTGAGCGGCCGCCGGCGCCAGCGTCGCCGCCACAGCGGCGGCGAACTCGACTTTGGCCGCGGCTATGTCCCAATTGTTTTGGCTGGCCTCGTCAATCGCGCGGGCGGCATCCCATACTGCGGCGGTGGCCCGTTCGGTGTCGGCGATCATCTCTGCGCATTTGTGCTTGATGGCCTGGAACTGGCCGATCGGCCTGCCGAACTGCTCACGGATCTTGGCGTATTGGGACGCCGTGTCGGTGGCCCAGCGTGAGACCCCGATCGCCTCGGCGGACAGCAGCGTAGACATCAGCGCGTGCGCCGTGGTCATGGTCAGGTTGCTCAACGCCGCATCGTCGCTGACCTCGACGGCGTTGGCCCGCACATGCGCGATGGGGCGCAGCGGGTCCAGGCTTTTCACCGGCTCGATCTCGAGTTGCTCGGCGCGCAGCACGACCCACTCGTCGCCGCTGTCGATCGCTACCGGGAGTACCAGCACGGATGCCTGCGCCGCCGCGGGAACCGCGCGGACTTCGCCGCGGATCACCAGGGTGTCCCCGTGTCGGGTGGCGGTCAGCCCGGAATCCAGCGCGTATGCGGCGATGGCAGCGCCGGAAGCCAGCTCGGCGAGCACCTTGGCTTGCGCGTCGTGCGCCGCGATCAGCGCGCTGGCGATCACCGACGGCACGAACGGCCCAGGCACCGCCCCGTAACCGAACTCGGCCAGCACGACGGCCAGCTCGAGAATGCCGAAACCCTGTCCGCCGACAGATTCGGCCAGATGCACCCCCTGCAGCCCTTGGTCGGCGGCCGCCTGCCAGTACGGCGGCGGGTTTCCGAGCGGCGTTTCCAACGCCGCGTGCAGCACCTCGGACGGGGCCACCCGCGCAACCAGGGAGCGCACCGAATCGGCCAGGGTTTGGTGCTCAGGAGTTATCGCGATCGGCATTGGTCGCCTTCCCATACTTTCTTCGAGTGCTTTCGGGGCCGCCATTTCGGCCGAGTGTCTTCCAAGCTAACAACCGGGCGGTTGGTTGACGACATGGGCTAGCGGCTCCCGGTCGCGCAGTCGGCGGCAATTCGCGACCGCCTCGGCCAGATAGCGCCGCATGGTGTCGGCGGTGGACCAGGTGACATGCGGCGTCAGCACTACGTTGTCCAGACCGAGTAACGGGTTGTCGGGTACGACCGGTTCGACTTCGAAAACGTCCAGGCCCGCGGCGGCCAGCCGGCCATCGCGCAGCGCGGCCACCAGCGCATCCTCGTCGACGACGGCGCCACGCGACGTATTGATCAGTACTGCGCGGGGTTTCATCCCGGCAATGGCTTTCCGGTCCAGCAGATGACGGGTGCCGCTCGTCAACGGCAGGTGTAGCGACACGACATCGCTGGTGCGCAGCAGTTCGGGTAGGGGCCGCCAGTCGGGGTGCCCGTCGTCGTGGGTGCTGGTGTGCAGGACGGTCGCGCCCATCGCCGCGACCATCCGGTGCACGCGCTTGGCGATGTTGCCGTAGCCGACCAGTCCGACGGTGCAGGCGCCGATATCGCGCACCGATTCGCCGAGCTCCGGGTCCGTCGGCCAGCCGAGGCCCTGACGGGTCGCGCGATCCAAGACCGGTAGCCGCCGCATTGCGGCCAGCATCAACAACACCGTGCCCTCGGCGACCGACGGGGCGTTGGCGCCGGGCATGTTCGCCACTGCGATACCGCACGCCGTCGCGGTCTCCACATCGATGGTGTTCACCCCGGCGCCGAGCTTCTGCACCAGCCGCAGCCGCTTCCCGCGTTGCAGGTCGTCGCCCGAGAGCGGACGGAGCACGTGCCAAATCACTTCCGCATCAAACAATTCCCGGTAGAAGTTGGTTTGCGACTCGGGAGAGTCATCGTCGGCACACCAACGGATGTCGAGCCAATCAGACTCGGGCGAGAGGAATTCGAGCACCTTATCGCCCGGAACGAAGTGGGCAAGAACTCTTACCGCCACCGTTTGTTGATCCACTCGGCGATTGTGTCAGCCTGTTCGCTGCGCATCTGGGGTGGCCTGCGCGCGCGTCACAGATGCGCTGGGCGTCGGACGGAAGTGCAAGGTCCCCGGGCGGATCACCGCGAGGATGCCCTTGCGGGCAGCCATCTTTCGGGCGGCGGCATCGATCGCGTGCTGTGTTTTCCCCAGGGTGCGTCGGGAGGCCGGCCGGTCCCTCCGCCGGCTGCCGCGCGGCCGGCACCTCTGGTACCTCCCTGGAGCAAAGCTGAACCCGATGTTAGATTCGGACCGTCTCATGGCAAACGTCCCTGCCGCCGCCCCGGGGACCGATGGGAGCCGCAGGATGATCAAGCTGAAACACACCTGTCCCGAGTTATCCTTGATATGCCAATTGAATTCGGGTACTGGATAAAATAATTCACCAACGAAGCCACCCAGACCGTACCGAAGACCGCGGCCGAACGGCGACCTCCGGTGACGGCGGGCCGCTAATCGGCGAGACCGCGCCTTAGCCAGGGATGTGCATGACGACCGACGGCATTTTGACCGATCTGCAGATCGCCGCGTTGACGCCCGAGCAGCGACGCGAATTGATAACCCGGCTGCGCCAACCTCTCAGCGACATGATTGACCCGGTCGCGCTCAATCGGATGCGGCGTATCCGATTGAGTCTCATGGTCGGTGGCTCTATCGCGATGATCCCCTGGCTTGGGTACCTCTCCATAACGTTGCCGGAGAACTATGTTGCCCATAATTGGACCGCAACCTGGTTGGGCTTCGATGCTCTGTTGGTCGGGTTCATGGTGGCGACCGCGTTGTCCGGATACCTGCGTCGCCAGGTGCTGGTGCTCGCGGCGTTCACCGCCGGGGTGCTGCTGATCTGCGACGCGTGGTTCGACCTCATGACCGCCGGACCCAATGACATCCGGCTGTCGCTGATCACGGCGTTCGGGATCGAGCTGCCGTTGGCGATCTTCCTGATCACCGGTGCTCTGCGCATCATGCGGCTCACGATGATGCGTCTTTGGCGGCTGGATCCGGGGATGTCCCTGTTGCAGCTGCCGCTGCTTCCGTAATTCGGGGAAGGGCAAGCTTCGGGTCGGCGAGGTCGTCAAGCAGCGACGCCAGTTGATCGACGAGCTCGTCCGGCCCCAACTTCACGTCGCCGGCCAGCCAGGCGCTGATCGTTTGACTGACGCCGCCCACCACGAAGTGCGCGGCTGCTTTGATGTGGTCGTTCGCAGGCATCTGCAGCGCGTCGCCGACGTACCGGCCGGACAGCATGGCGAACAATGCCGTGGATTCTGCCCGCTTGCGCACGATGACCGGGTTGGCCAGCTGCGTGCCGAACAGCAGGCGCCCGACGCGGGCGTCACCGGCGATGGCCCGCACGATGTTGGCCATCCCCGCCCGCGTTCGCTCGCGCCACGGCAGTGACCCCGCGGCGGCCTGGGTGGTCGCGGCCAGTTCGGCGACCACCGAATCAAAAACCGCACTGACGAATTCGTCTTTGTCGGTGAAGCTTTCGTAGTAGTAGCGGACCGCCAGGCCGGCCTCGCGGCAAATGCCTCGAACCGTCAGCCCGGAGATGTCTTGTTGCTCGGCCCCCAATAGATCGAGGCCGGCGGCCAGGAATCGGCTGCGGCGCGTGGCCAGTCGTTCGGCGGCTCGTACCCCGCGGTACGTTCGCGCGCTCGGTGCTTCGGTCCGGGCAGGCATGGCACCCATCTTGACAGCGGGTCGAGGCGGCGACAATATCGGGAAACAACTGTTTTCACAATTCTGACGCCGGTCCACCAGGAGGTTCCTCGATGGCGATTCACGAGCCCGCTGGGCAGGTTGAGCGCGCGGTGGCGGATCCGGCCGATCCGGGCCGCCCGCTGTCGGGCCGCGGGAAACGGGGGATCGGTGTCGACGACGGACTCATGGGGGTGTCCCTGCTGGCAGGCGCGGCGAACGTGATCATGCAGTTGGCGCGACCAGGTGTCGGCTACGGCGTGCTGGAGAGCCGCGTCGAGAGCGGCCGGACGGATCTGCATCCGATCAAGCGGGCCCGCACCACTTTCACCTACCTCGCGGTGGCTACTGCCGGCAGCGGCGCGCAGAAGAAGGCCTTCCGCGACGGGGTGAATCGTGCCCACGCTCAGGTTTACTCCACACCCGACAGCCCGGTGCGGTACAACGCGTTCGACCCTGACCTGCAGCTCTGGGTGGGCGCCTGTTTGTACAAGGGTGGACTCGACATTCACCGCATGTTCATCGGCGAGCTGGACGACGAGGATGCCGACCGCCACTATCGCGAGGGCATGGCGCTGGCGACCACGTTGCAGGTGCCGCCGGAGATGTGGCCACCGGACCGGGCGGCCTTCGACCGATACTGGCAGGAGTCGCTGGCGAAGGTGCACATCGACGACACCGTCCGCGCATATCTTTATCCGATCGCAGCGGGGCGGATGCGGGGGTTGCGGCTTCCGGGGCCGCTGCAGCGCTGGTCGGACGACTTCTCATTGCTGATCACCACAGGGTTCCTGCCGCAGCGATTCCGCGACGAGATGCGGTTGCCGTGGGACGCCGCCAGGCAACGCCGGTTCGACCGACTGATGGGCGTGCTGCGCACGGTTAACCGCCTCCTGCCCCGGTTTGTCAGGGAGTTTCCGTTCAACGTGTTGTTGTGGGACGTCGACCGCAGGATCAGGACGGGCCGCCCGTTGGTCTAGCGTCGGCGCCTTGCGGCCCGCCTTTTCGGGCTTATGTTGATAACGACAATCATATTCATTAAGCTTTGGTCCGTGACCGCGCCGATCTGGATGGCTTCGCCGCCGGAGGTGCATTCGGCGTTGCTGAGTAGCGGTCCGGGGCCGGGATCCACGCTGGCCGCGGCGGCGCAGTGGTCGGCGTTGAGCGTCGAATACTCCTCGGCCGCCGAAGAACTGAGCGCGGTGCTGGCGTCCGTGCAGGCAGGCGCCTGGGACGGCCCGAGCGCTGAGTCGTACGTCGCCGCGCATATGCCATATCTGGCGTGGTTGACACAGGCAAGTACAAACAGCGCGGGAATGGCGGCCGACCAAGAGGCCGCGGCCACGGCCTATACCGCGGCGTTGGCGGCCATGCCGACCTTGCCGGAGCTGACCGCCAACCACGCAATTCATGGGGCGTTGTTGGGCACGAACTTCTTTGGCATCAACACGATCCCGATTGCGCTCAACGAAGCCGACTATGCTCGGATGTGGACTCAGGCCGCCACCACGATGGGCATCTATCAGGCGGTATCCAGCGCCGCGGTCGCGTCGACGCCGCAGACCACCCCCGCGCCACAAATCGTGAAATCCGAGGCGCCAACACAGGCCCAGTCGTCGGCGGCCTCCAACCTGCTGCCGGGGTTCCTGCAAGAGTTCCTGAAGAACATCGAGCAGTTCCTGCAAAACCCGCTGGGGCTCCAGCAGCAGATCGAGAGTGTCCTGCTCAGCGATACCCAGTCCAACAACCCGCTCGCGCTTCCGCAGTGGCTCGTGAATTTCCTGCAAACCAACCTCGGTATCGGAAATACCCAACTTGCCCACGACCCGGTGATCGACCTTCCGTTCGATAACGTCGTTGCGAGCATCCTGCAGCACTTCGGCATCAATTGGAGCCCTGCGGCCGGCACCATCAACGGAGCCACCTACGACACATTCACCAACCCCGGCCAGGCGTCGTTTTGGATCGCTCGAAGCCTCGAACTTTTTGAGGATTTCCAAAATTTCGCGGTAGACCTGACCCAAAATCCGGTGCAGGCCTTTCAATGGCTGATCAGCTGGGAGCTGTTCGATTTCCCCACCCACATCGCAGAAGTCCTTGCCTATACAGTCTCCAACCCGGCATTGGCTATCGTGGCGCTTCCCGCCATCGCCCCGGCGGGACTGGCGGGCTTGGGGGGGCTGGCCGGGCTGGCTGCCCTGCCCCCAACCGCTGTGGCGCCGGCGCCGGCTCTGGCGCCCGTGGCAGCACCCAGTGTTTTTCCGCCCGTGGGGCCGACCTCGATTGCCTCACCGCCCGCGGCCCCCGCGCCGCCGCCGTCGCCCGCGCCCACGCCTTCCGGCCCCCCCGGTCCGCCGGCTCCGGCACCCACACCGCCGCCTGCCGCCGCGGGCGGGGTGGGTTTTTTCCCTCCGTATGCGGTGGCGCCTCCCGGCATCGGGTTCGGCGCCGGGATCGGTGCGCGAGCCAGTTCCAGCGCCAAAAGCAAGGCACCGGAGCCGGATACGGTCGTGGCTGTGGCTGTGGCTGCGGCGGCCGCGCGCGAGGCGGCGCGGGCGCGCCGGCGTCAGCGGGCGCGGCAACGTGGCCATGGCGATGAGTTCATGGATATGAACGTTGACGTCAACCCCTACTGGGGCGGGCGGCCCGGCGCACAGACGCTGGCGTCGGATCAGGGCGCCGGAAATCTTGGGTTTGCGGGTACCACGCCCGATCAAACGGTGGCAGCCGCGGCCGGTTTGACCACCCTGGCCGCCGATGAGTTCGGTAGCGGCCCGCGGATGCCGATGGTGCCGGGTACTTGGGACCCGGACGGCGCCCGCGAGGGGACCGAACGGGCGCATGGCAGCGAGCAACGAAAGACATCCTGGTGAATTTGTCGGATGCCGGCCGAAGCCGAAGACAAAACCTCTAGGGCTGACCGAAAATACCGGCCTGGTAGTCGCCCTGGTTGAACGCGCCCGCACTAAACGTCCCAAAGTTTGCCAGGCCGCTATTGGCGTAGCCGCGGTCCACGAAGCCGCTGTTTTGTTGCCCAGAGTTTGCGAAGCCGACGTTGTCATAATCGCGTTGGAAGAAGCCCGTGTCGGAGCCGCCCGAGTTAAACGCGCCCGTCTGCACGTCGCCCGTATTGAGGAAGCCGGCGCTGTGCGACCCGTTGTTCAGCACGCCGGACGAGCCGTCGCCCGTATTGAAGAAGCCCGAGGATCCGGTTCCTGAGTTGCCGAAGCCCGAGTTCGCGACTATCCCGGTGAGGTCAGCCGAGCTGCCCAGACCCGTGTCCAGCGTGCCCGAATTGAGTAAACCCGTGTTGGTGTCGCCCGAGTTGAACCAGCCCGTGTCCACGTTGCCCGAGTTGAAGCTACCCGTATTCGGGGCACCTGCGATCAGGCCGCCCGAGTTGAAGTTGCCGTCGTTGAAAAGGCCGGCGTTCCCGACGCCCACGTTGCCGCTGCCCGCGTTACCGAAGCCCACGTTCCCCGGACCCGCGTTGCCGAAGCCGACGTTGGCGTCTGCCCCGTTCCCGAAGCCGGTGTTAAACGAGCCACCGTCCCAGAAGCCCGTGTTGGTGCTGCCTGAGTTCGCAAATCCGAAGTTACCGTTCCCAGAGTTAAAGAAGCCAAAGTTTCCATCACCGGAGTTGAAGAACCCGACGTTGTTGTTGCCCGAATTCCCAAAGCCGATGTTTCCCGTGCCCGAGTTCAACCCGCCGATGCCCACCTGGTTATTGCCGGTGAGGTTGAAGCCGATGTCGTTGTTACCGGTGTTCCCAAAACCAAAGTTGAAACTTCCATCGTTGCCGAAGCCGACGTTGGAGCTGCCGTAGTTGCCGCTGCCGACGTTGTTGGAGCCGATGTTGCCGCCGCCGACGTTGGTGTTGCCTTGGTTTCCGCTGCCCAAGTTGGCATTGCCGATGTTCCCGCCGCCGACGTTGGTGTTGCCGACGTTCCCGCTACCGAGGTTGGTGTTGCCGATGTTGCCGAGGCCGAAGTTGTTGCCACCTTGGTTTCCGCTGCCCAGGTTGGTGTTGCCGATGTTGCCGCTGCCGACGTTGTTGCCACCTTGGTTTCCGCTGCCCAGGTTGGTGTTGCCGATGTTGCCGCTGCCGAGGTTGTCATTACCCTTGTTGCCGCCGCCCAGGTTCCAGCTGCCGATGTTGCCAAGCCCGGTATTGAGAGCCGGCAAACCGGCAAGGGTGGAAGCCTCCGCCGGCAAAGCCTGCCACGACGACAACTGCGCAGCCACCGCTGAGGCCCCACCGTGATAACCCACCATGGCGGCCACATCGGCAGCCCACATCTCCTCGTATCGAGTCTCAGCAGCCGCTATCGCCGGCGCGTTCTGCCCGAGAAGGTTCGACTGGATCAATCGCACGAACTCATTGCGATTGGCCGCCACCACCATCGGATGCACCGTCGCTGCCTGAGCCGCCTCAAACGCGCTGACCACGGCCTTCGCCTGGATGGCTGCCCCTTGGGCTTGAGTGGCCGCGACGTTGAGCCACGCCGCGTAAGGAGACGCCGCAGCCAGCATCGCTGTCGACGCCGCACCCTGCCACGACTGGCCGGCCAATCCCGACGTCACCGACCCAAACGAATCGGCCGCAGAACCCAACTCGGCCGCCAACCGGCCCCAGGCAGCCGCCGCACCCACCATCGGAGCCGACCCCGCGCCTGAGTACAGCAACAACGAATTGGTCTCGGGCGGCAAGACCTGAAAATTCATCCCGCCCGCTATCCTTTCCGTCGAGTCGCAAGAGGCGGTTGGTCAGGGCCCCCCGCACTGCCTACCGGGATTCAGGCCATCACCCCCGCAGTTCCCCATTGGTCGCGCAAAAGGGGTCCATAGTTCCGCGAAGGCTCTTGAATTCTGGGCGTTAAGCTCTGCGGCCTGGCCGCCGGAGGGCCAGTGCTGGTGCCGCCGATCGGCCCACCCGCTCTACGCATGTGATGCGAGCGCACGATAGCCCGGCTCTGCGAAGCGCGCGGCGGCCGATCGCATCGCGTCGGTCAGCGGGCGAAGCTCCGGCGCATCGCCGGCAAAGACCCCGGATGCTGGATCCTTGGAGTAGAACCGAGACTCCGCGACCATGCGCTGGATTGCCGCAGCATCGGCGTCAAGCCCGAGATGCGCAACCACGCGCGTCCAAACCGCGGCGGGCAGCTCGGCATGGTCGATGACAAGGCGCCGAGCCGGATCGGTCGCGGCCGCCTCCAGCATCGCGCCGAGCGCGCGGGCCGCGAACTCGGCACGCGCCATGGCCGGGACCGCGGCTGGATCGAGGCCGAAACGCCGTGCGGCCTGACGGGGGGCGGCCTGCAGCCCGAGCCAGCCCGGCGGCTCGGCGAGCAGCGAGGCCAGGACGCGCGCTGGGTCGCGCTGCACCCAGACCCAGGGTGTTTCGGGAAAGGCGGCGGCGAGGATCGCCCGGTGGCGGATGTTCCAGCTCGTGCACTTGAGCATCAGCCGCCGTTCGTCGCCGTGCCGGCGCCGGCCGAGTGCCCGCACCAGGAGCCGAACGGCTCCGACCAGCGCGGCCTCGTCGATCCGATCGGGATCGAGCCCGAGCAGTGTGTTGAGCGGCGCCGGCTCGGCGAGGACGACGACACCGGAAAGTGTGCCCAGCAGCCGGGATACGAGCGTTGATCCGCACCGCGATAGGTGAAAGATCACGCCCGCCGGCTCGAGCGATGGCTCGCCGTCGAGAGCGACGAGCGCCTCGAGCCCAGTCCTGATCAGCGGCCGGGGCCGCGGGCCGGACGCCCAGCGGGCGACGGTCTGGTCGAAGAACGGTTCGACGAAGCGCTCCGCCGAGAGATCGGCCCAGTCGACCGCCGGGGCGGGCCCGGAAAAGTCGAGCCGGACCGGCGTCCAGCGGGCGAGGTCGGCGAGCTTCATCAGACCAGCCGGTCATATCCCAGCGCGCATTGCGCCACAGGGATCTCAGGCATCTCAGTCATCGGACAGCCGGACCAGGAATCCGCTCACGATCAGTTTTCGGGCCAGCTCGATCTGCTGTTGCGTGCGCAGTCCGGGCAGATCGCGAACTCGAAACGGCTCGCTGCTTCCGGAAATAAACAGCATCGCGGCTTCGTGGTCGGCGCCGGCATTTATCGACAAAGTGGCAAACTGCAGCGCGACGCCGCCAGCCACAGCCTGCACCCGCGAAAAGAGCGGTTGGTACTTTCGCACCAGGGTTTGCCCGCCGATTCCGCTGGCGTTCGAGATCTGTCCGATCGGTGGGCATCGGCCGCGGCGGACCAGGACATCTGCCAGCGCGTCGAGACCTTCGGCGATTGCGTGCGGGTCCTCAACGCTGCTGACAGCGTCGCGCAGCAGGACGCCCAGGGTCGCATGCACGTCCGCGTCGTCTAAATGCCGCGGCGGCAGCTGGGCGTTGAGACGGTCATCGTGAAAACTCAGCGAATAGAGCACCCCGATGGCAAGCGTGAGCGCGGTCGGCGCGTGGATTCCGACGGTCAAGTGGATGGACGGCTCTGTGTCTGTGTCAGCCGCATGCACCAGGCCTCGTGGCAGGTACAGCACATCGCCGACTTCCAGTCGCAGGGCGGTCGGCAACGGCAGGCCGTCGGTAGGAACCGCCTTATCACGACGCTGCATCGCATGCGGAGGTATGTCGACGCCGTTGTACAAATGCCAGATCTTCGATCCCTGGACCTGCAGGACCAACACGTCGTGGTCGTCGTAGTGGGGAACGAGCCCTCGCGAGCCGGGCGGCGTGAGGTAGGCGTTGACCTGTATCGGGAAGTTCAGCTCGACTTCAATGGAATGGGCCAGTGAAGCAATCGCGCGCACGTAGCGCTCAACGCCGTCCACAACGATCGTGAAGCCATCGGCAAAGTCGTTGCGGATGCCGACAAGATCGAGGCTGCCATCAACAAGCTGGTAGCTCTCGGAACCACTCTTCTTGTCGTTGCCCCTCATCAGTCGCACGGCTGACGGCTCTCGGCGAAAGAGCTCCAGGAGTTCCTCAACCGCCGACGGCCCGTACAGCAGGCTGTCGAAGTAGCCGGCGCGGTGTCGATTGACGTGGTAGTGCGTCGCCGTCCAGATCTTGTCGAGAAACGTCTCCACCGTGAGAGGTGCAAGCAGCCACGCCAGCGACGGTTCGATAATTAACCTCCCAGAAGTCTTCCCAAGCGCGGTGGTGACGAGGTTAGCAACCTACGCCTGGCGTCAGGGTCCGCGATCAGGCCAGAGCCCCATGGGGGTACGTTGCTGCGCCGTGGTGGCCCCATTACCGTTGCGCCCCATCGGGAAGGACGCCGCAGCGCTTGCGCGTAATGTCGGTTGGGTGCGTAGCGAAGGTGATACCTGGGACATCACAACGAGTGTCGGTTCGACCGCCTTGTTCGTAGCGACCGCGCGAGCGTTGGAGGCGCAAAAGCCCGAGCCGCTGGCCGTCGACCCGTACGCGGAGCTGTTCTGCCGTGCCGTCGGCGGTCGGTGGGCCGATGTCCTCGATGGCAAGGATCCCGACCACGAGCTGAAAAGCGACGAATGGGGCCAATATTTCGTCAATTTCCAGGGGGCTCGCACCAGGTACTTCGATGCGTATTTTCGGCGGGCCGCCGACGCCGGTGTGCGGCAGGTGGTCATCCTGGCGGCGGGACTGGACTCCCGCGCCTACCGGCTGGCGTGGCCCGGCGCTACGACAGTCTTCGAGCTGGACCGTCCGCAAGTACTCGATTTCAAGCGTGAGGTGCTCACCAGCCTCGGCGCCCAACCGCGCGCCGAGCGCCGCGAGATCGCCGTTGATCTACGCGATGACTGGCCACAAGCATTGCGGGACAATGGCTTTGATGCAGCCAAGCCCTCGGCGTGGATTGCCGAAGGCCTGCTGATCTATCTCCCGGCGGCCGCACAGGAGCAGCTGTTCACCGGCATCGACACCCTGGCCGGGCCGGGCAGCCACGTCGCCGTCGAGGATGGCGGCGTGATGGACCCCGACGAATATGCGGCCAGAGTCGAACAAGAACGCGCCGCGCTCGCCGAAGACGCCCAACAGCGCCCGTTCTTTCAGTTGGTCTACAACGAGCGGTGTGCGCCGGCCGCCGAATGGTTCGGCCGGCGAGGCTGGACCGCGGCCGGCACTCCACTGGCCGATTACTTCCGCCAGGTCGGCCGCCCGGTGCCCGAACCGGATACCGAAGCCGGGCCCATGATCGCCCGCAACACCCTGGTGAGTGCCCTCAAGGCGTAAGCCGCCGGGGGTCCGTCAGCGCGGGAACTTTTCCGCATCTGCCACCGACTACTACACGCGTGCTGATTACGCCGCCTAACAGCCGAGGCGGTCGTTGATTCACCCCTGCAAGGAGTCGCTGCCATGGCGCTGTGGGTCGTCGCCCAAGGATTTGTCCTGTCGGCGCCATATTCGGTTGTCGGCGGCTCAGAATGACAGCCCCGATATGGATGGCCGCGCCACCGGAGGTTCATTCCGCCTTGCTCAGCAGTGGTCCCGGGCCGGGCGGTTTGCTGGCTGCCGCCGGATCGTGGAGTTCGTTGAGTGCGGCCTACGAATCGGTCGCTGACGAGCTCAGCGGGATCTTGGCGGCGGTGCAGGCCGGGGCGTGGGAAGGGCCCAGTGCCGAGGAGTACGTAGCCGCGCACGTGCCCTATTTGATGTGGCTGATGCAGGCCAGCGCCGACAGCGCGGCCGCGGCTGTCCAACACGAGACTGCGGCCACCGCCTACACCGCCGCACTGGCCGCCATGCCGACCTTGGTGCAGCTGGCTGCCAACCACGCGGTCCACGCGGTATTGGCGGCGACGAACTTCTTTGGGATTAATACCATCCCCATCGCGCTCAACGAGGCCGAATATGTGTGGATGTGGATCCAGGCAGCCGTCACGATGGCCCAGTATGAGTTGATATCTGGCTCAGCGGTGGTGGCTTCGCCACCGCAAACCGGTGCGCCGCCACAAATCTTGAAGCCCATCGTGAGCAGCGACAGCAGCGACACTGGCGGCAATACGCTCCAGATCGTCGACAATGACGCCGGTAACCCCTATGACCTGAGTTGGTGGATCAATCGAATCACCGAACCTATTAACACCTTCGAGCGGGACATTCTGGAATTTCCGTCGAATCCGTCCGGGGCGACAACGCAGCTGGTGTCCGACCTTCCGGGACTGGTAGCGGACGAGGTGGGCCACGCGGCGGAGGTTTACTTGGCGTACTTCCCCGAGATCAATGCGTTAGCGCTCACCTTGCCGGCCGTCAACCCGGGGTTTTTGGCCGGCTTGGCGGGGCTGAGCGGGCTGGGTTGGATTCAGCCTGACGCAGTTGCCGTGGCGGCCGCACCTACGCCCGAGCCAACCAGTTCGGCGATAGCCGGTAGCACTCCCGCTGTGAGCACTGCCGCTGCACCGAGTCCTGCTACGTCGGCTCCGGCGTCAGCCCCGGCCGCTACGCCGGCCACGGCGCCTGCGTCGGGAGCCCCACCGCCACCGCCCCTTGGCGTCGAGGGGGCGGCCTATCCGTATCTGGTGGGCGGCCCGACCGCCGGAGCCAGCACTGGGATGAGCACCGGCGCACAGCGGAAGGCGCTGGTGCCCGATATCGCCGCGGCAGCAGCGGTGGCTGCCGCGGCAGCGCAACAGAAAAAGAGAGCGCGACGGCGCCTGCGCGCGGGCATGCGAGGGCACGGCGACGAGTTCATGGACATGAACGTCGAAGTCGAGCCGGACTGGAGCGCCCCGTCTGGTGAGGAACTGGTCGCGTCGGCCGTGGCTTCGGATCGGGGTGCCGGAAATCTAGGGTTCGCCGGCACCGCACACAGGGGGACCGTCGCCGAGGCGGCCGGCTTGACCACGCTGTCGGGTGATGAATTCGGCGGCGGGCCGTCAGCGCCTATGGTGCCGGGCACTTGGGAGCCCGGGCAGTCGGAGTTCGGCGAACGGGGAGACGGCCGCTGAACAACCATCCGTTGATAATGAAAATCATATTCAGTAAGCTTCAATGCTTAGCGGCCGCGCCGGCGGCGGGGCTGTCGTCGTGCAAATTGACCACTGTGAAGAAATTCAGAGAGACAGGACCTATGATCCACGATAATGCCCTGCTCAGAGCATTAAACGGGGGAGTTGAGGCGTGAGTCGACCGGCCTCGATCGCCTCGACAGTTAGCTTATGCAATGCTAACTTCAACCGGAATAAGTTAGGGCACACTATGTACGGGAGACGAAGCGCCCGTGGGACGCGGTGACATCGGCATGCTTGCAGCTCAACCAATCAATTCTCTGTCAGACGGGAAAGTCGATGGTGACGTCGTCAGCCGCTTCGCTTCCTGCTGCCGCGCGCTCGGCATCACGATCTATGACCGTCAGCGTCCGGCGGAC
>Ga0182013_10005054_pt1 | contig 15556 bp, 4 predicted proteins | sample 612S2MmetaG_FD_120487 | JGI IMG/M metagenome (GOLD analysis project Ga0182013, IMG submission 120487) | Permafrost microbial communities from Stordalen Mire, Sweden - 612S2M metaG | ecosystem: Environmental > Terrestrial > Soil > Wetlands > Permafrost | place: Sweden: Stordalen | collected...
CAGCGACGGGCTGAGCAGTTCGGTGAGCTCGTAGGTGCTGACGTCGCCGGCCCGCATTCGGCTTACCGGGACGTCTTGGCCGCCCAAGCGATCGCCCGGCTCGGTGCCCGCCCGCTTGCGCGCACCCCGCAGCACCTCCGCCACCGCTCGCTCGACCAGCAATTCCTCGTCGCCCAGCACCAGATGCAACGGCAAAACCTCAGTCACCCCACGATGGTGTCACGAAGGGCCGACCAGTCATGACAGGGGACTCTCAGAGGGCCTCTGAAAGAGACTCCGATAAGAACCAGGCCAGCAGGCACAAGCCGCCGGCCGTCGCGGCCAGGCGCATCGACGTGCGAAACCAGCTCGGAAACCACCCCTGCAACCAGCAAAGCCGCCGCAGCAGCAGGGCCAGCAGAGCCACCAGGACAGTGCCGCCGCCCACCGTGAGCACCCCGGGCACACCCGCGGGAGCGGCGACAGTCGCCATCGGCACGCCCGCGGCCCACCGCGCCACACTCAACACCCACCACAGCTCCGGCCCGGTAAAGCGGATCAAGAACTGGGCACCGGCCGGCCACAACACACACAACGCGGCCGCCGCGCTGCCCAGGACGGTGATCGGTGCGATCGCTGCCGCCACCGCCAGATTGGCGGCCACGGCCACCAGACTGACCCGGCCCGAGATACCGGCGATCAGCGGGGCGGTCACCACATGCGCGGCGCAGGCAACCGCGAGCGCATCGGCCAGCGGCTTGGGCCAACCTCGCCCGGCCAGGCGCCGCGACCAGACCGGTGCAATCACCACCAGCGCGGCCGTCGCCAGCACGGACAGTGCGAAGCCAGCATCGACAGCCAGCTGGGGAGCAACGGCCAGGAGAAACAACACCGAGGCACACAATGCCGGTATCGCTTGCCGGCGACGTGACGACAGGATTCCGGCCAGCGCGATGACGGCCATCATGGCCGCCCGCAACACACTCGCCGTCGGTTGCACCACGATGACGAACGCCAACAATGCCAACGCGGCTAACAGCACGGCGGCGCGCGGACCGATCACGCGGGCCGAGAAGAGCACGGCCGCGCACACGATCGTGACATTGGCCCCCGACACCGCCATCAAGTGCGTCATGCCCGCCGCACGAAACTCGCGGCCGGTATCGGCGGTGACCGCCGAGGTATCCCCGAGGACCAGGGCAGGCAGCATCGCGGCTTGTTCGCCAGGCAATACCTCCTGGACGGCTGCGGCGAACCGACTGCGAACCGTGTGAGCGGCCCGCTGGACCGCACCGGCCCGGCCCATGCGCGGCCGGCCCGCCACGTTGAGCACAGCGACCGTCAGATCGTTGCGGGTCGGACGACCGATGCGCGCGGCGAACTGCACCGGCCGGCCCGCCATGACTGCGCCTGCTTGCGAGCCCGTTTCCGAACCGAAGTCCGATACCCGTCCGAAAACGACCACCAGGCCAGACATCTCGTCGGTACGCAGGCGTTGCAATGTCGCCCGAAACATCAGCCGGCCCCGGCCAAGCGACACCGCGCTTTCGCTGGGGGTGACCGTCACCGGCGCGGCTGTCCCGAACGCCGCGCTGATCGGGTGCCGAGCTACCGCCTCGGCGCGCAGTGCGACCGCGAACCCGAAGCCCGCTCCCGCCACACCGATCGCCACCAGGCCTGCACTGATCCCCCGCAGCCGGGAACCCCGGCCGGTCCGGCGCACCGCGTAACACAGCAGCGCGAGCGAGACTGCGGTCAGCACCACGCAGCACCACGCCAACACCCGGCCGACGGGCCACACGATGCCGGCGGCGGTCACTATCCAGCTGGTAAGCGCCGCCGGGACCAGGCGCACGTCGATGCGCGCAGGAACCGGTCGAGCGCGGTCAGACACGGACCAGGGCACGCAGCTTGTCGAGCCGCGACGGCCCGATGCCGTCGACGTCGGCGAGCTGGTCGACGCTGGTGAATTTGCCGTTGGCCTGCCGCCACGCCAAAATCGCGGCTGCGGTTACCGGTCCGACCCCGGGCAGCGCGTCCAGCTGCTCCACGGTCGCGGTGTTGAGGTCGAGCACCGGCCCCCTTTTTGGAACCGTCGTTGGACCCGCCTTTGGACCCCCAGTCGGCTTGCCCGGCGTCGATACCGGTGCCGGCCCCGGGGCCGAGCCGGACGCCACCGAGCTGCCGAGCGCTTTCGGCAATCCGGGCAACGGAGCCAGCCCGACCACGATCTGCTCACCGTCGCCGACCGGGCGAGCCATGTTCAACCCGATGGTGTCGGCCCCGTCCATCGCACCGCCGGCGGCCTGCAATGCATCGGCGATCCGAGCCCCCGGAGCCAGGGTGACCAGTCCAGGGGTGTGCACCAGGCCGACCACGCTGACCACCACCGGTCGGTCCGAACCGCCCGGCTGGGCGGCACCTGGAGCGGCCGACGATTTCGGGCTCGGTCCCGAAGTTCCCGAGACCCGTTCTACCGGGGGTAGCTTGGCCGACATCACCGGTGGGGGTCGATCGCGCAGCAAGGTGAACACGGTGACCAGCACGGCGAGAATCGCCACTATCGCCGCCGCGATGGCACCGGCGCGGCCGGGATCGGCACGTACCCTGGCCAACCAGCCTTCGCGCTGGGACGCGTCGGGTAACCACCGCGGCAGCAACGAGTTCTGGTCGTCTTCTGAGGCGTCCTCGGTTGGGGCGCAATCGTCGGCCTCGACCGCGTCGGCATCCGGGTCGCCACTGAGCCGACGCTGCAGTCGCTCGGCGGGAAGTTCTGATCGCATGCGACGACGGTAGGTGCGGTGACCGCCCTAACGACCCCGGTCGACGGCGTCGCGAGGCCCGCTTGTGGATTAATCCGAGGCTGTGCACACGCCCCTGAAGCGATGGGTCAAGATGGAACTAGACCCGGATAGAGGAGAGGCTGCCGTGCAACTGGCGCTCACAACAGAGGAAGCCGCGTTCCGCGACGAACTTCGCGGCATCTACACCACCCAGATCCCGGCGGAGTTGCGCGAGCTGGTGCGCGAGGGCTCGTCGATTAGCCGGGAACAACTGGTCGCGAGTCACAAGATCCTGAACGATCATGGGCTCGCGGTACCCAATTGGCCGGTCGAGTGGGGCGGCAAGGACTGGACACCCACCCAGCACCAGATATGGGCCGACGAGATGCAATTGGCGTGCGTGCCCGAGCCGCTGAACTTCAACGCCAAGATGGTCGGCCCGGTGATCGCCGAATTCGGCTCGGAGGAGATCAAGCAGCGTTTCCTGCCGCCGACGGCCAGCCTCGACATCTGGTGGTGCCAGGGCTTCTCCGAGCCTGAGGCCGGCTCGGACCTCGCCTCATTGCGCACCACCGCCGTCCGGGACGGGGACAGCTACGTCGTCAACGGGCAAAAGACCTGGACGACGCTGGGCCAGTGGGCTGATTGGATCTTCTGCCTCGTACGTACCGACCCGCAGGCGCCCAAGCGCCAGGCCGGGATCTCATTTCTGCTCTTCGACATGAAGACGCCGGGCATCACTGTGCGGCCCATCAAGACCATCGACGGCGGCCACGAGATCAACGAGTTGTTCTTCTCCGACGTTCGCGTACCCGCCAACCAGCTTGTCGGAGAAGAGAATCACGGCTGGACGTATGCGAAATACCTGTTGGGAAACGAACGCACCGGCATCGCCGGAGTAGGCCGGACCAAAGTACGCCTGGCCGAGGTGAAAAAGCACGCCGCGGAAACCGGGGTGCTCGACGATCCGCTGTTCGCGGCCCGGCTGGCCGAGGCCGAAAACGAGCTGCTGGCACTGGAACTCACGCAGGCCCGGGTGGTGTCTGACTCCTCGGGCGGCGAGCCCAACCCGGCATCGTCGGTGCTCAAGTTGCGCGGCAGCCAATTGCAGCAGATTGCCACCGAGCTGCTGGTCGAGGTGGCCGGCGCGGACGCGCTGCCCGTTGATGGCGACCAAATCGCTTCACCCAGCTGGGCACAGACCAGCGCGCCGCGCTATCTCAACTACCGCAAGACGTCGATCTACGGCGGCAGCAGCGAAGTGCAGCGCAACATCATCGCGTCGACCATTCTGGGATTGTGAGGCAGCCATGGACTTTCAATTGAGCGACGAGCAGGCCCTGCTCCGCGACACCACCCGCGACCTGCTGTCGCGCAGCTATGACCCGGAGAGCCGCAACAAGGTCATCGGCTCCGATCTCGGCTGGAGCCGCGAGGTCTGGAGTCAGCTGGCCGACACCGGGATTCTCGGCCTCGGCTTCGATCCGGACGAGTCCGGACAGATCGAGATCATGGTGGTGCTCAACGAGATCGGGCGACGGTTGGCGCCCGAACCGGTCGTACACGCCGCCCTGGCGCCCGGCGCGCTGATCGCCGAACGGGGCAGCGAGGAGCAGAAGCGGCTACTGGACGACGTGGCGGCCGGCCAACGGCTGCTGGCTTTCGCCCACCTGGAAGCAGGCCACCGCAAGCCGACTGCTGACGTGGCTACCAAGGCCGTGCGGCAAGGCGATTCGTGGACGTTGAGCGGGCGGAAGAACCCGGTACTGGCGGGTGACTGCGCCGACACCCTGGTGGTCAGCGCCGCGTTGCCAGATGGCGGCACCGGGCTGTTCCTGGTCGATGCCGAAACGGTTACCCGCCATAGTTACCCGACATTCGACGGGCAGCGCGGCGCTCAGATCGACCTGGACAAGGCGCCGGCCGAGCCTCTCGGCGGCGCTGTCGACGCCGCGCCCGCTATCCGCGACACCATCATCCGCATCCAGTCCGCGTTGTGCTGCGAGGCGGTCGGCGCGATGGAGGAAGCCCTTCGCCTGACCACCGATTACCTGAAAACCCGCAAGCAGTTCGGCGTCACGCTGAACAAGTTCCAGGCGCTCACGCAGCGCGCCGCTGACATGTATGTCTCGCTGGAGCTGGCCCGCAGCATGAGCCTGTACGCGGCGATGTCGATCGCCGACGGCAACCTCGACCCGGTGATCGCGTCGCGCGCCAAGCTGCAAATCGGGCGCTCCGGCCGACACATCGCGCAGGAGTCGATCCAGATGCACGGCGGCATCGGCGTGACGGCGGAGTACCCGGTCAGCCACTACGCGGCCCGACTCACCGCAATCGAAAACACCCTGGGCTCCTCGAACGACCACCTGCACAACCTGATCGACCACATCGCCGACTACGACTTGGCCCGCCTCTAGCTCTCGGTTGACTCCCCCGCTGAGCCCGACTGGGGCAGCTGACTGGCAAGGTACTCAGCGAGCGACTTGATCGTCGGATAGTCGAATACCGCGGTAGCGCTGATCGTGAACGCGCCACCGAACTGGCTGTACAACCGGTTGCGGAGCTCGACCGCCATCAGTGAATCCGTGCCCAGGTCCAGGAACCCGCTGGTCGCGGCCGGCGGTTGCGCGAGCCGCAGGAAACTTTGGACTTCGCGCTGTAGGTATTCGGTGAGGAATTTGGCCCGCTGCGCCTCGGGCACCTCGTGCAGTTGCCTGAGCAACTCACCGTCGGCGGTTTCCTCCGCGACAGCACGCGGCAACACGTGGTCGAGAATCGGTGGGCGAGATCCGCCCAGCAGCTTCGCGGCACGCTGCCAGTTGGCTTTGATGACGGTTGCCTGTCCAGTTCCGTTGGCGACAACCTCGGCGAGCGCGTTGAGGGCGGCCGTGGGTTCAAGCGGAATCAGACCCTGCACACTGAGATTGGCGCGCGCCGCCTCCGACGAGGCCATGCCTCCCTTGGCCCAGGGACCAAAGTTGACGCCGGTCGCCGGCAGGCCTTGCGCCTTTCGTTCCGCGACCAGGCCGTCGAGCAGCGCATTGGCGGTCGCGTAGTTGGCCTGGCCGGGTGGACCGAGCACGCTCGAGACCGACGAATAGACGATAAAGAAGTCCAAATCGTCTTTCTTCGTCAACCGGTCTAAGTGGTAGGCGCCGAACGCCTTGGGCGCCAACGTCGTCCGGAATCGTTCCAGCGTCTGTTGCGATAGCAGCGCGTCGTCGAGGACGCCCGCCAAATGCGCCACTCCCGCGAGCGGTGGCAACTCCGCACGGATCCGTCCCAGCAACTCATCGACCTGGGACTCGTCGCCGACGTCGGCCGCGAAGGTGTGGATCCGGCATCGGTAGCGCTCGGTGATATCAGCGATTGCCCGTTGTGCATCCGCGTCGGGCGTGTGCCGGCTGGTCAACACGATGTCACCCGCCCCGAGTTGGGCCAGATAGGCCGCCGTGTGCAGGCCGAGGGCGCCGAGGCCGCCGGTGATCAGATAACTCCGATCGCCTTGCGGCTGCAGCGGTCTCGGTATCTGCAGCACAATCTTTCCGATGTGCCGCGCTTGCTGCATGCGACGGAACGCGCTCTTCGCCTCCGTCAGCGGGTAGATCTCGGCGGGTAACGGCGTCCACTCGCCGGCGGCCAGCCCTTCCGACACCTCGGTCAGCAACCGCTTTATGTGCTCGGGGTCCTGCAGGGTGGTTGCATCGAGCGCAACGATCTCGTAGGCGATATCGGGACGGGCCGATGCCATCTGCTCCTGAGTCCAGATGTCTCGCTTGGCGATCTCGGCGAACCGGCCGTTCTGGGCGGTGGCCCGCACGGTCGCCTCGACGAAGCCTTCGTTGGTGAGGCTGTTGAGCACCACGTCCACGCCGGCGCCGTCGGTGTCGGCGAGGATCTGGTCGGCGAAGTCCGTACTACGCGAATCGTAGACATATTTCACACCCAGCTTGCGCAGCGCTGCGCGTTTGTAGGTGCTGGCGGTGGCGAAGACGATCGCGCCGTGTTGCTGCGCCATCTGTATCGCGGCCAGGCCAACACCACCACTGGCGGCGTGAATGAGCACGCGGTCACCGGGCTGCAGCTGCGCCCAGTCGAACGCGAGTCGGGCCGTGAGTGCCGCAGCGGGAATGGTGGCCGCCGCTACCGAGCCCAGCCCGTCGGGCAGCGGTGCCAGCAATTGGACCGGCACATTGAACCGGCTGGCGAACGCGCCCTGCATGAAGCCGTAGACGCGTTGGCCTACCTCGAGTCCGGTGACGCCGGTACCCAATTGTGTGACGATGCCAGCGAAGTCACCGCCGATCGGGCCCGGATCTCCCGGATAGAGGCCCAGCACATTGAGCACATCCCGGAAGTTCAAACCGGCGGCCTCCACCCGGACCTGCACATAGCCGTCGTTCGGCGGCGGCACTTCCGTCTCGGTCAGACGCAGGTTGTCGATCGCTCCGCGTTCGGTGGGCGTCAGGACGTAATCGTTCGCCCGCGGTACCGCAAGGTGACCGCTGCGCGCCCACGGCAGCAACCGCGACGCCAGGAATTTTCCTTGCCGCAACGCGAGCTCAGGTTCCTCGAGGAATGTGCTCGGCGCACCGAGCAGGCCGGCCAGCGAGTGCACGGCCCCCTCAGCTCCGTCGTAATCGACCAGCCTGCACCGCAGGGCCGGTTCCTCGTTGATGATGTTGCGCCCGAGTCCCCAGAGCGCAGCCTGCATCGGGTCGACCGGTTCGCCGGCCTCGGTCGCCACGGCTCGTTCAGTGATGATCCACAGCCCGTTGGGAAGTTTGAGCCCCTTGTCGGCCTGCAGGGTGTGCACAACGCCGAGTAGATGAGCGATCTCGGCCTCGAGCCGCGCGGCAGCTCCAGCGCTCGACTCGTCCGGGTGCGGTCCGGCGCTGCGCCAGACGACGCCGGAGAACGGCATACCGCGCTCTTGAGCCTGCGCCAACAGCTGCCCCAAGGGCTCCGGATCGGTAGAACGGTCAAAAGAGATGCAGCCCGGCAGCTGGGCCGCCAGTTCGTCGAATCCGGCAATCAGCCAGGTGCCGAGCACGTTTCCGGCAGCCCCGGCAGCACTGCCCGATGCCGGCGGCGCCAGCTCCTGCCAGCCCAGCGTGTACAGCAGCCGGGCGGCATCGCCGCCGAGCCCGCGCAACAACGCCTCTCGAGGCGCGCGTTTGACCGTGAACTCGCGAATCCCGCCCAGGCGGCGGCCATCCCGATCGATGAAATCGAGATCGAAGACTTGAGTTTCGCTGTCGAGGCCGCTGGTGTGCCACCTCGCGCGGCAATAGAACCGTCGAGGCATCTTCTCCCGCAGTGTCACCTGCCCATACCGCAACGGCAAGAACAGATCATGCACCCCCTGTTCGGCCGCAAGAAGAGCCGGGAAGGCCGGGAAGGCGACTCCGGTGCACAGGTCGAGCAGCACCGGATGCATCGGCTCCGTTCCGAGATGCTCGGCGAGTTCTTCGCCGACGGTGATGTCGCCGATCGCCTCACCCTCGCCGAGCCACAGCGACTTCAGAGAACCGGACCAGTTAGGGCCCCATGCCAGCTCCATGTCGGCGAAGGTCTCGAACAGCTCCTGCGGACGCATGCGGTTGCATCGCTCGATCGCCGCGTCGATGGAATCCGCCGGATCGGCCGCCGGCTCATCATCAACACCGGTGAGGACGGTGCCATCGGCGTTCAACGACCACTCGGCGTCACGAACGCCGTATGGGCGGCTGTGCACCCGGAAGGTTGAGCCCTCCCCGTTTTGCAAGTCCTCCAGCGGATGCAGCGTCAGCTGTACCTCCCGGGAGGCCTTGTCGGCCAAGATGATCGGCTCATAGAAGAAGACTTCTTTGACCCTCCCCGGCGCCCCAACGGCAGCGAGGGCCATCGCCGCATACGTCGCGCCGGGAACAACTACGGTGCCATAGATGACGTGATCCGACAGCCACGGCTGCGATTTGACGGACAGTCGGCTGGTGTAGACCGAGTCGCCGGAGGCAAGGTCCTTTGGACTACCCAAGATTCCGGCTACTCCGGATGCTGAGGTGCCCTGACCATCGATGCCGGCGATGCCGGAAGTCTTCGGCCAGAAGCGACGGCGCTGGAACGGATAGGTGGGCAATTCGAGTCTGCGGCGAGGCTGGTGATGCAGCGCCGCGAACTTGGGCCGATGGCCGCTGACGTAGGCCGCGGCCAGCGCTTCGGCGATCTGGCGCCGGTCACCGACGCCCTTGCGCAGGGAAACAATCGCACGCGGCACCGCCAAATGTTCCGGCCAGACCTGTACCGCAGCCCCGGTCAGAACCGGTTGCGGACCGATCTCCATCAACACCGAGCATCCCAGCGCCGCCACCGTACGCGCACTTTCGGCGAACTGCACCGGCTGGCGGGAGTGCCGCCGCCAATATTGTGCGTCCAGTGGGGTTTCCGCCGTGAGCACAGTGCCGGTGCGGTTACAGACCAGCGGCAGCGTCGGCACAGCGAACTGCAACTGCGCAGCGTACGACTCGAATTCACCGAGCACCGGCTCAAGCAACTCCGAGTGGAAGGCGTGGCTGGTTTCCAGCCAGCTGCAGCGGATCCCGTCGCCACCAATTCTGCCGACGATCTGTTCGAGATCTTCGCCCGGACCCGACAGCACCACACTGGGCCCGTTGTAGCCGGCGACCGACACCCGAGCGAATTCGTTGGCGATCTCCTCGACGTACTTGGGATCGGCGAACACCGCGACCATGCGCCCGCCCGCGGGCAGACTTCCGAACAGCCGCCCGCGTTCGGCCATGAGCCGCGCCCCATCCTCGAGGCCGAAAACTCCGGCCACACACGCCGCCGCGTACTGGCCCACGCTGTGACCCAACACCACGTCGGGCTCGACGCCCCACGACTGCCACAACCGGGCCAGGCCCATCTCGACAGCAAACAGCGCCGGCTGGGCAAAAGAGGTGTGCCGCAACGTTTCTCCAGCCTCACCGCCGGTTTCGCGGTCAGTGGCGAACAGCACTTCCAGCAGCGGCCGCGGCAGTATCCCGCTGACGGCATCCGCGCAGCGAGTCACGGTGTCCGCGAAAACCGGCTCAGCGTGGAACAACTCGCGCGCCATCCCCGCATGCTGGCTGCCCTGCCCGGTAAACAACCATGCCGTCGTCGGCCGGTCAGCGCACTCGCCCCGTAGAACACCAGGCCGCAGCCGGTTCTCGGCCAGGTCGGCCAAGCCCTCGCGCGCGCCTTGGACCGAGTCCACCACCAGCGCGGCCCGGTGTTCGAAATGTGAACGCCCTGTCCCGGTCGTGCGGCACACATCGGCGACATCGACCTCAGGGTGAATGTCCAACCACGCCGCGTAACGCTTCGCCAACGCCACCAACGCCTGCGGTGAACGCGCGGATAGTGGCAGCACATTGACCGGTTGGCCTTGGGTGCCCGACGCTGCGGCCGCCGCCACGTCGTCGGCCGGGTGCTCGCTGGAGGTCGCCGGCTGCGCTGGCGCCTCTTCGATCAGCACATGTGCGTTCGTGCCGGTGAATCCGAAGGAACTCACGCCAGCGCGCCGCGGCTTGCCGTTGGCCCGCCAGGGCATCGCTTTGTCCACGACCCGCACCGGAAGCGAAGCCCACGGGATATGCGGCGACGGTGTCTCAAAGTGCAGGCTCTGTGGCAGCACTGAGTGCTGGAGCGACAACACGACCTTGATCAGACCGGCGGCCCCTGACGCCGACTCGAGGTGTCCGACGTTGGTCTTCACCGATCCGATCAGCAACGGCCGGTCCGCGTCACGACCGGCACCGTAGACGGCCCCGGCTGCCTGCACCTCGATGGGATCACCCAGCGGGGTACCCGTCCCGTGCGCCTCAAGGTAGTCGACGTCCCCGCCGACGAGACCGGCGCGAGTCAGCGCCATCGCGATAAGCCGTTGCTGGGCGCCACCATTGGGGACTGTCAAACCACTGGAAGCGCCGTCTTGATTGACCGCGCTGCTCGGGATGACCGCGCAAACCCGATCGCCGTCGCGCTGCGCGTCGCTCAGCCTCTTGAGCACCAGAATCCCGCAACCTTCGCTGCGCACATAGCCGTCGGCGCCCGCGTCGAAGGTCTTGCATCGCCCGTCGGGGGAAAGCATCCTGGCGCGCGAGGCGGCGATGATGGATACCGGACTCAGCAAGACGTTTACCCCACCGGCCAACGCCAAATCGCAGTCACCGGAATGCAATGCCTGGCAGGCCTGGTGGACGGCCACCAGCGACGAGCTGCACGCGGTGTCGACCGCCACCGCCGGCCCTTCCAGTCCAAGCGCGAAGGCGACCCGACCGGAAATGGCATTGAGCGCATTGCCGGTGATGAAGTGGGGCTCGATGTTGTCGACCGAGTCGGCCGAAAGCAGATGCGAGTACTCATTGACGCCCACGCCCACGAAGATGCCGCTTCGGCTGCCGCGCAACGCCGCCGGGGAATACCCGGCACGTTCCAAGCCCTCCCAGGCAGTTTCCAGCACGAGTCGCTGCTGTGGATCGATCCAAACAGCCTCGCGCGGTGAGATGCCGAAGAATTCGGGATCGAATCCGTCGATGCCGTCGAGGTATCCGCCATAGCGGCTGTAGATCTTGCCCCGAGTCGCTGGATCCGGGTCGTAGAACTCGTCGATGTCGAACCGGTCCTCCGGGATTTCCCGGATCGCATTGACACCGCCCGACAACACCTCCCAGAAAGCTTCGGGATCGGGCGCGCCGGGGAAACGGCACGCCACCGCGACGATCGCGATCGGCTCGTCCGTACGCCCATTTGCCAGGGGGGTCAGCTGAGGTCCGGACTTGGCTCCCGAACTAGAAGAAGCCTGCTCGCTGAGCCCGAGCACGTCACCAAGCAGGTAGTCCACCACGTCGGTCAGGCGTGGGTAATCCATCGCCAGGGTCGCCGGTATCTCCTGGCCCACTGCTTGCTCGATGCGGCCCCGCAGTTCCATGGCCATCAGCGAATCCATGCCGAGATCAAAGAATCCGGCGTCCTCGCGGATCTCCGCGGCATCGACGCGCGTTACCTCCGCCACCGCGTCGCGCAGGTTATCCGTCAAAATTTTCTTGCGCTGCTGTACCGGAGCGTTGGTGAGCCGCTCTACCAGCTGGGTCTTACCGGACAGAGCTGCGGATGGCGCCATCCCCGTCAGCTGGGTAGGCATCTCACGCGCCAACTCCGCCAAGAACGACCGCCTCCCCGCTTGCTCGTAGAGCGGCAGGAAGCGGGCCCAGTCGATCCGGGCCACAATGCCTTGTACGGGGCCTTGTGCGGGGCCGTGCGCAGAACAAGCCGCCATGAGATCGGCCATACCCGCCAGTGCATCAGCAGGTGACAATGTCTGGACCCCGCGCTGATCCAGTCGCGCACGAGCTTCCGCGTCGGCCATGCCCGCCGACCCCGCCATCCACGGACCGAAATTAACGCTGATCCCAGCGACACCCTGCTCGCGCAATCGCCAGGCCAGCCCGTCGAGGAACGCGTTAGCCGCGCCGTAGGCGGCCTGGCCGAATCCACCCCATACTGAGGCGATCGACGAGGTGCTGACGAAGAAGTCCAGTTGCAGGTCAGCTGCAACTTCGCTTAAATGCCATGCGCCCCAGACCTTCCCGGCGAAAACACGATCCACTTCGGCATCGTCGAGGGTGCGCAGCGGAGTGGTACCGATCTCGCCTGCGGCATGGACGATGCCGGCCAAGGACGGCAGCTCGGCCTGCACGGTGGCCAGCAGGCGAGCGACGTCGTGCGCATCGGCGACATCGGCCGCGACGAATCGGAATTCGCAGCCGTGCTGTTCGTGTAACGCATCGATGCGTCGTTGCGCAGCATCGCTGGGCGAGCGACGGCCGGTCAGCACCAGATGCCGGGCGCCCTGTGCGGCCAGGTATCCGGCGATTTCCAGTCCGATCGCACCCAGCCCTCCGGTGACCAGATACGTCGCGTCAGCACGTAGCGCCAGCGGTGTCGCGCTCGGCGACGCTTTCCGTCGAACCAGCCGGGGAACATAGACCGCTTGATCACGTAGTGCGACTTGGTCTTCCCGAACGGTCGAGTCGCGCGGTGCCGCCGCCATTTCGATGAACCGCGACCATACCCCGTCGACCCCGTCCGCCCCGTCCTTCAAGGCGGTTCCCGCAGGCAGATCCGCCAGTCCGCCCCACACTTGCGGATGCTCCAGCGAGGCGGCACGACCGAATCCCCATAGGCAACTCTGATCCGGTGACACGGTGTCCGTGTCAGCGACTCGTTGCGCCCCGCGGGTTACCAACCAGATGGGGCTGCGCAGTTCCGCGGCGGCCGCGGCGCGGAAGAGTCGCCGTGTTCCGCCCAGGACTCGGTGTTGCATCCGCAACAGCGACTGCGTCGGAGGTGCGGCGTTGGAGTCGAGGGCGGCGACATGCACGATATGTAGCGTCGGTTCGTCCACCGCCGCTGCGCGCAGCGCGATCTCGAGCTGCGCCTCGTCCGCATCGGACACCGGCAAACCGAGAATGCGATGCTGGTGCCCATTTGCGGTCAGCGCGTCGACCAACGGCTGAACCGCATCGGGATCATCGCCGATGACGATCCAGGCAGATCCCTCGCCGGCTTGCGCAGCTGAGACGCTGGCGGTGAATTTCTCCCAGCGAACCTCATAGAGCGCGTCCGAGATCGAATCGGTTTTGCTGTGTTGGTTGTGTTGTGCGGCGAACCTGGTCAGCACATCAACGGTCTGAAGGTCGCCGCTCGCACCGTCGAGAAGCGCGGCGAGTTCTTCGATCCGGCCGTCCTCGAGCAGCCGGACCGCTTCGCTCTTCGCGGCTCGGCTGGGCCGGAGCCGTTTGTCGCGATACCAGTACTGGCGATGCTGGAACGGATAGGTCGGGAGGTCGAGCTTTCGCGCCGGCCCCTGGCCGACAGCGGCGAATTCGGGCAGGTGGCCTAGGACGTACGCGTCGGCAAGGGCCTCGGTGATCTGCCGGTGGTCGGTGGTGTTTCGACGCAGCGACGCGATCGGCCGCGGTGCGGTGGCCGCGTCAGGCCATGCCCGCAGGGCCGCGGCGGTGAGCACCGGTTGCGGGCCGACCTCCAGCAATACCTTGCAACCGAGATCGGCCAGCGTGCGAACACTTTTCGCGAATTCGACCGGCTGACGCGCGTGGCGACGCCAATAGGCGCCGTCAATTTTCACGCTCCTGCCGAGCGTGGCGCCGGTGCGATTGCACACCAAAACCCGTTGTGGCGAACTGAAATTGAAACGGTCCGCGTAGGACTCGAATTCGTCGAGGATCGGATCGAGCAGCGCCGAGTGAAATGCGTGGCTGGTGTCCAGCCAGTCACACCGGACACCGTCGGCTGTCAACCAGGCCACCGCGTGCTCTAGATCCTGCGCGGGTCCCGCCAGCACGGTATTAGCACCGTTGTAGGCGGCCACCGACAAATTTGGGAATTCGTCGGTGAGGCTCTCGACGCGCTCGGGGGCGGCGAACGCCGCCACCATCCGGCCGCCAGCAGGCAGACTGCCGAAAAGGCGGCCGCGCTCGGCCATCAGCAGCATTCCGTCTTCGAGGCTGAACACGCCGGCCACGCAGGCCGCCGAATACTGGCCGACGCTGTGGCCCAGCACGACATCGGGATCGAAACCCCATGACTGCCACAGGCGGGCCAGACCCATCTCCACCGCGAACAAGGCGGGCTGGGCGTAAGAGGTCTGCCGCAAAGTCTCTTCGCCATCCACGCTGTCCACATCGAAAATAACATCCAGTAATGGCTTTTCGAGAACTTCAGCGACCGCCCCGGCACACCGGGTCAGTGTCTCGGCGAAGACCGGCTCGGTGTCGAACAGTTCGCGGGCCATGCCGGAGTACTGACTGCCTTGACCGGTGAACAGCCACGCCGTCTTCGGCGTGTCATCGGACACTCCACGCACCAGACCGAGTGCCGGTCGGTCGTCCGCGAGCGCACCGAGCAATTCACTGGCGGACTCTTTCGAATTGACCACCAGCGCGGCCCGGTGCTCGAAGTGCGCTCGCCCCACCCCGGCGGTCAAGCACACGTCCGCCAAGGTGGCCTCCGGGTGCGCGTCCAGCCAGCCGCGGTAGTGATCGGCGATCTGCATCAGTGCGGCGGGCGTGCGCGCCGATAGCGGAAGTAGGCTGAACCGTCGGTCCACGGGTTGGTCGGCCGGGCCCGGTGGCACTGCGCCTTGTCCTACGGGAGGCGCTACTTCAGCAGGCGCTTCTTCGAGGATGACGTGCGCGTTCGTCCCGGAGAACCCGAACGAACTGACTCCCGCAATACGGGGCCGATCGTTGCGTTCCCAAGCGGTGGCCTCCTGCACAACCTCCAGCGCTAGCCGGTCCCAGGGAATGTGCGGCGACGGATCGTGAAAGTGCAGGTGCCGCGGCAATAACTCGTGCTCGAGCGACATGACGACTTTGATCACGCCCGCGATGCCGGCGGCTGCCTCCAGGTGTCCGATGTTCGTCTTGACCGAGCCGATCAGCAGCGGCCGGCTCGCCTCGCGCCCCGCGCCGAACACCGCACCTGCGGCCTGGGCCTCGATCGGATCACCCAACGATGTTCCGGTCCCATGCGCCTCAAGATATCCGACATCACCGGCACAGAGACCGGCGCGCTTTAGCGCCTCGGCGATAACCCTTTGCTGGGCACCGCCGTTCGGCACTGTCAAACCACCCGAGGCGCCATCCTGGTTGACCGCGCTGCCCCGGATCACGGCCCGAATCCGGTCACCGTCACGGATGGCGTCTTGAAGCCGCTTCACGACAATGACGCCGCAACCCTCCCCA
>Ga0182013_10005056_pt1 | contig 15554 bp, 10 predicted proteins | sample 612S2MmetaG_FD_120487 | JGI IMG/M metagenome (GOLD analysis project Ga0182013, IMG submission 120487) | Permafrost microbial communities from Stordalen Mire, Sweden - 612S2M metaG | ecosystem: Environmental > Terrestrial > Soil > Wetlands > Permafrost | place: Sweden: Stordalen | collected...
GGGCACGTTGAGCTCCCACAACGAGTTCATCGCGACCAGCACCGCCGCGGCATCCGCGCTGCCACCGGCCATCCCACCGGCCACCGGAATGGATTTGTCGATCATGATCGAAACATCAGGTGCCATGCCGACATGCTCGGCCATCAGCTCGGCCGCCTGCCAGGCGAGGTTGTGTTCGTCAGTGGGCAGCTTGTCGGCGCCCTCGCCGACGAGTTCGAGGGACAGCACATCGGCGTTGCGCACCGTCACCTCGTCCAGCAGCGAGACGGCATGAAACACCGTGGTCAGCTCGTGATAGCCGTCGTCGCGGCGATCCCCGACCGCCAGATAGAGGTTCACCTTTCCGGGCACCCTAACGGTGACTGACCCGGTGGGCACCCACTGCGCGGCGGCACTGCCGTCAGAAGCGGACACCGCAGCAGACTATCGCTGCACGGTCAGTTCGCGGTCAGCTGGCTGACGCCGGGATCGGCGGAACGTCGCAGCAGCCGCACGAAGTCCTCGACGGATAACGTCTCACCGCGACGAGAAGGATCGATGCTGGCGGCGAGCAACCGATTCGCCGACTCGTTGCCCGAGCCCGCCCACTCCAGAAATGCATTGCGAGATGTCTTGCGCCGCTGTGCGAACGCGATGTCGACCAATTGAAACACCTGCTGGCGGAAGACTTCGTCGGTGGGCCACGGCGCGGTCGGATACCGATCGATGCGCACCAGCCCCGAATAGACTCGGGGAATCGGCCAGAAAACGGTCGGTGGCACCACGCCGCAGCGGCGAACCCGTCCGTAGAACCGCATCTTCACGCTGGGCACGCCATATTCCTTGCCGCCCGGCTCGGCGGCCAGCCGTTCGGCGACTTCGGCCTGCACCATCACCGTCAGGGTCTGAATGGATGGGAATTCGGCCAGTAGATGCAGCAGGGCCGGCACCGCAATGTTGTACGGAAGATTGGCGACGACTGCTGTTGGGGCTATCGGCCCCGGTGTCAGGCCGGGTGCCAGCTCGTCACGGCGAACTGACAAGACGTCGCGGTTCAGCACGGTCAGTCGCTGGATCTCACTGTTGGAGTGTTCGGCAACGGTCTGCGGCAGCCGATCCGCCAGCACCGGGTCGATTTCGACGGCGATCACCGTGGCGCCGCGATCGAGCAAAGCCAACGTGAGCGAGCCGAGGCCGGGACCGACTTCCAGGACCAGGTCAGAGCGGCTGATCCCGGAGGCCGAAACGATGCGGCGCACGGTGTTGGCGTCGTGGACGAAGTTTTGGCCGAGTGATTTCCGTGGCCGGAAGTCGAGTTCTGCGGCTAGCCGCCGGATTTCGGTGCGCCCGAGCAGCCGAATGGTCAGCGCGCACCGGCTCTTCCGCTGCACACCGGCCATGCTCCCCAACCCTGGCGAGATTGCGTCACTTGAGCGACGGCGATCTGCTCTTCCCGGGTAGCCAGGTCGGCACGCGGGGCAAACCGCAAGCCGCCGCTGGCCTCCCAGGTGCCCTGGTCGAACTGCACACCACCGTAGAAGCCGTTACCCGTGTTGATGGCCCAGTTGCCGCCGGCCTCGCAGCTCGAGATGGCGTCCCAGATGGATCCGTTGCTCACCGCGGGCACCTCGGTGCCCGGCTTTGCGCCGACTCGCAGTACAGCATCACGGGCCGGCGCAATGACGGTGTTGTCGACCGGCAGCCGGCCGGTCTCGACACCGTTGACCATGGCCACCGCGAACGTCACGTCCTGTGTGCCCGGGTTGCCCGGGTCTTCGACGACCTGCCGGCTCATGTTCATCTCCGGGTCCTCGACGCGACGCGACGTCGGCGGCAGCGGGATCCGCTCGGTGACCCGTTCGATGCGGTTACGGGTCACTTGGATTTGCATGCCGTCGACGATCGGCGCCGCCGCGCCCGGCTCCACCTGGTCGCTGTCGAGCAGGGGCGCGCCCGCGGCGTTGAGCAACCCGGCGACATTAGGCGCCGCCAGGTGCACAGTGCGGATCGCGCCGCCATCGTTGAGCTGAACGGTCTTGGCGCTGACGACCGGAAGGGCCATCCCCGCCAGCGGAACCCGGCTGGCGCGAGACGCCGCGGCCGGGGCGGTGTCGGTCATCGCAAGTTGGGCCAGCGCCTCGTCGACGGTTGTCGCCGTCGTCCAAACCTGCTTGACGTCTTGGCCGTCCAGCGAGACCTGCAACGGCCGGCCGCGCCGCAGCACGATGTTGTCGGCGTTATGAACCTGCGCATCGGCGGCGGGGTACACATCGTCGCGCTGGTCGACGCCAAACCCGTTCTCCCGGATGATGTCGATGACGCGCGACTTCATGGTCGTCACCCGCATCGCGGTTCCATCGACGGTCAGTGTCACCGTCTTGCTGGCGGAAACCGCCATGCCGCCGGCCAACGTGAGCACCACCAGGAAGCCACCGACTAACAGCCGCAACATCGGCGACGGGGTTTGGTGAAGTTTCGTCAGGACAGTCAATGGACGCAGACCTCGAACCTCAGCAACCACTTCAGCGACCTTTTCAACTCACGTAGGCAATAAGGGACCCATAGGGCCCACTCGTTTGATCACAAGACGGTAACGAACCGTCCAATGTTGAGCAACCCGCGCGCGACGTTTGTCAGGGAAATCACGCGGTTTTCACCCTGGTCTTCAGGCCAGCCCATACGCCCGTCGGGCGTTGCTCGTGGTGGTTCGTGCGATCTCTTCGGGAGGGCGACCTCGCAGTTCAGCCAGGGCCCTAACGGTATAAGGGAGGCAATACGGCTCGTTCGCTGCGCCCCGGAAAGGATGCGGGGTCAAAAAAGGTGCATCGGTTTCTACCAAAAGCTGGTCTGCGGGGATCAATGGCACGGCTTCGCGCAACGCATGAGCGTTACGAAAGCTCGCCGTCCCGGACAAGCTGAGCAGCCAGCCGGCGTCGATGCAGCGGCGGGCCATTGCACTGTCCGACGAAAAGCAATGAAAGATCACCGTGTCGGGGGCGCCCTCGGCCACTAACACGTCGAGCACCTCGGCGTCGGCTTCCCGGTTGTGGATCATCAGCGGCTTGTCGCATCGCTTGGCCAGGTCGATGTGCCAGGCAAACGCCTCGCGCTGCACGTCAGGCCCGGCGCAGCCGTCGAGGCGGCCCGGCCAATACATGTCCATTCCGGTTTCACCGACGGCCACCACTCGCGGGTGGGCGGCCAATTCCTCGATCTCGGCGCGGGCGGCATCGGTCAGCGCGTCCGCGCGGGTCGGGTGCAACGCCACCGCCGCATAAACCCGCGGATCCCACTCGGCGGCCCGGGTCACCCAGCGCGCCGAGTCCAGATCATCGGCGATGGTGACCATTGCAAGCACTCCGACCGCCTCGGCGCGGTCGGCGATGGCAGTGACGTCGGCGGCGTTGTGGGCGCCGCACGCATCGAGGTGCGTGTGAGCGTCGATCAGCGGCGCCAGGGGCTCCGGCGGGGGCGGCGATTCTCGTCGACCGGGTCGGTTGGAGTTCACGCGCCCACAATAGGGTGGTGTCTCAATGAAGCCGTATTACGTCACGACCGCGATCGCGTATCCGAATGGTGCGCCCCATGTGGGCCACGCATACGAATACATCGCCACCGACGCGATCGCGCGCTTCAAGCGGCTGGACGGATTCGACGTGCGGTTCCTGACCGGAACAGACGAGCACGGACAGAAGGTCGCCGAGACAGCAGCGGCTGCGGGCCTGCCGACGGCCGAACTGGCGCGGCGCAATTCCGACGTCTTCCAGCGCATGCAGGAGAAGCTGAATATCTCCTTCGACCGGTTCATCCGCACCACCGATGCCGACCACCACGAGGCGTCGAAGGAGATCTGGCGCCGCATGGAAGCGGCCGGCGATATCTATCTGGGCACCTATTCCGGCTGGTACTCGGTTCGCGACGAGCGATTTTTCAGCGATTCGGAGACCGATCTCCGCGACGACGGTACCCGCATCGCGGTGGAAACCGGAACACCGGTGACCTGGCGCGAGAAGGAGCAGACGTACTTCTTTCGGCTGTCGGCATACACCGAAAAGCTGCTGGCGCACTACGAGGCCCACCCGGACTTCATCGGACCTGAGGTGCGGCGTAATGAAGTGGTCAGTTTCGTCTCCGGAGGACTGGAGGACTTCTCCGTCTCGCGTACGACGTTCGACTGGGGAGTCCAGGTACCCGATCATCCTGACCACGTCATGTACGTCTGGGTCGACGCGCTGACCAACTACCTCACGGGGGCCGGCTTTCCGGACACCGGCTCGAATTTGTTCCAGCGCTATTGGCCCGCCGATTTGCACATGATCGGCAAGGACATCATCAGGTTTCACGCCGTCTACTGGCCGGCGTTTTTGATGTCGGCCGGAATCGAGCTTCCCCGCAAGGTTTTCGCGCACGGGTTCTTGCACAACCGCGGCGAGAAGATGAGCAAGTCGCTGGGCAACACCGTCGACCCGGTGGGGTTGGTGGAAACCTTCGGGGTGGACCAGGTCCGCTATTTCCTCCTGCGGGAGGTCCCGTTCGGCCAGGACGGCAGCTACAGCGAAGAGGCGATCCTCAACCGCATCAACACCGATCTGGCCAATGAGCTCGGCAATCTGGCGCAGCGTTCGTTGTCGATGGTGGCCAAGAACCTGGACGGGGTGGTGCCCGAACCGGGCGCGTTCACCGACGCCGACATCGAGCTGCTGACGAGGGCCGACGGCTTGCTGGAGCGCGTCCGCGCCAGTTTCGACGGGCAAGCGATGCACTTGGCCCTGGAAGCGATCTGGCTGATGCTCGGGGAGGCGAACAGGTACTTTTCAGCCGAGCAGCCGTGGGTTCTGCGTAAAAGTGGGTCCTCGGTGGACCAGGCGAGGTTTCGTACCGTCCTGTACACCACATGCGAGGCGGTCCGGATAGCGGCGCTGCTGGTACAGCCCGTCATGCCAGACTCGGCCGCCACGTTGCTGGACTTGCTTGGGCAACCCGAAGGCCAACGGGCGTTCACTGACATCGACGCTCGGCTGGCTCCCGGCACGGCGCTTCCGCCGCCTGCCGGCGTGTTCCCCCGCTACCAGCCGCCGGATCCCGAAGTCGAGTGAGCGGAACGAAGCCCTCTTCTATCGCTGATATGCGATGGCCATAACAGCGACGTGGCGCGAAACGAAACCGGAATCATAGCCAATCGTCGATGAGAGCTTGAAGCAGTGCCCGCGTTGCTCGCGCTGGAGAGATTTGCTATTCCCGTGCTCGCTGTAACGACCGATTGCGTAGGGGGGAAAGCGCTTACGTTCGCCGTTAAGCTAGCGACTGCCGGATATACGCTATGGCGATGCTCTGACCGCGGAACTGGCTGCAATATACCAGCTCCCGGCTCCGAAACGTGACCGGGGCAGGCCGTCACGCCGCAACAGAAAAGCCTCATTCAAATTCTATTCAGGCCACCTGCAAGCGACTTCCCCTCCGCCCGATTAAAAATTCCGTCTGTCTTTTTAAGAAGACTCGAAGAAGCTTCGTGATGGTCGAGATCAAACTGTGAGATTAAAGTCTGCAACGATCGAAACCGAGGATAAACGGGGTGTTACTTTCCAGTGCCTTCCCGGTAGAGCTAAGGAAATTCGAATCCCCACTACTCGATGCGAACGAACCCACTCGGCGTTTGGTGCGAGAAGCTGTGGTGGCGGAGCTAACGACATGCCGTTCGCAGGGTCGGCGCTGCCAGTGACAAAAATCGCTGCTACCTCTACTGCGGGCCGGCTCGTCGGTGCGGTTCGCCCGGCAAACAAGCCTGCGCCTTGCAACGTTCGCCGTCGGAGGCATTGACCAAAGGCCTGTTTTCGGGTAACGAACGCGCCGCGAGGGTATATGAGCACGCTCCGATTTGTAATATGATCACTAACCGGTAGGGTCCGCCGTTTTTTGCATTCCGTGGGTACGGATTTCGGCAAGGAGAAAGGTCCCAAACCGCCTTTAGCATCCAGCAGGGGCATAGTTCGTCAAACATGCCTCCGAGGAGGGACATGGTTTGTAAAAGGCTCAAGAATCGATCGGCACGTACTCAAGGCGCTGGATTTACCGACTGGAAGTTGGCGCCCCTCGGCACGAAGGAAAGCCAATGACTGTTATTTCGCTGGACACCGCAAGCATAGAGGAATTCCGCCTGCGCGAACGCCACAGCTGGTACGACCCGGACATCGACTGCACGTTGATGGTATCGCAACCGTCGACGGATCCGGCCTTGTGGGCCGAGTATGGGCGCGGTGCGCTCCAAAGCTACCGCAAACATGGTGTCGAGGCTGCTCTCGACGTCGACGCGTTGCGCACCGGGGACGACACCCTGATGTTCTTTGCCGTGCTTGACCGTGCCGGAAAGATGGTGGCGGGTACCCGAGCCAAGGGGCCACTGCGGTCGGCCGACGACACGCATGCGGTCGACGAATGGGCAGGGCAGCCAGGCCAACAGGCGGTCCGTGACATGATTAACGACCGGGTTCCGTTCGGCATTCTGGAGTTGAAGTCTGCATGGGTGACAGACGATCCGGATCGGAATCGCGATATTGCCACCGCTCTGGCTCGTAGCGCTTCCCACTTTGCGGCTCTAATTGACGTCCAATTTTGCATGGCCACCGCCGCGCTACACGTGCTCAAACGGTGGCGCTCTGGCGGATCGGTGGTAGCAAGCGTTCCCTCGGCGCCCTACCCCGACGAGCGCTACCAAACGAAAATGATGTGGTGGGACCGCCGCGACTTTGTGAATCACGCACAACCAGACCAGGTTGCCAAAATACTCAAGGAAACGACGCAATTGACTCAAGAGTTTCACGACCGGTACGACACAGAAGCCCTTCGTTTCGGTGGCGCGTGAGAGCCAACCGCACGGCTGCATCCTAGAGCGAGTTGAGATCCTCCACGGGAGTCTTGCCGATCCCGTGGTTGTTTGATGTGGCCGAATTGTCAGACGACGAATCCCCCATCGTCGAGAAGTCCATTGCCACGACGCTCCTGGCGAACAGTGACTCCATTGCAGCGCCATCCACCGGACGGGACAGCAGAAAGCCCTGCGCCCGATGGCATCCTAAGTCGAGCAGCGCCCTGGCCGCGGTAGCAGTCTCCACGCCCTCCGCGACGACCTCGAGTCCGAGAGCGTGCGCTACGGCAACGATGGCCTGCACGATCGCCAGATCGCGTGAGTCAGTGCCGAGATCGCGGACAAATGACCTGTCGATCTTGAGGATGTCGACCGGAAGAGTCTTCAGATACGTCAACGCACTGTAGCCAGTACCGAAGTCGTCGATAGCGATCTCGACACCGATTTTCTTCAGTCGGGCAAGCGTTCGACGTGTGGTGTCGATCTCTTGGACTACAACCCTTTCGGTGATCTCTAGACATACCGCGCCGGGATCGATAGCGAACTCATCGAGGGTTTTTGCAACCGTGTCGACAATGTCGTTCGCGACGAGTTGCATTGGCGATATGTTGATCCGCAGCACGGCATCGCGCCCCACGCCGCGCGCGCGCCATTGTCCGAACTCTGCACAGGCCGAGCGCATTACCAGCCGGCCGAGCTTCCCCGCCAGATTGATCGATTCGACCAGCCCGATGAATGAGTCCGGCATCAGGAGCCCTCGAGTTGGGTGTTGCCAACGGACGAGCGCCTCGGTCCCGTGGATCTCGCCGGTGCGCATGTCGAACTCCGGCAAGTAATGGAGTACCAGGGCGCTGTCATCGGTGTTGGTGGTCGCTGCCAGCTCCAGTTCGATGTCGTTGCGGATCGCGTCCCGTTCGGACATGGCCGCACTGAAAGGCGCGACGTTGGCCCCGCCGGAACTCTTGGCCGACCGAGCGGCCTGATCGGCGCGCCGCAGAAGCTCCGAAGTGCTGTGCTGTCCCGGTACCCCAGTAGCGACACCGACACTGACGGAACGGCTGAGCTTCTCACCGTCGATCATGACCTGCTTGTCAACTCGCTCCTGGAGCGAATGGGCAAGCGCCAAGGCGCTTTCGATGTCCATCGGTCCGGAAGGCACGACTATGAACTCATCACCGCCGAGCCGGGCGGTGGCCGAGGAACCGTCTGCGGCCTCGCGCAGCAACTCGGCGAAGCCGTTGATGAACTGATCGCCGGCGTCCTGACCGAGGTGCTCGTTGACGACCTTGAAACGGTCCAGGTCGAGGAACAATAGCGCGACTTCGCCCGGCTGACCCTCGGCCAGGCGTTCGTCGAGGTGGGCGATCAGCGCCCTACGGTTCAGCAGGCCAGTGAGGTCATCGTGTTCGGCAAGGTAGCGGACTCGCTCTTCGGCGACGATGCGGGCCTGCAGCTGAGCGAATAGTGTGCCGATCGCCTGTAGCGCATTCAGCTCCTCAGGTCGCCAGTCGCGGTCACCGAACTTGACGAAGCCCAGGGAGCCCGTGGTGACGTCTCCGGAAAGCAGTGGCACGCCTGCGAGCGAGATGGCGGGAACGCCCGTTGCCTCCTCGATATTGCTTTGGTAGTCGGCGTTGGTAGCCTCCGGACGCACAATGCTGGGCTCTTTGAGGTGTTCGAGCTGCGCGAAGACCGAGTCGGCCTCGGCGAAATACACCACACCGATCGGGTCAGGGTCGGGGATAAACTCGCGTGGCGGCCACTCAGCGATGAGCACCGACGCGCGGATGGTGTGGTCGTTGCGGCGCAGAACACCGGTGTCCACCCCGAAGTGGTTGACCAGATCGCGGAGCACCCGCTGGCTGGTCTCTTCAGCGTTGCGCGCGGTGGCACCCATCAACTCGGCGGCTGCCCTCGTGACCAAGTCATCCAGCGAGCCAGGCATAACTCCATACGGTAGCCGATATTGACACTACGGCAACTGAACGCGATCGAGACTGCGTCGGCTCCGCACCGAAGCCGGGCCGGCTACACCGAATCGCAGTACCAGGGCAGGGGAAGCGCCGGCCGGTATGCGAACGAGCTGCCGGAATTCTTGCTGCAAATCGCGTAGCTCCGCGGCGAAGGGCATCGACGATTCCGTGAGCTCGTCGGTATTTCGGGCGTAGAGGAAGACCGGCGAGATGGGCTGAACAGCCAGCCCGGACTGCTGCGCGGCAATCCATACCGCCTCAACAGCGGATCCGCCGTGCGCGTAGTCGGTCAAGGTGCCTCCGGGCACCGAAATGACGCCGATGGCAGAGCTCGCCAAAACGCGGCCGCGGGTGTCCGCGCTCAACGCGGCACCCGCGTTCCACTGCGCGAGGTGGGCCATCACGTCCGAGCGCCGCAAGATGTCCAGCACAGCGAGATCGCCGGAGCCGAGCTCGAAGCTGCGGACGTCGATACCGGTGTCGGGACACTGATCACCGGGCCAGCGCAGCTCAGAAAACATCTCCGCGTGCAGTCGCGGCGTGAGGTACCGGATGCGGTCAGCAGCGCCAAGAATCGTTGCAGCCCGGTCGATGTCGTCGCGCGCAGTCACGAGATCCAGCCGAGCTCCCTCCCGCTCGGCGAGGCTGTGCAGCCGTTTGGCGGTATCGGCGGCGATCGGGCCGGGCGGTCCGATGCAGCGGTTGGTTTCACGCGCCAGCATCGGTTGGTAGAGCCTGGCCAGGTCGGGCTCATCCCCGTCGCCTAGCTGCATCGTCGCGAGCAACGGTGCTCCGTCAACGTCCTCCAAAAGGGCCACAGCCCCAAGGACCCGTTGGCTGGCAGCGGCTACTTTGGCGTTGAACAGGGCCGCTCCAAGCGCGACCGCACTGCCGCGGAACCCGATATCCATCGTCGACGTGTGCTCGGGCGCAAGCCGAATGGTGATGGCATCCGGCCCGGCGTCCACATGCCAGGGCTGCGCGTTGCCGCCGGACGGCGCCCGAATCGCGGCTGCGGTAATGACGCCCACCACGCCCGGCAGCGCAGGATCTGAATACTCGGCCGGCGGCGGGGGGCGATTCGTAGCCATCTGCGGTTCGTCGAGCCGATCGAGCGCCATGCCGACGTCGATGCGGGTCCGACCCGACGGCAGGTCTTCACCCAATCCGATTCTGCGCACAGCCTCGGCAATCGCCGGCGCCCCCAATACAACGTCACCGGATACCTGCGGCCACGTCGACAGCGTGTGGTCGATTTCGACCGCGGAAGCCAGACCTCGGGCTGACCACTTTTCTGCCTCGAGGAAACGCTGCATGTACGGAACCTTTTCCCGGCTGCTCATGCCATGGAGCCGTGCGAAATCCAAGTCGCCGACGAGACCGTGCAAAATCGGACGCTGGGGCTCCATATCAAAGCGTTCCACGTCCAGCAGGCCCCGGTCACTCGTCGCCATCAGCACCGGTATCCGGCGGGCTCGGGCACCCTCTCGCACCCTGGCCTTAATGTCCAACGAATCGCACTCCTCGACAACGATGTCCAGTCCGTCGAGGAACTCGTCGACGTTGTCGACCGTCAGCCCGACGTCCAGAACCCGCACGACGAGGTATGGATCGAGTTCTGCGATTCTGCGAGCAGCCACCACAGCTTTGTTCAGCCCGACGTCCAGTGCGGTCGCCGGCACCCGGTTGAGATTGGACAGCGCCATGCGATCGAAATCCGCCAGCCGAAGCTCGGCGCACATGCCCTGCGCGGCCAAAGTGTGCGCGATGACATGTCCCGCACTCAAACCGACAACGCCGATGCGCAGCGACCCGAGCCGCACCTGTTCCGCAGAGGTGATCTGATTCCTGTTGCGATCCAACCGCACCGCTCGAAAGGCCCGGGGACCGAGCACCGCCACGGCGACCCTCCGCCAGGGGTAGTACGCCCATCGGCAGGGTTCGGCAAGCAGCTCCGGATCGGGTGACGGTCGAAGACCCCGCAATTCCTCGAGTTGTTCATCGCGATGATCAATGAATTCGATGACGGGATCGGCGCGCAGCCGGTCCAGTAGCGCGTTGTCTGTGGGGTCTGCCGCGTCGAGTACTTGAGCGGTGCAGGAACTTATGGTCATCTCCTCGTGCTCCGCAGTGTCAACGAATGCGGACCCAGATCGAGGATATGGCGGATAGCCTTCGGGTCCCTTCATCGGGCGATAGTTTTACCTGCGTGTCAGGATCATAGCGTTAGACGCTTGCGTCGGTAGGGGGTTGTTCTCTGAGTCAAGCGAACAACGGCAACCAAGTGAATGTTTAGCGACGAGCCGTTACCCGCCACACCCGCTGCAGCAACGCAAGTACATCGCCAGAGGGCTTAAGCACGACAAGGCTGTCTCCTGGGCTTGCTGGGCCCACCCAGTGTCAAGCGTCGGCGTTACGATCAGCCATCGTCTACAGATTCGAGTCAGCCATCAATCGCATGCGAGGCCTCTTGAAAGCGTTCGCTACGACGGCGGCCATCGGCGGTCTGATCGGTTCTCCGGCTGCACGGGCCGATGATGATCCACCTCCGCCGCCCGCCCCAGCAGCGGCTCCTGCAGATGTCCCTGCGATTCCAAGGGAACACTGCATATATGTCGACCTCTGGATGCCGTGTGCCGACGTGCCTTCACCGCCGCTACCAGGCCCGCCCGAAACCCCTGACGGGCCGTAGCAGACTTCGCGATTGTCCCCTTAAGCAGCAAGCCCGTCGCATTCACCCCTGTTGCGGCGACACCCGGCCGCAGCGATCATGGACTTACGCAGCACAAACGGATGATTCAGCTTTTGCAGGGTATCCATACCTTTGGTATGATCTGTGCCGTGCGACGAACTTGTAGTATTCGCGCCAATCGATCGAGTTATCTCGGCGCCACATCGTCAGATCAGGGCCACCGGACTAGTCCCCCTGTGGTACGAGGGTACGGTTTCGTGGCTGGCCATTGGGTCTCCGGATCAAAGACGCTTTAATAAGGACCGATGACCTTTCCCAACGCCTTAAGCAACGTCGATGGGTACGCGACCAGCTTCTGGGTGTCGCCGCAATACATCACTTCGGAGACGCTGGAGCGGTTGTCGCTGCACGATACCGATTCGCTCACCGGCCGGCAGTTCCCCGCGGTGCAAGCGAGTCTGCTGGCCCCGGCGATACGCTCGCCGCTGGTGGTGCCGGCGCGCGCGCTGCGCGACCACGAACAACTCGCGGAGCGGGTGGGTCCAACGATGGTGGGCGCAGCTCCGCAAACACCATGAGCCCGGCTGAAGGGAGCGATGACGCGCGTCTTTCGCCGGACGGTCCGCGGCGCCGGCGTCTCGTTGCACGATGGCTTGTGTTTTTCTGCACGCCAATCATCGTCGCCGTGATCGCAGGGCTACCTGTCTATGTGCGACCGCAGATCGATCCGCTGCGTCATGCTGACGCGATCCTCGTCCTCGGCGGCCGCGATTATGATCGGTATCCCTTCGGAATAGAACTCGGCGAACAGGGCTGGGCTCCGATCGTTGTCCTATCTGTAGACCGTTGGCGGACGGGGCTTTGTGCGACGCCGCGCCCACACCTCAACTTGCGCTGCTTCATCCCCGACCCGCCGACCACCAAAGGGGAAGCGCGGGAACTACGCAGCCTTGCAGCGAATTACGGCTGGCGCACAATCATCGTGGTCACGTACCGTCCGCATATCTCCCGCGCCCGTTTCATTCTCGAGCAATGCTTCGATGGCAACCTGGTCATGGTCGAGAGTCCAGGTGGCAGCGGCGTGAGCGCCGGTCGGGCCGTACATCTGTCCACGCTGGGATGGGCTTACCAGTACATCTACCAGACCGCCGGTTACGCTCGCGCGGTGCTGGAACCCGGTTGTTGACAGAGAAAGCCGCACATCAGCCTCTGCGATCGATTCATCGACCGCCGGACTGAATCTGCCGAAGGCGCCCTCGAAGACGTCGACTGTGGATGCGATGTTGGTTGGTACCGCCCCCGCCGCCATAGAGCCTACTTCGCGGCACTTTCGAAGTCCTCGACGATCTGTACATCTTCCTGCGCCGGTTCGTCCAGAAGCAGGGCGACAACCTTTGCCGCGATCTGCTCCGGCATGACGGCGCCCTTTCTTTCCATAGGAGTATTTGTTTGATCCGTCAACAGTTTCGGCGGGCGTACCAGAACGCCATGGGCGACCGTGTCTTGGGTGGTGATGGACCGTAGCAGCCCCTCGATGGCCGACTTGGCCGCGACGTAGTGCGGGATATCCGCGGGAGCCGTCCTGGCGTAGACGGATGAGATCACAACCGGCCGGCCGTGACGGAGCCTTAACGGCTCTAGAAACGCCGCCAGCGGCACGGTCACAAGCCGGAGGCTCTGGTCTACAAACTGGTGGAAGCGCTCCAGGGTATCCGCAGCGAAATCCAGCGGACGAATGACGGGACTGGCATTACAGACCAGGAAATCGAGGCCGCCAAACTCCCGGACAACGCTTTCGCTCTGCTCTCGGCACCAGTCATGATCGGCCGCATCGCCGGCCAACAGGCGCACCTCGCCCTTCGTTCCCGCCAGGCTGTCGCGCAGCGCTACCGCTTCGCGTTGTGAGCGCGAATAGTTGAGCAGCACGGTGCAGCCCTGTGAAGCCAGCGCGCCGACAAAGGCGGCGCCAAGGCCTCGGCTGCCGCCGATCACCAGCGCCACGGTGCCCTTTAATGCTTCGGATGGAGGCAGCCACTTTTCCAGAGCATCCAGTGAGCAAGTTCGCGAATCGCTAAGCAAGAACGCTTCGATCTGGGCGTCCGCCACCACCGTCTCACCGACGCATAACTGTGCCGCTAACCGCAACAGGCTGACCCGCGGGACACTGCGGACGAGTTTCACGGTGTAGGAGTAAGGGGCCGCTGCTGCGGGCTGATCCGCCGTCAGGCTCATCTCGAGCCGTGAGTAGGCAGCTTGTTTGCCCGGAATCTCCATCCCAACCACGTAACTGGTCCAGGCGAGGGCGGCGATCTGTGCAGGCGTGATGCCTTTGTCGTGCAGTTGCCATCCCGCGATCAGACGCTCCATCTCTGGGGATGGAGGCATATAGTCTCCGGCAACGCGGAGATCGCGCTGCAGGGTTGCTTCGTCCCATTCCGCAGGCACGGTACGGCTTGCCGTCGGTCCGACCGACGGCAAGCCGCTGGCGGCGCGATCCGTCACATCCTGATAGGTAAATGTGCTCTGGACCATGCGGCGTTGGCCATCGAACACTTCGATCGTGTCTTGAGCCGCATCCGACGTGACGACGACGCGGTAATGCACACCTACGAACAGCGGGTTCAGGAACAACAGAGACACCTTGCCAAGCGCCTGTTTGGGGCGGGGCGGCGTCTGTTGCAGTGTTGCCAGAGCCCCCAAAATGCCGAAGACAACCGGCTCGCCGAAAGCGGTGCGGCGGGCGTAATCCGGACTCGTGTGAAGCGGATTGACATCGCGGCTGAGAGCGCTGAAAAGCGCCATGTCAGATGGCGTGATGCAGAGCTTGCCCATGAGTTTACTGAGCCTCTTCGCTAATTAACGTGTCGCGGATGCTCCTCGCCCTGACCATTTGTTCGACCTCTTCCGGCGGGCGTGTGAGATCCAGTTCTGGCACCCGATCCAATACAAACTGTGCGTTGCCGAGGTTGGAGGATTGCGGAAAGAACGTCGTCAGGTGTGGCGGCGCGCCAGACTGATGATCGCAGACCAAAGTGTCGATGGTGTGGCGTGTGATTTCTGCTATCGCTTCCTCTTAAACTTGCGTTGCTCAGTGCAAGATTTAGCCGGTCGCGCGGAATCACCCCCAACCAGCTTATTGGCCGGCACATCGGTGGATACCATCGGCCCGACCGATACGATGCTGCCATAGCGCCTCGGCCTGGTTTCGGCCGCAAGACGCGCGGCGGCGACCCGATGGCTGCGCGCCGCGATCGCTGCTACAAGCCGCCGGCCGCCTACGAGTGTGACACCGGATGCCCGGAGTGCCACGCGAGCGGCGGCAGGTGGACCAGGTCTTTGCTTGAAAAACCCTACTTACGAAGTTGTCGTGCGTGCGATTGGTTAAGCACTTTCATTGCGTGACTCGCTGCAAATGCCGAGATGAACACGCCTCGGTAAACTCGCCCACATGAGCGTCACAGAGAGGCGGGACTTCCAGGAGCGATTTAAACGCCAGGAAATTCTCACCGCTCCCCGCCCACGCCGCGCCGAGGTCACTGCGGTCATCGTCGACGAACCCATAAAGCTGACAGGCACTGTGGCGGTGTGGCGGAACCATGCCATCGAGCCGATCCAGCCACCGCTCGTGCCGTACCTGCAGAACGCTGGACTCGACCTTGAGCTGGTGCTCGGAGGGTACGACGACACACTGGCCCTTTCGCCGCACCGCGGCGCGGACCTCGACCTCGTCTGGTTCGACCTTGACCGGTTGGCACTGCAAGACGACGAGGCGCTGGACTGGTTCGTCAGTCGGGTCACGCAGTGTGTGGCGTCCGCTGTCGGTCCGGTAGTGGTGGTCCCCGTCTCCGAGCGGCGAACCCATGCAGCCGCGGCGGTCGATCGGTTCCGGGGGTTGGCAGGAGTCCACTGTGCCGACCCCTGGACAGTCTGCGACGAAGCCGGCGTCGGCCTCCTCGACGAGCGCATCGCCGCCTTCACAGGCAGTCGCGTCTCCCGGGATGCGCAGGTCCAACTCGCACGTGCGCTCGGCACACATTGGTTGCCGGCA
>Ga0182013_10005057_pt1 | contig 15549 bp, 10 predicted proteins | sample 612S2MmetaG_FD_120487 | JGI IMG/M metagenome (GOLD analysis project Ga0182013, IMG submission 120487) | Permafrost microbial communities from Stordalen Mire, Sweden - 612S2M metaG | ecosystem: Environmental > Terrestrial > Soil > Wetlands > Permafrost | place: Sweden: Stordalen | collected...
CGCCTCGCGCTCACCGGCACGCCCATTGAAAACCGTCTGCTTGATCTCTGGAGCATTTTCGCCTTCGCCATGCCCGGCGCGTTGGGCAACCGGGCGCATTTTCTCCGCCGCTTCAACGCGCAGGACGACCCGCTCGCCCGCCGCCGCCTGGCCGCGCGCGTGCGACCATTCCTGTTGCGGCGCACAAAAACGCAGGTCGCGAAGGATTTGCCCGACCGCGTCGAGGAGGACTTGCTGTGCGTCATGGAAGGCGAACAGCGCACGCTCTATCGCGCCGAACTCAAGCGCGCCCGCCAGATCATCCTTGGCCTCAAATCGAACCGGCAACTCAACGACGAGCGATTCAACATTCTCACGTCGCTGCTGCGGCTGCGGCAGATTTGCTGTCACCCCGGGCTCGTGGACGGAAAACTCCGCGAGGCCGAAAGCGCGAAGGTCGCCGGGCTGCTGGACCTGCTCGATCCACTGATGGAAGAAGGGCACAAGGTGCTCGTGTTCTCGCAGTTCGTCACCATGCTCGATCTGCTCCGCGACACGGTGAAGCTGCACCAGTGGCCGCACTTTTATCTGGCCGGCGACACGGAGAATCGCGGCGAACTGGTGAAGGAATTTCAATCGGCCAAAGGCGGGGCGGTGTTTTTGATTTCACTCAAGGCGGGCGGGTTTGGTTTGAACCTGACCGCCGCCTCCTACGTGGTGCTGTTTGATCCGTGGTGGAATCCGGCGGTGGAAAACCAAGCCATTGATCGCACTCACCGCATCGGCCAGACGAGAAAGGTGATGGCCTACCGGCTGTTGGTGCGCGACAGCATCGAGCAAAAAATCCGCGCGCTGCAAAAGCAAAAGACCGCGCTGATGGATGGCGTGCTGGGGGAAGAACGCTTCGCCCAATCCCTCACGCTGGAAGATTTGCGCGTCCTGTTCGCGGAGTGAAGCGTAAGGCAGCCGGTCCCGCCTGTGCATGGTGAAAACTCCATGATCCTTCGAAAAGGTTGATTTTTGAATATCGTCGGTCAAAGTAGGCCTCGTCATGCTTGATGTCATTTTGGCGCTTTTGCGATCCCTCCTCCCCGGCTTCCAATCCCATTCCCAGCTCGCGCTGAATAATCTGGCGCTCCGACATCAACTCGCCGTGCTCCACCAGCTCCAGATCGGGTTGTGGGCGGGTCCATAGCGGGATTTTGCCACACCCCAGACGTGCTCGGATAATTGCCAAAACCGAAAACTCGAAACAAACCACTCCATGTCGGGATGGGATCGAAATTGATGTATGTGGTTTCAAAAACCATGCGACCGTGGTGTTTCCGACGGCGACACCGAAGCCGTGCCTCCGCACTGACAGCACCACCATCACGGCTTCCAAGCTCCGGTGCCGGAAGTGGCCTGCCGCCCGGCAGCGCCTGGAATAAGAACAGGAACATCGCAACGTTGACGGCGAACTGGGTGACAACTACTGGTACGCGGCAACACCCTGGAAGGCGAGCATCAGGGCAACGACACCGGCCTCGACCACCAACCACGCGTAGCGCCAAGTCGGCTCAATGCCTCCATCCAGGGCTTGGAGGTCGGCGTGAATTGCGCCGCCGGCGCTGCCATCATGGCACTTGCAGGAAAAATTTCAGCGCACGGGCATTATGTCGCTGCCGTACCGCGGGCATTTTGGCCGCGCCAGAGCAGCAGCAACCGACGCTGGCTGGCATATGAAATAGGTCAACAAGCTATTTCGTGCGCCATTTCTGCGCCGGAGAATGACAAAACAAGCGAATTCCCCAAAGATTCCCCAAACAAAACCGCCGTTTTGGCGGTTGATTCCGCCTGCCCAGCCCTGTTAGAATCCGAAGGCGACGTGAAGTTCCCAAAAAAGCTCAAGTACCGCGGCCAGGTTTTGGCGCGCATCTACGCCAAGACGGCCACCCACCCTTACCGCCTGTATTGGCGGGTTGACCGGAAGACCCGAATTAAGGAGTTCCGCAGCTACGCCGAGGCAAAGCGCGTGGGGGATAAGCTGGTCATAGACCTTGCCAAAGGCTCTCAAGTCACCGCGCTAACCCCAAAGCAAGCCTCCGACGCCCTGGCCTCCCTGCAACGGCTCGACCGCTTTTACGAGGCCACCGGCAGGCGCGTGTCCTTGCTGTCCGGCATCTTGGAGTATTGCGAGGCGGCACAGAAATTGAACGGGCAGACCGTCGGTGAAGCGGTGGAGCGATACCTTGCCACTGTCGCGGTCGTCCAGCGGAAGGCGCTGGCCGAGGCCGTGGCCGAGTTTATTGCGAGCCGAAAGCACCTTTCGGAGGCGGCGGACGGCAAGCGGTCAAGGCATTCTCCTGTTTACGAGGGCAATGTCGCCGCATGGATAACTAAGTTCGCGGAGACCTTCCCCGGCTACGCGGTTTGCGACGTGAACAAGGAGCATTTGAACGCCTACATCGGAAAGTTCAAGGAGATTTCCAGCAAGAGTCGCAACGACCGGCGGGCGACGGTCAAGATGTTCTTGAGGTGGTGCGCGGCTAAGGACTACCTGCCGCAGAATCACCGGCTATTCGAGGCCGTGGACTTCAAGGCGGAGGACGTGGACATGGCCGAGATTGATTTTTACCGCCCCAAGGAATTGCGCGACATGCTCAACGGCGCGGATGCCGCGTTGCTCCCCTACATCGCATTAGGCGGGTTGGCGGGACTGCGGCGCGAGGAGATTATGCGCCTGGAATGGGCGGACGTGTGGCGGGTTGACGGCAATGTGGAAATCTCCTCTCGCATCGCCAAAGGCCGCAAGCGCCGGTTGGTGAGCATCTGCCCGGCGCTGGCCGCATGGCTCCGGCCGTAGGTGGTGCCATGCCATTCGTTGCGGATGGTATGCACGTCCGAGTGGCAAACGCCGCAGTAAAGAATCTGGATTTGAACGTCGTGCGCGCCGGGATCACGGCGTTGAAAGCTGAAGGGCGCGAGCGGCGTCGTGGCGCTTTGTGCGGCGTATGAATTGGTTTGCATAAATGGACTCTTTCTCCGTCGGTTGCCAATAAATGTGGTTTACGTCTGGTTGCAAAATCCATGAACTCGGATGAGGTACTTGACCAGCTCAATGCCCGTGAAATTCGACATGAAGTTGTCGCGGATCAGCAGGTCGTATTGTTTGGCCTGAACAGCATCCCAAGCGGCGGCGCCATCTTCGGCGGCGTCCATATGACAACGAGGGCCAACCGGCGCGTCAGTGCTGAACTGGCGTAGGGGTGTCTCATCATCCGCCACGAGAATGCGACGGGGCGGACTCGTGTGGCGTTGCCATGGCGCGCGAGTTGGCTCTCCCGTTGGCCGGAATTCGGCATCTTTCATGGCACGACAATAGGCCCGAAAATCTTGCCGTCGCTATGGGGTGTTCACCCCATAGCGGAAGGCCAGCCCAACAGCCTAATTTGTCTCCGCAATGTGGAAAAGCGCAACAACGAAAGAACCAACGCGGCAACGCGGCAAAGTCTATCTGAAAAGCCTGGGGCACCCATCCACCCTCGCCGCCGCGATGACCACTTACGATCCCGACTCCACCTGAAAGCCAACTCGGCGGACGGCCCTTCGAACCAAAATTAATGAACCCATCTATGAAAAAATCCATCGTTCAACCCCAGGAATCACCCAAAATGTATGAGACTGAAAACGAAATCCCGGAAAAGCGCCGGTCGGAACTCAACACGCTGATGAACCAGCGGCTGGCGTCCGCGGTGGACCTTCAAATGCAGATGAAGCAGGCGCATTGGAACGTGAAAGGACCGAGCTTCATCGGCCTGCACGAACTCTTTGACAAGGTGGACGAAACCGTGGAGTCCTATGTGGACATGATCGCCGAACGCATCGTGCAACTGGGCGGCATTGCGGAGGGCACGGTGCGCGTCGCTGCCGCGCGCTCGCTGCTCGAGGAATATCCGTTGGACATGGCCGACGGCCTTGCCCACGTCGAAGCAGTTGCCAAGGCGCTGTCCACCTTTGGCCACGAAGCCCGCAACATGATCAGTGAAGCGGACGAACTGGAGGACGCCGACACGGCGGACCTGTTCACCGAAATCTCGCGTGGAATTGATAAGTGGCTTTGGTTTGTCGAAGCCCATTCCCAGGCGCCGAAATAGAACGCACAACTTTCATCATACAAACCCAATCAGAAAAGCAATAATCTCATGAGCACCCTCATTATCGTCCGAGACCTGAGCAAACAAGCCCCGCACAGCCCACGCGAACGCGTCGGCGGATTCGTCATCGCGAGCCGCGCCGTTGACAAATGCCGCGCTGTCCTGGCGGGAACGCCGGGCGAGTATCATTACGATTGTCCGCTGGACAACAGGCTTTTCGGTTTCAAGGGCATCACCGGCGAGCAATTCAAAACCGCCGTGCAAGCCGCGATAAATTATGAGGACGTCGGCGCCTGGCTGCAGGCCAACGGCACGGCAAAAACCCCTGCAGAAATCAAAACCTGGTCGGATGAAATGGAAGCCGGCAGCCCGATGAAGAACCCGGAGCGTCGCGCTCACTTCATGGAGAACTGCTCCAAGCTCGGGCTGAATGCAGAGACAACCACCACCTTTGACTGCCTTGAAGCGGACGACCGCGCGAGTTTCAGCTCCAAGTCCGTCTAACACACTCGCAGCACCCAACCGCAATTAACCAGTGGAGGATGAGATTTATGAAAGCAGCCAAGCGTGAAGGCTTTTTACCTCGTGCAGAAACAGCATCGAGATAAAGAGTTCACGCATCATGAATACCAATAAGGCGCCGAAAATAAAGCACAGCAGACTGGCTTGGAGTCCGGTCAGCGAACCGCCCCTCCAATAGATGCGTGCGGTCGCAGGCGCGGATGTCCGGGTGGGTTCAATGCGCGCCGGAACTTTGCCGCCGGATTCGCCGCGATAAAACCGCAGCGTTCCTTGGTAGGCGCGCCGCAGGCCCAGCGCGCCGATGGCAAAGCAGCCGAGTGTGCCGAGCAGCGCGGGCGCAGCGTTTCCTTCGGCCAGGCTCTGAGCACCGAGAGGAACCCAGAGCGGCGGGACGAATTTCTGGGCCGAGTGGAATTGGTCCAGTTGAATCTGCAAACCTTTTTTCTGCGCCTGATTCCGGGCCTTTGCTGCGGCGGAGGTGGTGCCTGTCCCGGAACTGCCGAAATGATGGAAGACATTGAAGTAAAGATTTGGGGCCTGACCCAGAATAACGAAAAAAAAGACGATGGCCATGGTGACATTGCGGCGGCGGCGCGGGTTGCTCATCAGAGTCGCCAGCCAGCCGCGCAGGCAGGTTTTTGCAAATTATAGGGGATCGGTTTTATGAATGCTGCATTTGGTGTTCTTTTTGCTTCGGTATTTTAGCCATGCCTCATGTGCCACTTTGGTCTCCTACGACTGCGACGGGGCCAGCCGCCAGCGCTGCGCGACCGCCCTGTGATCGTCGGCACTAGCCTCCGACAACGCCATGAGTTTAGCAATCAATTTCGTGCTTTATTGCCCCAGGAATTGAGGAGGCGACCTCGAACTTGTGCGCCACTGGGTGGAGGAAGTGCGCATTCGCTGGAGCCAGGATCGGCAACAAAGGGCAGCCTTGGGGCTGCCGGCGTGGCCGGAGAACAGTTGGCGGCATGGGCGGACCGGCTGCTGCTGGAATATACCATGATCAAGACGGTTTGCGCGCCACCCCACTGCCCACCAGCCTCGGCCTTGCGGAATAAATTCTATTTCGGAGTAGGTTTTTCGGAGTAATCACTTTTCCTTATTGACATTGCCCCGCCGACCCTGCTAAACTCCAGTGCCGTGGGAAAACCGATGGGCTTCCTCCTCCGGCATTATGCCGCCTTATCAAAACCAATCAGACACTGGCTCTGCGACACTCGCTTCGCGGTGCTGCCGAGCCATGTTTCGCCTGTCAACATTCCGCTTGCCAATGAAAAACCCACAACCGACCCCAAGAACTCCAGAAATCATGTCCGCCGGCAGGCGCCTATTCACCCTGGCCGCTCTGGCCGCCACCCTCCTCGGCGGTTCAATCCGCCTCCAGGCTCAGTATGTGCAGTTCCCCGATGCCAACCTTGCTGCCGTGGTCGGCAACGCGCTTGGAGTGCCCGCCGACCAGATCACACCCGCGGAGATGCAGACCCTGACGTATTTTTACGCCAATTGGGGCAACATTGGGGATACCACGGGCCTGGAGACCGCCTGGAACTTGAGCACTCTGGACTTGGGCGGCAACAACCTGACCAATCTGAGCGGCCTCGCGGGCCTGACAAATCTGGAGGGACTCAACCTCTGGGGCTGTGGCCTGACCAACATTTCCGCTCTCTCCACCCTGACTAATCTGAATTGGTTGCTGCTCGGATATAATAAAATTACCAATGTCGCCCCCCTCTCAGGCTTGTTCCAGTTGCAGACCTTGGGGCTTTATGTCAACTCCATTACGAACTGGTCCCCGTTAGGCGGGTTGACAAATATCTCCGACCTTCAGATCGAGCAAAACCCGGCCCCGAACCTTTCGCCGCTGGCGTCCTTGTGGCAGTTGGTGGGGGTTAACGCAAGCGGTTGCGGCGTCAAAGACGTGGCGCCCCTCACCACACTGACCAACCTCACTTCGCTCACTTTCGACAACAATCCGGCAACCAACATCGGGGCCATCAGCAATCTGGTTGGGCTTGGCTGGCTTGAGGCGGAAAACTGTGGCCTGAGCGATGCCTCTTGCCTCGGCGGATTGTCCAATCTGCGGCGTCTCTCGCTGGAGGGGAACGGCGGAACCGTCCTGTCAAACATGCCCAGCCTGGATCACTTCCCCAGCCTGACCTACCTCAACCTCGCTTACACCGAACCGACCGACACAGGCTTCTTGGACGCTTCATCCCCCCTCGTGTATCTCGACCTGACCGGAAATTTCCTGACCAGTCTTCCTCAAATGTCCGGCTTGGCCTACATCGAGACTCTGGCTTTGAACAACAATTACTTCACAAATCCGCCCCAGGTGGCCAAGCTCACGAACCTCACTGAGGTGGACCTTGACAACAATCCGCTGACAACCCTGGATGGCCTTTCCGGAGCGACCAATTTGCAGACCCTCGATATCTCCTACAACTCAGTTTACGACCAAAGCCCGGGATCGGGCCTCACCAACTGTCTCGCTCTCTCCCAGCTACCCGCCCTCGTCTACCTCTATGCCTCGTTCAGCGGCCTTTCCGATCTCACGCCGCTTGCGAATCTGACCAACCTCAACACCTTGTCTCTCGAACAGGACAATGTCGGCGACGTCGAACCTCTGGCCGCCTTAAGCCAGTTGCAGTCGCTCGACCTGTGGTACAACATCCTGACCAGCATCCACCCATTGACCAACCTCACCGCTCTGGAGTGGCTCGACGTCTCCTACAACTACCTCGATTTTTCCGCTGGCAGTCAGGCACTCACAGATCTGAACACTCTCGAGGAGAGGGCGGATGTGAATTGGAGTCCCCAGAACTACCTCCCGTCATTCGGCATTGCACTGCAACCGCAAAACCTCGCCGTCGCCGCCAACACCAGCCCCACCTTCAACGTCACAGTGACCAATTCCGCCCCCGTGTCCCTTTCGTATCAGTGGCAATTTGACGGCAATGACCTGGCCGGCAACTCGGCCTCGGACACGCTCACCCTCGGACCGGGCTTGGATGTCAGTCAGTCCGGGAGCTACCGTGTGAGAGTCACCGACAACTTCAGCGGCATTTTCCTCTACAGCCGCAGCGCGCAGTTGACAGTGACAAACGCCTCCAGCACGCCGGATTTGACGGTCAACAGCGCGGTCTCCGTAAGCCCCAATCCAGTTTATGCCGGAACCACATTGACGGTCAGCTACTCGGTCACAAACCAAGGAGGAGCATCTTGTCCCGCCTCTCACACACGCATTCAGATCATGCCCGGCTCCTCCAGCACCTCAGTGGTGGACTCCTTTCACACGACGCCGATAATCGCTGCGGGAGCGTCGCTCAGCGAACAAGTCAGCATCTCCATTCCCGCCTCCTTGGCCGCCGGAAGCTACACTATTTACGTGGAGCTGGATTATGACCAGGCTGCCGGCCAAACCACCGGCAACGACACCGCGCAAACATCCGTTGGCGCCCTAGCCATTCTGCCCCCCCCAACGTTGGCGCAGGCTGTTGGAGCCACAAACCTGGTCTTCACCACCGGCGGCGACGCCCCGTGGTTTGTGGAGGCCACCAACACTTACAATGGCGCCCCAGCCGCTCTTCAGAGCGGACACCTTGCCTACAACCAGGGTTCCTGGCTTTCCGCCACCATCATCGGTCCGGGCACCCTCTCTTTCTGGTGGAACGTGGACCCTGACACGTACGATGTGCTGTCTTGCCATGGAATAGCCAGTGACACTCAGTGGGAATACTTCCTCTTTCAGGATTCTCCACGCCAGTGGGTTCACGAGGCGCTTGAGCTTCCGGCCGGTCCTTGCACTTTTTATTGGTCTTATGGAAAAAATAGCAGCAGTAGTACCCACACCGACGCCGGCTGGCTGGATAACGTCTCCTACATATCTCACCTGCCCGTTATTGCCATCTCGCCCCAGCAATGGGAATTCCCCGGCCAGACTTTCACGGTCACCTCTTCCGTGACTGGCGGCACTCCCTTGAGCGGCTTCCAATGGTATCTCAATGGCAACCCCATTCCTGGAGGAACCACCAACGGCTATGGCCCCCTCACCGCCTCCTATGCCAATGCCGGCACCTATACTCTCCTGGTCTCAAACCCTTATGCGACCGTTTCCAACTCAACCAAGGTCGTCGTCGCCCCTCTCTTTTACCAGGTGACCGACCTCGGCGCTCTCTGGCCGGGAGAATACTCTACTTACACCTGCGGGCTGAACAACTTCAATGATGTCGTTGGCTATTGCGTTACCAACAACACCAATGTTGGACGCGCCTGGGTTTGGTCCGCCGGCGTGATGACCGATCTGGGGGATCCCCTGGGCGGCGGTGACAGCAAAGCTTACGGTATCAACGACCAGGGCGACATCGTCGGAACCGCGCGCGTCCCCGGCACGACAAATTACGACGCCATTCTCTGGCACAAGACCGGCGGCGGCTACACGGTGAACGATCTCGGCCGCGCGGGCTGGCCGTTTGCTTTTGCCCAAGCCATCAACAATGCGGGCGACATTACTTTCTCCACCACCGACGGCGGTTTCTACGAGGCCGGCAACCGGCGCGCATACCTTTGGCGGCAGGGCGTACTGACGCCATTGGGAGGTGCGATTCCTCTTTGGACCAACGCTCCTTCCGACGCCTACGGTTTTAGTATTAACAGCCTCGGCCTCATCGCCGGCGACAGCAGATATACCTTGCCCGGAACCAGTGATTTCTCGTCAATAGCCTGGATTTACAACGGTTCCTGCCGGGAAAACCTGCAGGCCGACTATCCCCTGACGAATCTTCCCGCCGATCTTATGGTGGACTCCAGTTCCGCCAGCTACATCAATGATTATGGCGATGTCCTGGGGTCCTGCCTTCGGTCGGACTACGGCGGCGTCATGGCCGCCTACCTGATTTCCGGCACGAACCTTTCCTTTCTCGCGGAAGGCTGGAACTCCATCCCCGTCGGCTTCAACGATCACGGTGATGTGATTCGCTCGATCGAGTTCGAAGCCTATCCGTACTTCGGTTTTGCCCTGTTCTGCAGCACCAACGCCGGAATGCCCGCCCACTTCGCAGATGGTCGGCCCGATTACTCCGACCATGCGTCTTTTGATCTGGACGACCTTCTCCCTGGAGGCATGGTCGGCTTTGTTGGTCTTAATCAGGTCATAGGCTGCGGCATTAACGAAGCAGGCTCCATCGCCGGCGACGGTCCCACGGCCAACGAACAGCAACACGCCTTCCTGGCAACCCGCCTGCCTCTGGCGGGCAACCATGCGCCTGTCTCAACGGGCGTTCTCTCCCTCACCAACGCCTCCAGTACGCTGGTCTTTCCCATCAGCTCTGTTCTTGCCAAGGCGACCGATGCCGATGGCGACCCCTTGTTCCTGCTTACCACCACCCAGCCGGTTTCAGGAGCGGCCACGCTTCGCCGCAATGCCGGCAACCTCATCTACCAGGCTAACGGCTCCACTCTCCCTGCCAATGACAGCTTTTCCTGCATCATCACCGATTACCACGGCGGTCTGGCTACCAATCAAGTCCTGGTGCTGAACCTGGCATCTGGCCAATGTCCTCAACCCAATCAAATAATACTCCTCGGCAATCCCTCCCTCTCTTCGATGATCCGCTTCCATGCCTCTTCGGGACAAACTTGGAGAATCCAAGCCAGCGACGATTTGGGCACGGGTGCCTGGACCACCATCGCCACAGTGATTGCCGGGCCGGATGGCATCATTGACGCAAACGACGCTTTGGGTGTTGGCCACGCGCGACGCTTCTACCGCGCCGTCATGCCCTAGGGCGTTTTGAGGATGTAGAAGCGCCCGGCGATAAGCGGATCGAAAGCGTTGGTGACAACGATCGTAAAAGCGCCGTTGGCATCTGGAGAGTACGTGGCGACGGGAGTCCATTGGCTATTGGGCAGCGCCAGATTGGTGCTGGTGAGAAGATGGTAGGTGGCTCCACCGAGTCCGGCCACAGTATTCATGACTAGGTTTCGTCCCGACCAACAAACGCGACCCAAGCTTGGCGGGCTCATAACGCCTGGCAAGACGGCGATCTGGTCGAGTCCAAAATCCCCATAGTTCTTGAATCCGAACTGCAAAAGGGCACTGGAGCCAGGGGCGGTAACGTTGAATTGGATATTCGTCCAAGCAAATGCAGGGGCATTCGACCAGTCCAGCAAAGTTGTTCCATTCCACGAGACGACAAACTCGTTGGGTGGGTCAAAGGTGGGATTATCCAACCAGAAGGAGATGCGATAGGCGGCGCCAGGTGTCGTAACGAGGGTCTGGTAAAGGTAGCCCAGATGTCCCATTGCACCCAAATAGGCACCGAAATTTCCCGAGCGGGCAACATCGGAGGCACCGTCAACATCACACCAGGTGAAATTGCCGCCGGTGCTCCAGCCGGTAAAATTGCCGGTTTCAAATCCGCCGTTGACGACCAGGCCGACGCAAGCAGCCGCCGTGACGGTTGGCCCGGTCGCGGAAACTTGCACCGCCTGGCTGTTAGTGGCCAGGAGGGTTGGGGTGAAGGAGCCGGGACTCCCATAGATGTGGACCGGGTTTTGGGAAAGACTGGTCGAACCATCGCCAAAACTCCAGAACCAAGACGTTAGCGCGTTGCTGGCGCTGTCTTTATTCGGGCAATTGAATTGCACGCTCAAGGGAACTCCTCCCGTTGTGGGACTGGCTGTGAATTGAATATCTGGCACGGAAACGGTGATGGCCGGGCCAAAGCCAATGACCGTGCCGCCTTGACTATTGGTGGCGATCAAGCCGACCGTGAAAGTGCCGCCGAGAGTGTAAAGGTGGGATGGATTCTGGGATGCGCTAGTCGAACCGTCGCCAAAATGCCAATTCCAGCCGGTTAGGGCATGGCCGTTGTCATCAACCGATGGGCAAGCGAAATTGACAGGAAGCGGCGCGGCGCCGCCGGCCGGCGTTGCCGTGAATTGGACGAACACATTTTCCACGTCTACATCGTCCAAGCCCAGAGGATCCATGCCACCGAAGGTGAACTTAAGGAGCGTGTTGGTGGTGGTCGCGGTAGTGATCACCTGGACATTGGTCCAACCCACGGCGGGGATGTTGGTCGCGCTCCAGATGGGTGTGTCACCCCAGGAGGCTGAAAAATCCGCGATCCCAGCAATGCTGTCCAACCAAAAGGAGAGCAAGTAGGTGGTCCCGGGTGCTGTGGCCAGCGCCTGGGAGAGGTAACTGGATGTCCCCATATCCTGTGCCAATTCCAGGCCGTAGTCTCCCGCGTGGGCGTACCGGGAATCGCCGCTGACGTTGTCAAAACTCATTGGATCGTCGGTCCAGGCGAATAGATTACCGGTTTCAAAATCGCCATTGATGACCAAGCCTGACCGGGAGGCGACGGTCAGCAAAGGGCCGCTGCCCTCGACCGTGTCGCCCCGGGAATTGATGGCGCTCAGAGTCGGGGAGAATTGCCCGCCGCTCAAGTAAATGTGCGCGGGATTTTGGGCCGTGCTTGTTCCGCCATCGCCAAAGTTCCAGCTCCAGGAAGTTAGCCTGCTGCCGGTGTTGTCCTCGCTAGGGCAGATGAAGAGAACCGGGAGTGGCTCCGCGCCGATCGCGGGGCTCGCGGCAAATAGAACCGTGGGTGCCTCCACCGCGATGGTGGCCGGACCGCTGCCCTCGGTTGAAATGTCATCCTCGTTTGCCACCGTCAGGCTCACCTCGTAATTGTTGACTTCAGAGTAAGTGTGGGTTGGGTTCTGGGCTTCGCTGCCCGTGCCGTCGCCAAAGTCCCACTGCCATTCCGTAACGTCGCTGGCACCATGTTCCGCAGTCGGACAGGAAAACTGAACCGTTAGCGGAGTCGGGCCATTGGTCGGACTGGCGGTGAAAGTCAGCGGCACCACGTGGACCAATTGCGGGCCGATGCCGGTGTAGGCTTGCCCTTCTTCATTGGTGAAGACCACGCCGACCGTGAAGTCGCCCGCGTTGGTATAGCAATGCGCAATTTTAAAGTGGCTGGTGTCGGTTCCCCCATCGCCGAAATCCCACCGCGCGCTCAGGAAGCGGCTCCCCGAGCTGTTGGTTTTGGGCGCGGTGAAGGTGACGGTTAGCGGCGTCGTGCCGTTGGTTGGGGTGGCGTCGTATTCGAACGTCAACTGGTCGGGGGCAAATTGCAGCACGACAGTTCGTGCGGCCGAGGAGCTGCCGGTGGCCGATCCGTCCCCATCTGAATAGGCCGTGCTGACCGCTGAGTTGGTGGTGAGAGTTTGCGTCCACGGCAGCGCGCTGTTGGTCAGCGTAAACTGGAAAAGCCGGACATTATCCATGCCTTGGATGGCGCACATTGTCCCGACGTCGTAGAAGGGAGGCCAGGCCACGTCGTCAGGTTGCCAGACTTTGTCCCATGTGTAGAACACGCCGCCCTGGATGGCGCCAAAAGAGACCTTCTCGCACACGCCCAGAAAGAGGTTGGTGCCGGCCGTGGTGTTGGTCAAGGTGACGCATATGTTTGTTTGGATGAAACTGGGATCGCTGGTAAACGTATCGGTGCCATCTGTTGTGGGAGGTGGATCCCAGCTTTGCGTGGCGTCACTTCCCGCTGCGCTTTGTTGTTGGGTTGCGCTGATGACTTCGCCGATGAACAGATTGGTTTCTGACTGCATCACCGCGTATTGGACCTTGCCGGCAATGGAAAGCTGAATCGAATCATCGCCAGAAAATCCGTAAATGCCCGGACTATACCAGTACCATTCGCCGGAGCCGTCACTGGTCATGACGTAACTGACTGTGAGAACCCCAATGCGATTGGTGCCATCGGCATCGGCGGCTCGGGGGAAGATCAAACAAGCGCAGGCTTCGAGGGAGAGTAAAACCTTAAAAAATGGGTTCATATTTGGTTTAGTTTTTGGGGTTCCGATTTCTCAGGGCCGGATTGGGCGGATGCGCCCTCTGGAGACGTGCTACACTAAGCCGCTCTTATTCGGAGAATTAACTCAAGTGACTTTGATAACCATTTCTTCTTTGCTGGCGGTTGTAAGTTTAGCAAGGTTTATGATTCTTGCGAAGAAAAATGCAAGAAATCGTCCCATACACCCCATGCACAAATACGATTCCTCGGTTGTGGGGCTTGGCGGCGGGCCGGCCACTATCCGCCAATACCTTCAGGCCGGGTTGGTTGATCACATTCACCTGGCGGTTTCACCGGTTCTGCTGGGTTCGGGCGAAAGCCTGTTGGCCGGCATCAATTTGTTGGAGCTGGGCTACAAGATTTCGGAACACGTCAGCAGCCCGGCAGCCTTGCACGTTGTTCTTACTAAACAAACTTCGTCGAACGCAGCCAGCACTTCCAAGGAGACAAAGCCGTAAAGATCCCCGGAGCAAGCTCCGGGGCATTGCAGTATGAGAAAACGGAAATTGAACGAAGCAAGCTTCGCGGTATCCAACCGGGAAGGCAAAACCTGATCAAACAGTCGAAAGCTATGAAAATTGGAATTATCGGAGCCGAAAACGTTGGCGGCGCACTTGGCACGAGCTGGGTGAAGGCCGGTCATCAAGTGAAATTTGGCGTGCGCGAGCCCGGCGATCCGAAGCACCGCGCTTTGCTGGTCGCCTGCGGCGGGAATGCCACCGCCGGGACCACCGCCGAAGCTGCCGCCTTTGGCGAAGTGCTCGCACTGGCCACACCGTGGGACGCGACTCAAGCGGCCCTTTCCGCGTGCGGCAGCCTCAAGGACAAGGTGCTGGTGGATTGCACCAATCCGCTCAAGTTCACTCAATCCCGCCCATCGCGCGCAGCGGCTCGCGGAGTGACAAAACATGGGGAAATCAGGAAAATATCTCCCAGGCTCCGTTCAAGCTCCACTGTTGCCCAGAAAACAGGGCACAATCTGCTCCTAGGCCTTCGCCAAAATGCAGTACTGTGCAGTACACTTTTACGGGAAATTTGAGGTCTGTTTATCCAATTGGATCAGAATGCGGAAAATCGCAAACAACCAACAAAATCAGGCATTTCAAGCACGTTTGGTGACTTTTTCAAAAGTGGATTAACAGGTTGTTGAACTATTTCGCGCGCCAGGAGCATCAGGTTTTATTAGAGCGAATCGCTCCCGCTAAGTTTTGCATTCCTCACCGGATACGGATCCAGATTTTTGCACCCAAGAGGACGTGAAAGTGTCCCGCGGTTTTCGATCCCCCGCGTAGAGCGGCCAGATCCTGCGAGGATACGGTTCCAGCGGAAAGGAGGCGGTCCAACGCACGCAGCCTCAAGTCAACCCAAATTCGCCTGCGCAGCGGATACACGAGGCTATTGGGAATTGACGCGCTGGCGCCCTTCGCCGTTCAGGCAGTTCTCTCGCGGCGGGAGAAGGCAAAACCCATTACTCCGGAAGGAAACCGCTGCCCACCAAGTCGAGCGGCACTCGAAAACACGCACGAAATGACAGAGTTGAGAGAATGAGCTGCTTGCCTTATCCTTCCCGCCGATGAAACAGCCATTGTCGAATAAAGTCGCGATTGTAACGGGGGCGAGCCGCGGAATTGGCAGGGCCATTGCATTGAAACTTGCAGAGGAGGGCGCGGCGGTGATGCTCGCGGCAAGGAATGCCGAGTTGCTGAAGGAGGTGCAGGCTGAGATCGAGCACAAAGGAGGGATGGCGGCCTGGCTGTCGCTGGATTTGCGGAAGCCGGAGACGCCGACGCTGCTGGTGGAGAAAACCGTCGAAGCGATGGGCGGGATTGATGTCGTGGTGAACAATGCGGGGGCAACCAAACGCGGGGATTTTCTGACGCTGAGCGAGGATGACTGGACGGATGGCTTTGCGCTGAAGTTTTTCGGGGCGGTTCGGCTGCTGCGGGCGGCGTGGCCGATCCTGAAACAGAGGAAAGGCTCGGTGGTGAACATTGCGGGCGTCGGTGGCCGAACGCCCGGGGCGCAATTTA
>Ga0182013_10005059_pt1 | contig 15548 bp, 11 predicted proteins | sample 612S2MmetaG_FD_120487 | JGI IMG/M metagenome (GOLD analysis project Ga0182013, IMG submission 120487) | Permafrost microbial communities from Stordalen Mire, Sweden - 612S2M metaG | ecosystem: Environmental > Terrestrial > Soil > Wetlands > Permafrost | place: Sweden: Stordalen | collected...
GGCAAGAAGCGCGTTCATGGATACCGTAACTTTGTCTCTCAGCTATTTAAATGGACTGCGGTTATCCCTCAAGGCTACCCTTCCTATCTCAAATTTCCTAATGTGGAAGTGGTCTACAACTACGCATTAAAGAGCTGGTCACTGAATAAGACGTATAACACTGTTTACAACAGTTTTAAGCTTTTCTACGACAATACATGGTCTAACGCTAAGCGCACATGGGCAGCGTCGCCTATGCCATGGAATACGCTTCAGTCTCGTAACGGTGAACAGATTTCTGTAGTAGGCAATTCCCAAGGCTTCTTTCACAAGACGGAAGAAACCCAGATCACATCACAGGCTTACAATGATCGCGGTTACAGAATAACCGATATCACGAGCTTCTTTCTTACCGTTCCTAACCATAGCTTTAAGAACGGCGATTACGTCTATATGACACTTATGAAGGCTCCTAACGCAGCTTTCAATAATGCAGTTTATCAAGTTCAGTTTGCTACAGTTAACGGCTTCAATTTGGTCAATCAGGCTGGAAACGTCATTCAGTTTACCAACTCATCGGCCACCTCTCCACCATCGGGCTTTCTAGCTGTAGTGGACAATATAGAGTATTGGACTAAGAAGTTTTATGTCGGCGGTAACGCAGGACTTCAAACTCGTCTAGGTTATGTGGATGTGTTCTTTGAGTCGCAAGACGTAGCAAGTGAGATGTCCGTAGACGTCTATTTAGACGATAATAATGAGCCTAGCTTTACAAAAGTCTTCTCCTTAGAGAAACCAGTTAGTGGCAATTCAGGCAAGATCATCCGACGCGTTTACATTAACGCTATGGCTCAAGCGGTTCAGCTAAGGTTGTACTACTCTAACGCTCAAATGTTCGACTATAACACGGGCTACAAGCAGTTTATCCTACATGGCTACACGATCTACATTAAGCAAAGCGGCCGAATCGTCAACTACTCGGCGGTATAGATGAGCAGTTTCGTAAAACTCAATATCACGCTACCAGACGAGGAAGACTTTCGCATCTATCTGCAAAGTATTCTGAATGCCCATGCTGCGGCGATCAATCAGAGGGATATAGCTATCTATGACACAGCAGAGAACCCAACTGGTCAGTTATGGCCCAACCCCTCCGTTTCGCCTGATGCCACAAATACTACCTATCGTGTGTTTGTGCCTGTTACTTTGTCGGCTTATCCAGCACCTAATGTCTTTCCTCACGGGTTAGATATCAAAGGCTATGTATTTACATTGATTACAGGGACTATTTGCAATAGGGTAAATAGGGCGTTGGCTATTCCATACCCAGGCACGGATCAAGTTTTACTAGATGTAAACGCTACAGACGTAATCATACAGTGTAGTACAAATGCTTTTGACGGCTTTGTGGGCGAAGTAGTTTTGGAATATCTCAAATTAGTGTGAGGCTATATGGCAGATTTAGGCGGATTTTTATTTGGCAATAGTGCGAAGACTGAGAAGTTAGACACCAAATCGCCCGAAGTAAACAAGTACCTACTCAATGTACTTAACAATTTAGATCCTGAATTAGTGGCCAGCTTACAAGCTGATCCGACTTTTGCAGCTGGTAGCGACTGGCTTCAACAGGTGTTAGGTGGAGATACCGACGCAATAGAGGCGCCAATCAAGAACGACTTCTATAAGAACATCCTACCTAGCATTTATGCGCAGTATGGCGGAGCTAACGGCCTTCAATCATCAGACTTTATGAACGCTCAAGCAGGCGCAGCAGGTGACTACTCAAACAAACTAGCAGCCACACGCTGGGGTGCTCAGAACCAAGCCGCTCAAACAGCTGGTAAGTATGGTAAGTTTGCAGGCGATCAAGCCCTTGGAGCTTCAGCCCAGGGTACGCAAAGCACGTTTGGTTATCAGCATACGCCAGCTAACAACGGATTTGTAACTTCTGTAGCTTCAGCAGCAGCAGGTGGAGCAGGTCGAGGCTTTGGTAACTATGCAGCTGAGAAGGTGTTTGGCTAATGAGTTTCTTTACTACAGTACCCGCTAAAACAAACCCTATCGGCGATTCATTTTTAGGTGGATTTAATGAAGGCATCGAATCAGTCTCTAGAGAGCGTGATCTAGCCTCCGCTACTAAGCGCCAGCACTATTTGCAAGAAGAGCTCTACAAAGAAGACTATCAGAAAGCAAAGCCTTCACTAGATGCCATCATCAATAACGAAGCATGGTCACCCTCTCAGAAGCAAATAGAGATCGAGCGTTCGGCTGAAATCCCTCTTTCGGTGAAAGACAGGGCTACTAAAGCCTATAACAATCAGGTCGCTGAGCAACAGAAGGTTAGGACTCAAAAGGCTGTTCAAGCATTTAAAAAAGAATCAACTGAGTTTGTATCCAATGCCCTTGGAATCGTGATGGATCTAAAGGGTGATGCTATTCCAACACCAGGTTTAAAAAATTTTCGCGATCTTACTCCTCAACAGTTGCGAGAATTTAGTACTCTAAATGACCTATACGAAAACAATTTGCTTCAGGGTGATTCTCAGCCGTCAGCATGGGCAAGAGCTAAAGAGGATTTTGAAAAAAATAAAACTGAATTAATGGCCAAAGCCCAAGCAGAAGAAAAGCTTGCTAACGATCTTCATATACAAGAGATCAGAGACTATGAAAAGTCAGCGATTGCAGACAAAGTCAAACTTGTCATGCAAAACCCACAGACTACCGATCGCGAAAAGGTAATCGAGCTTGTTAACGAGGGTCTTACCTCTAAAGAAGCCTTGGATATCGTTCGTAAAAGAGAAAATGCGGAAGCACCTATCAAGCGTCTTGGCCAAAAAGAAAACTCAGAACGTGCTTATGAGATCCTTCGCAATGCCGATATCCCCAAAATAGCCAAGCAATATGCTGCTCATAACAGCAAAGCCCTTCTAACTGAACCGGTGCTTAAAAAGCTGAAACAACTCGGCGTTGACGACAACCTGATCCGTTTAATGAAGCGCGAATCGCGCAAAGCTACGCGTGAAGAATTAGGTCGCGCTTATGAAGAACCTACAGAAAATGCAATTGTAAAATGGCTTAAAGAAAACGAACTGGAAGAATAATGGCTCTCTCACACGACGAACTCATCCTATTGCAACGTGGACGTAATCGAGGCGCTGGATCAAGTCTGGTGCGCGGTTTACGAGGTTCATCATCTGGTATCCTTACAGGTCAAGGCTTGTCTAAGGAAGAACGCCAAACAGGCGCGGCTCAGCATGGTGAGAGCTTTACGAATGATACGATTGAGGGTTTCGGTCAGTTACTAGGCGATCTTCCTGCTATGGCCGCTGGTGGTACTGCGGGTACTGCGGCAGGTGGAGCATTAGGATCAGTAGCTGGGCCAGGTGGAGCAGCGGTAGGCGCAGCCCTTGGCGGTGGTGCTGGTGCTTTTGCAGCTCCAGAAGTTATCAAAGCCATGTATGAAGAATACCAAAATGCTCGTAATGACCTTGGAGATATATCCTTTATGGATTACCTCAAGGCTGTAGCATCTAGAACAGGCAAAGCAGCTGGTAAAGGTGCTATCTTTGGTGGAGTTGCTAAGGCACTCATTCCATTTTTGCATGGCACTGCGGCTCAAGCAGTGCTAAATAAGCTTCCTAAAGGCGCTGCTATTGCAGGGTCTCATGCTGTAGAAGCTATCACAGAAGCTGGCATTCTAGGCGCTCTAGACACTGCTTTCGATGATGCGGTTCCACTAGAAGCATTTCGCGATAACCTAACGATGGTTTTAGGTGCAAAGATCAGTATGGGGCTAGCTGCCACTCTTAAAAAGTCTATGCAGAAGCACCCAGGCGCTAAAGAGAAGATCGCCAAGCAGCTATTGCTTGAGTACAAGCCATCTTTACGTGAGAGAACAGAGAAAGCCCAAGCAGAAGCCAAGCCAGAAGAAGCGGGCAAGTCTATGGTTCTTCCTCAAGAGCATGAATTAACGGGGGAGTCTCAACCTTTATTAGAACATAAAGAGGGGGGTAAAGCTGGTTATACCGAAACTCCTATCACTTCTGAGCAAGTAGCTCAAGCCGCCGCCATCTCACGCAATCAAGCAGAAGGCATAGCTGAGAAGCCTGTAACCAAAGAGCAGCGCGCGCTAAGAGAAGCCAATACAAAAGAAGCTAAAGAAGTCCGCGAAGCTAAAGAGCACAAGGCTTTCGAGAAAGAGCAAGCCATCAAAGACGAAGCTAAGAAACGTAAAGAATCAGAAGCTAACGTCAAAGAGAAACCACCTGAGAAAAAGAAGCTCAACGAAAGAGAAGCAGCGGAAGTAGAAGCTAACCCAGCGATCAAGCTCCTCAAGGACAAGATCAGCGAATCCGAAGACAATATCGAATCGCATCGTAAGGCTCTTAAGAAAGATCCAACTAGCGATATTGAACGAGCACGTCTTGAAAAAGAGAAGACAAAACTAGCCGACCTCAAAGAGCGACTCAACTCCATATCCAACAAGCTTTCTCAGCAGTACCGCAAGAAAGAGTCAACTCAGTACAACAACGAAGCGATTGTTGAAAAGATAGCTCGCGCCTTCAAGATTCCTATCCGTTCAGGAAAGATTAGCCATCCGAATATCCATGGTATTTATAAGCCCCATGAACGCGTTATCAGGCTACAAAGTCCAGGTGATTATGTTACGGCGTCTCACGAGATTGGTCACGATCTAGAGCGCAACCTATTTCCTAACGGCGACTATTCATCTATCGAGAAGTTCCGAGGCGAGCTAGAACCTATCGCTACCCAACCTTTGCCAGGTCAAGACACAATTAGTGAAGGCTTTGCTGAGTTTGTATCCGCTTACACTACCGATCCTAGCGAAGCACGCCGAGTAGCCCCTAAGTTCTTTGATCACTTTGAAGAGACTTTGAAAGCAAAGAACCCTCATGCGCTAGAGATCCTACGTCGAGTGCAAGAGGACGCCCAATCAGTTGCTAACCAGAGTCCGCTTGATTATGTTGAGTCTAGGAATGGCTATAGCGATTCCAATTCCAAATGGGCTCAATTAAAGCGATATTCTGGAAAACTCTACGAATCATTTAAAGATGATCCTCGTAAGTTTCTTCAGTCTAAATGGTCAGGTTTTTACGCTAACTGGGTAGATAGAGCCGCTCCTATCTATGGTTTTAGCCCAGAAGCTTATCGAGAGCTTCGCAACCATGCAGGCGTTGACGCCAAGGTGATGTCGTTTATCCATGGGCAAGGCGTTACAGACTTCAAGGAGACTAAAAAAACTTCCGAATCACTTCAAAAGATCCTCGAACCGATCGGCAAAGACTTTAAGAAGTTCGATGCCTATCTAGTAGCTATGCGAACTCTTGATCTTTCAAAAAGAGATATCATCACAGGTATTACTCCTGAGCAAGCTAAAGCAGCCGTCATTCAAGGCGATAGCACATATCCTCAATTTAAGAAGGTAGCCGAGCAACTTCAACACTATCAAGACGCCGTTCTTCAGTATTACCGTGATAGTGGAATGCTTTCTCAAGAATCCTATGCTGCTATTAAGGATAAGAACCCATTCTATGTTCCCTTGAATAGAGTCTTTGAAAATACCGTCGATATGTTTTCTCCAGGTTCAGTCCATCAACTAACCCATAAGATTCTAGGTAGCGAACGTAAGATCATGAGTCCGCTCGAAAACATCTCTAAGAACACTGCTATGATGACTCGCATGGCTAGTCGCAACGATGTGCTTAAGACGTTTATTGCTGATACGGCACATAAGCCAGGAATCGGTTCCATATTAGAGTTTAATGGTATCCAAGAAGCTAAAAGAGAGAACCTGATTAGTCTAGCAGCTGAACGCAGTGGATTAGATCCAGCTCTCTTTGAAACCGTTTCTCCTGAAATTCTTCAAGCCATGGCCGATCATTCTCGATGGACTAAAGATGGTAACGATATCAAAGTCTTTATCGACGGCAAGGCTCATCTCTACAACGTTGATCCATTGATCTATCAAGGTTTAGGAATGCTCGGACGATCTGAGGTGCCGATGGCCGTTCAGATGATGTCTATTCCTACTCAATCCTTGCGATCGCTTACTACTCACTCACCAGATTTTATCGTTAAGACATTCCTAAAAGACGTCGTTGAAGCCACAATTAAGACTCAGCACGGCATTACTATGGGGGATATCACCCGTGGAGTAGCTAGCGCTCTTAAGCAAGATGATCTTTATTGGAAATGGATGAACGCCAAGGGTGGTTATGTCTCCCCTGCAAGCTTAAGCCGAAAATCCATGCTTGAAAAATCGTTGAGATTGGAAAAGTCCGGTATCTACGAAAACTATAAAGAATACGCTCAAGCTTTAGAAAGTGGAGCAAGGATCGCCGAGTTTAAGGCTGGCGTCGCAAAGTATGGCGACACTAAAGAAGGCCGAGCTAAGGCCGCTTATGAGTCTAGGGAGATCACACTAGACTTTGCTAAGCAAGGCGTGAAGATGCAAAACATCAACCGATTGGTAGCCTTTTCGGCAGCTCACATCAACGGTGTCGATAGTTTCGTAAGATCATTCAAGCCGCGTTATCTTGAAAACGGCCACGTGGATATGAAGCCTTACTACCGTATGGCTCTTTGGGTAGGCATGCCTTCCGCTGTATTAGCTGCTATGAATAGTGGCGAGCAATGGTACGAGCAGCAGCCGGCTTACATACGCGATTTATTCTGGCTAACAAAGGTAGGCGATAAGGTCATCCGTATTCCTAAGCCTCATGGTTATGGACAGTTGTTAGGCAACTCCATCGAGAAATTTGTTTCCTATACGAATGGTCATAATCCAAACGCTATCAAAGAGTGGAAAGATCAACTTGTTGATCAATTTAACGTCACCATAACCCCTAACGCTTTAGCGCCTTTCATAGAGTCTCACTTCAATAAGACTCTATTTACTGGAAGAACGATCGTTCCTGAGTATCGTAAGGAAATGAAGAAGTACCTTCAGTATTCGCCTTACACCACTGAGCTCAGCAAGAAGACAGCAAGAGTGATTGCAGACATTTTTGGTGATTCTTTTAGCCCTGCCCTTGCTGAGAACTATATTCGCGCTTGGACGGGTACTGCAGGATATAACGTCCTTCAGACGATCGATAAGGCTTTCATCAAGTCAGGAGCAGTTAAAGCCCCTGCTATTCCAGCATGGAAGGACGCAACAGAATGGCCTCTATTTAGATCATTCTTTGCTAAATACCCTATGCTCAACTCTCGCGACCTTGAACAATTCTGGACTAAGCATCGCCAACAGATAGCCCTTGAATCAAGCATTCGCTCACTCATGAAAGAAGGCGACATAGAGCAAGCTAAGAAGCTCATGAACGAAGGAACTGGCAAGAATCTTAAGCCCGCACACCTAGCCATGAGACGAATGCTGCAATCAGTGAATGCTATTCAAAACTCAGATCAATATGAAGCCGACGAGAAGCGCTATCTGATCGATCAAATCTACTTACAAATGATGGCTATCGCACAAAAAAATATCTAAAAATGATCCGTTGGAGCATTTAAAAGGTAGTTCATAGAGCGATATCCAAGATTTGATTTACGTAGGTTCAGCATGACTTCATATTCAATCCAAGCAGTAAGGCCACCCTTGCTAACACTAGCTGCAGCGTCTATCACGACCTCGTACTTGTTAGTAGGAACCCTGATCAAGCCTGCGCGGAAAATTAAGTTCAAAAACAACACTAACGGCGACCTCTTACTTACCTACACGCTAGGTGAAGATATGATCTCGCTATCAGCTGGTGAGAAAGACGGAGACGACCTAACAGGTAACGCTCCTTCAAACGCCGATATTTTTGACGAAGTACAAGGCCGTTCCTACTACGTTAAATGGAAGGGATCAGCTCCAGGATCACCAACAGGTGACATTACCATCGAATACATTAGCGCTTCATACGGAGCATAGAGAAAAAACATGTCTAATAACGGAAACTTTGCTCCTTTAGTAGCTTCAAGAGATGGCAGCTTTGTCACCTTTTTAACCCCCTGTATCGCGGTTCCCTACAATCCGACCTCGAACGATTCTAACGTCCAGCTTTTTCAATCATGGCAAAACACTGTAACAAAGAGTTTCTTTGTTTATTCAGGTGCTGGCGCATGGGTACAAGTAACCAGCGGAACGGGCGGAGATATCACTTCCCTCACAGGTGACACAGGCGGAGCGCTTTCTCCCGTCGCAGGCAACATTAATATCGTTGGCGGCTCAGGCGTAGTTGTAGCTGGATCAGGCAACACGCTCACTATTGACGTGTTTGGCACTAACGAAGGTACTGTAACTACTGTAGGCGCTACTACTGGAAACGTTATCACTTATGATCTAGGCGCTGCAGGTGTCTACTCGCTTGATATCTTTATCGAAGGCTATGACGCAGCAACCCCTGCTGGTGTGGCTTATGCGATCACTGGTGGTGTTAGGACTACAGGTTCTGCTGGAGTGCTTATCGGTGCTCCTATGATCGACGCATTTGAAGAAGCTGCTCTATCAGCCGCAGATGTGGCTCTAGCCATTAGCGGAAACAGCCTTCAGATTGCAGTTACTGGTGTAGCTGGCAAAACCATCGTGTGGAAAGCACGTCTTGAATTTATTCGCTCATAGTACAGGTAACTTATGTCAGTCCACGGTTTCTCTAATTCCACGCTCTATGCAACTAACGTCGATTTTCGCGGCGTAACTCCAGTCGTCGATCAGATGACAGCAGATGGCCAACTTCTTATTGGTTCAAGCGTTGCTCCATTTATTCGATCTGGTTTGCTTACAAGTGTAGGGTCTACGGTTGATATTACCGTGGGTCATGGCACGATCAACCTAGAGACTATCGGCGGCGTTACAACAATCGTTGGCGATTCTGGCCAAAGCGTTACAGGTGCAGTTACCCTTTATGCTGATCAAGCGGCTCTAAATTGCGGCTCAAGCGTAACCTTCACGACAGACGGTGCTCAGACAGCTACTTTCAATGTAACTGACTCAAGCAATAACACCCTTCTGGGCATCAATACAGGCAATCTTTCTCTTACTGGGTCTACGAACACTGGGCTGGGAGCGGGGGTTTTAACCGCACTCACGAACGGGATATCCAATTGCAGTTTCGGTCAAGGATCTTCAACCTCCATAACATCAGGGACTTATAATAGTTGTTTTGGAACCCTAGGTTTGAGCAGTCTTTCAGGTTCCTCATACTGTTCAGCTTTTGGAGCACAAGCCCTAGCCAATTTGTCCTCGGGAAACTATACGACTGGCCTTGGATACAATGCTGGGATCTATCTAAACGGTGCGGAATCAAGCTCAATTTGTATCAACAGCTACGGTGATACAGGGGTTAGTAATCGCCTTAAAATTGGGCAGGCTACAGGGACTGGCACTGGAGAATTATCGACATCCTTTATTTCTGGCATCAATGGCAATACAGCCTTAACTACCCCTCTCATGGTGGTTATCAATAGTTCTGATCAGCTTGGAACAATGCCACTTCCAACTAGTGGAGTTACATCACTAGTGGGTGATTCTGGAACGACTGTAGATGGTGCAGTAACCCTTACCACAGGCAACTCTACACGAAACTGCGGTAGTACAGTTAAATTTGTCTCAGGGACTACGACAGTTACTCTAGATGTGATGGACTCAAGTAATAACTTGTTTTTGGGTACCAACGCTGGAAATGCTGCCGATACAGGCCAAGACAATACTGCGGTAGGCTGGGGGGCGATGAGCTCAAATTCATCCTCAGCATATTGCGTAGCCATTGGATATGGTGCTCTGGGTACATCCTCAGCGTCCTTGAACCACGTAGCGGTAGGCCTAGGGGCACTTGGTGCTGCACAAGGTTCTTCAGACTGCACAGCTCTAGGATTTGGCGCCTTAAATCAATCTGCGCACGGCATCCAAAACACTGCGGTAGGCAGCAATTGTTTGAATGTTCTTAACAATTCTTTCAATGCTAATGGCAACGTGGGTATGGGGTATCAATGTTTTTCTTCAATGACAGGTGGCTCTCGCAACGTAGGGGCAGGTACTACCACAGGTAGTGCTTATACAAGTACTGAGAGTGACAACATCCTCATCAATAGTGCTGGGGTGGTCTCAGAGTCTAACACCCTAAGAATTGGCCATGCCACAGGTACTGGAAGCTATGATTTAAAAGCAGCCTACGTTCAGGGTATTGCAGGCGCAACTATTTCAGCAGGTTCTCCTACTCCTTACCTAACCCTTACAGATACATCAGATGGTCAAATTGTTTGTCCTACGCCAGTTCAAGCTAGTGCAGCGTCTACTACCTATGGTTCCCTATCTGTAGGTACAGCCCTCCAGAACACTGCCAACTACCCTATCCTTGTGCATGTGCAGATGGTTATCTCTGCTGCGATTACAGGTGTGGTTAGTGTGGGTGTAGGTTCTACTAACAGCCCAACAGCTAGAGCTATCACTCCAACTCTTTCAGGTGCTTCAAGTCAATACTTTAGCTTTGTAGTCCCTGCTAAGTTTTATGCACAGATAACAACTTCTGGAACAGTAACAGTCACTTCTACAACTACATTTGCATCACAAATAGGCTAACCTATGTCAGTCCACGGTTTTTCCAACTCTACGCTTTATGCTACCAACGTGGATTTCCGCGGTGTTACACCCGTTGTCGATCAAATGACGGCCGATGGCCAGCTTCTAATCGGGTCGGCAACGGCCCCTTTTATTAGGTCTGGGTTCCTTACAAGCGTTAACAATACTATTTTGTTTAATCTTGGTAACGGGACGATCGACCTAGCTGCTAGTGGTGGCACTATCATCAATGGTGACACAGGGGTTCCAGTCTATGGCCCTAACATCTATGTCTATGCGGATCATGGCGACAACTACTGTGGTAGCACAGTCCTCTTTGAGGGTATATCAGGCAATACAGATCTTCAGCTTCAGCTTTCTGATACCAATGGAAACACCTGCCTAGGCCAACAAAGTGGCAATGCTAGTAATCTCCTTACAGGGATACAAAACACCCTTGTGGGCACACAATGTGGATACTCACTGGTGGGTGGTTCTGGCACAGTAGCAGTTGGAAATCAAGCTCTACGCTCAAGTGTCAATGATAGTTATTCAACAGCAATTGGCACCTCAGCTTTATATAGTCTTAATGGCTCTATAGGCTTAACAGCTTGTGGTTACACTGCGCTAAGTGGAACTGTAAGCGATACAGGCTGCTCAGCTTTTGGGTATCAATCACTCGCTCAGCTCAATGGTGGGGGTAGCGCTAATAACTGCTCAGCATTTGGTTACAACAGCTTATTTGCTTCTTTTACAGACAGCGACAATAGTTGTTTTGGTTTTAACACGCTCACAAATACCCAAGGGGGCAGTTTCAATTGTGCTTTTGGTTCACAGAGTATGCAAGGCACCTCGCCAAGCCATGCCACACGAAATTCTGCATATGGATACCAAAGCCTTTTTACATCAGGTACTAACTGTAATTCAAACGTAGCTGTAGGGGCACAAAGCCTTTATAGCACAGCTGGCGATAGCTATTGTGTAGCAATTGGTGACGGAGCTTTACAGAATCTTAATGGTGTTAGTGGTATAACTGCTGTAGGATGTCAAGCTCTCTTTAGTAGTGTTCAGGACGCCCAGAATACTGCTCTAGGCTTTCAAGCTATGTACTCAACTAACTCTGGGGGTATGGGAGGCAATGCTAACGTAGCGACAGGCTATCAGGTGATGTATTCCAATATCTCTGGGTCACAGTGCTTAGCTTCAGGTTTTCAGGCTCTGTTTAGTGCGACTACACCTAACTCTACAGTGGCAGAAGGCTACCAAGCCATGTATCAAAGCTTGACCTCTGTAGGCTGCACAGCAACAGGATTTCAAGCTCTCTATAGCTCACAAAATGACCAATACCATTGTGCTTATGGTGACAGCGCTCTCTACTCAATAAATGGCTCTAACAACTGCTCAGCTTTTGGTACTGATTGCTTTGGCTCGCTAGTTACAGGGCAGAACTCATCAGGGCTGGGAGCATTTGTTTTTTCAAATATAACTACAGGGGAGGGCAACCTAGGGCTTGGCTATAGTGCTGGCTCAAGCTGCACTTCCAGCGACTCTTTCAACGTCTGCATAGCCTCCAATGGTCTTTCAGGGGACAATGGGGTTATCAGAATTGGTGACATTACAGGTTCTCCAGCTCAGAACCAGTTTCAAGCTGCATATTTCTGTGGTATTAATCAATTCACTCAAGACCCTCTATTAGCAGGGCCTCAAGTTGTTACGATCAGCACATCCAACCAACTTGGAGTGACTAGCCTTCTATCTGGCGCTATCCAGACAATCGTTGGCGATTCTGGAAGTATAACAGGTAACACAGTTCAAATTTTCGCTAATCAAGCCATTCTAAATGCAGGTAGCACAGTTTCTTTTAGCAATAGTGGCACAACTAGCACGCTAAATTTAAGCGATAACAACCAAAACACCATCATAGGAAATGGCTCTGGAGTGGTTGCCCCTTTATTTGGGAGTGGTAACACTATTCTTGGAAGTGGAAGTTTTAATAATGCTGCCTCAGCTCATCAAAACGTAGGAGTTGGTGCACAGGTACTTGTAAATTGTGTTTCGGATGGTGGACTAGTCGCCATTGGTTATCAGTCAATGTATGCAGCTAATGGTGTAGGTCAATCAACAGCTACAGGTTTTTTAAGTCTGCAACAATCTGTTTCTGATAGTGGCAATTCAGCTTTTGGGTACCAATCTTTAACCTTTCTTAATGGAGCTGGAAGCGCAATTAATAACAGTGCTTTTGGTGTTAATAGTCTTCCCAACCTAGTAACAGGTTCTTTTTGCGTAGGTATAGGAGCCAACAGTGGTGAAGGGTACACATCTAGCGAATCTAGCAATATTTGTATCAACAGCTATGGTGTGGTTGGTGAGTCCAATGTTGGAAGGATAGGGGCAGGAACAGGAACTGCCAACCAACAATTAGCAGAGTTCTTCCTAAGTGGGGTGAATGGCAACACTCTAGGTGGCACTCCTCTAATGGTGGTCATAGATAGCTCTACAGACCAACTAGGTGTTCAGGCTATTCCTACGACTAGCGTTCAAGCGTTGACCCCTGTAACTCATGGAGCTTCTCCTTACACTGTCCTCACAACAGATCAATTTCTATCGTGTGCGACTAGCGGTGGTGTGATTACTCTCCTCCTCCCTAACGCTCCAGTGACTGGTCAAGTTTGGACTGTCAAAGATGCCTCTGGTGCAGCAGCTACTAGCAACATCACTGTAACCACAGTGGGTGGAGCGGTGACTATCGATGGGGTAACTTCCTATGTGCTCAACGTCAACTATCAATCAATCAGCGTTATCTTTGATGGCGCCTCATACTCGGTATTTTAGGTGTTCTAATGGCATATGATGGCCCTCTTCCTCTAGTAGAAAAAGCTGGTGGAACTAATCAAGCTACCTACACAACAGGCGACACACTCTACGCTAGTGCAGCTAACACTTTGTCTAAGCTTGCCATAGGTACTGCTGGGCAAGTGATGACTGTTGCAGGAGGTGTGCCTTCTTGGGCTGCTTCTGGTGGTGGTGGAGGGGTTGTGGGATTTGCTTCGACTGTTTCGACGACTGCGACTAGCACGGCAACTCTTGTTGATACATTTACAACGCCAACAACCACCAATAGTGTGTTTGTGATTAGTATTACTTACACACCAACCTCATCTACTAGTAATTTAGTTTTTGATTTTTGTTGTCCTTATAATGGCCCTATGGGAGTTTTCTTGTTTCAAGGAACAACTCTCCTTAATTCATATCCAATGGCTCCAGCAAATGGTACTGCGATATTTAATTTTGTTAAAACCTCTGGAACCACTTCATCAACAACCTATTCTGTTTACTATGCTTCTAACATTGCATTAAGCAACGCTTCTTTATTGGGTTCATATAATGGAACTGAATCAATGACCTTCTCTGTGACAGAGATCGCCTAGCCCCTAAATCACCCTTTTGCTACTATCCCCTTAACCCCACAGGTACCCATGCCAGAAGCCCTTAAGCAAGCACTCCTCAAAGTCCTACACTCAGCATTGCGCTCAGAAGGTCTTACTATCCTACAAGATGCCCAAATTGTGATTGGTCACCTACTAACTCCTGCTCAAGCAGCTCCATTAGCTCCAGCAGTTGCAGCAGCACAAGCAGCAACTCCAGCAGTTTCAGCAGCTCCAGTGGTTGCAGAAGCAGCTCCAGTGGTTGCTCCAGTAACTCCAGTGGTTGCAGAAGCAGCTCCAGTGGTTGCAGCTGTAGCAGAGTAATCCTAGGGAGGGTTCGCTCTCCCTAACCTAGAGGCCCTATGAGCATTACCCTAATCATTGTTGTAGCAGTATCCCTAATCGTTGGCTATATGAGCTCAAGGTTCCTGCCTCCCAATAGTCCTATCGAGCAGTTAGCTGAAGAAGAGATTAAGTTAGAGACAGGCATCACCGTCGACTTTAGCGCAGACAAGACCAAGGTTTAGGGGTGACTTGGATATTTCTACAAAACTCAGAGGTCTCGATCTCTTCTCAGGAATCGGCGGAATCAGCAGAGCCCTTGAACCATGGGTGCGAACAATCGCATATTGTGAGAACGATAGATACTGCCAAGGTGTCCTATTGTCCAACATGCAACGAGGTGGAATTGATAGAGCACCTATCTGGGATGACATCAGAAGCCTTTCCGCGGACATGTTGCCACCAATTGACATCATCTTCGGAGGATTCCCTTGCACCGACATTAGTGTTGCAGGAGTTCGAAAGGGTTTGGCAGGAGAGCGAAGCGGATTGTTTTTCGAGATCGTTCGCTTGGCCAAAGAAATCAAGCCCTCTTTCATATTCCTTGAGAATGTCAGAAATATCTGCTCCCTCGGAGGTGTTGACGTCGTTAGAGAAATTACCGAAATGGGGTATGACTGTAGATGGTGTGTTATCTCCGCTGCGTCAATCGGAGCAAGCCACAAGCGCGAAAGATGGTTTCTACTGGGCTACGCCAAACACCTTGGATCATATGCCTCCTCGACCGTTAGAAGCTCTCAAGAGACAGTTTCTAACAGCGAGAAAGGGGCGGACCAAGCCTGCAAATCTGAGAGAACAACTCCATGCAGAGTGCTGGCCACAGAACCTATTTCCAACACCTTTAGCGAGCGATTGGAAGATACCAGACTCGCCATATCGTCGAACAAAGACACAAATAAACCTTATAACTCATCTCAATATTTCGGCTGGAAAGATGAGCCAGAGGATAAACTTGCCGTGGTTGGAGTGGTTAATGCAGTACCCAAAAGGTTGGACAGAGTTAGAGCCTTGGGCAACTCAGTGGTTAGCGATCAAGTCACCAAAGCCTTTGAAATCCTAAGTGGACTCATTTCCTCAACAAGTCCTTAGCGATCCCAACGATGATGCCTATTGCCGCCGCAGTTGCTATGGTGAACAGGATTGTTTGCGCGACGATCATTTGTACAAAAACTCAGAGGTGAGCAAATCGTAGTTAGGGAGCCCAAGAGCTCTCCATTCCGCAAACTTTTCGGGCTTGCTGAGTA
>Ga0182013_10005060_pt1 | contig 15548 bp, 11 predicted proteins | sample 612S2MmetaG_FD_120487 | JGI IMG/M metagenome (GOLD analysis project Ga0182013, IMG submission 120487) | Permafrost microbial communities from Stordalen Mire, Sweden - 612S2M metaG | ecosystem: Environmental > Terrestrial > Soil > Wetlands > Permafrost | place: Sweden: Stordalen | collected...
GAGCGTGATCTCGACATCGTAGCGCAAATCGCTGCCGCGCTGCGGACCGTTGCTGCGCGCCGCACCGCCGCCTGCGCGCTGCTGCCCGAAGAACATGTCGAAGATGTCGCCGAAACCCTCGGCGGCAAACCCGCCGAAGCCCGCCGCCTGATCGCCGGCGTGGCCGAAGCGATCGTAGTTCGCGCGCTTCTGCGGATCGGAGAGCACTTCGTAGGCTTCGTTGATTTCCTTGAAGTGGTTCTCGGCCGCGGCCTTATCGGTCGCAACGTCGGGATGATATTTGCGCGCGAGCTGCCGATAGGCTTTCTTGATGTCAGCTTCGGGCGACGTCCGCGGCACGCCGAGAACTTCGTAATAGTCGGTGGGCACAGGCTATCGAATTTCTACGTTGTCGAGATACGTTCCGAGCGATTGCGCGGTGCCGGCAGCGAGCGACATCAGGCGCCCATACGGCATGCGGCGCGGCCCGAGGATCGCGAGTAATCCCACGCCGCGATCGCCGAAGCGATACGGCACCGTGACGACGCTGCACTCGGCCATCTCGTCGGCGCCGAGTTCCGCACCGATGTGCACCACGGGCGTGTTCGTGGGGTGCGCGAGGTCGTCGGCGATGAGATCGTAGAGCACCTTTTGTTCTTCGACAATTCGGAGGATCGAGCGCAGCTTGCGCAAGTCGTGAAATTCGGGCTGGTCGAGCAAGTTCTGCGCACCGGAGGCGGAGATCTGCGGATCGGTTCGGCGCGCGTTGCGGAACGCCGTTTGCAACGCTCGCCGGATATCCGGCGCAACCGCGATCGTATCGCACACGCGATCGATCGCCGCGGGCGCGATGTCTTCCATCACCTTACCGCCGAGCACGGCGTTGAGCGCGTTGGAGAGATGCGTCAGCTGGTCGGCCTCAACATCGATCTTCCATTCAACCAATTCTTGCGCGGCGACGCCCATCGACGTGACGATCACGATCAGGCTCGTGCGAGCCGAGAGCCACAACAGCTGGACGTGTTTGAAAGCGTGCGTATCGCGTGAGGGCGCGATGGCGATCGCAACGTTGCGCGAAAGTCCCGATAGCAGGCGCGTGGCCTGATCGATAACGCCGTCGAGTTCGCGGCTCGCTTCGCGGAACTGATCGCGAATGCGGCGGGCGTCGATCTCTTCGAGAGGCTCCGGATGCATCAGGTGGTCGACAAACGTGCGGTAGCCCGTATCGGAGGGGATGCGACCGGCCGAGGTGTGCGGCTGCACGAGGTACCCAAGCGTCTCGAGTTCGGCCATCTCGTTGCGGATCGTCGCCGAGCTCACGCCGAGGTTGTACTTCTGCGTAAGCGTCACGGACCCGACCGGCTCTGCCGTGTTGATGTACTCGTACACCACGGTGGCCAGGATGAAGGCTTTCCTTTTATCGAGTTCGGGTCTATCGTTCATTATTTTAGCAGCCAGCACCGGAGAGTGCTAAGTCAACGCCCAGGCTACCACGCCGAGCGGAATGGGTCAAGCCAGCCCGGCCAGATGACGGCGATGCGCGATCGTGATGTATTCCGAAATAACCAGCCCATGAAACACGATGTTCCCGAGCAGCGCCTCCCAGAGCGGCGTGTAGCTGATCACGTGCAGCACCGGTACGGTCACGTCTTCGGCGATGAAATACATGAAGAAGCCATAGCAGATGCCGCACAACACCGAGGTGGGAGCCGTCCAGCTGGGCTTGAACCGCGATGCGATGTTGGCATAGAAAATACCGAAGACCGCAGCCGATAGGAAGTGGAGGAACAGGCCGAAGAGCAGCGCGACGAGCGGCAAGCTCTCCATCCGGCTGCCGAAGATCCCGACGGAGAAGCGGACGAAGTATTCTCCGAGGACCGGTTCGTGGACGATCGCCACACCGACAAAGAGAAAGAACAACGCCGATACCAGGCCGGCAATAAGCCCGCCATAGAGTCCGTCCGACCAACGTACCATGGCGGTCAGACTTCGCGACCGAAAGGGCATCGCCTCGGCGAAACAAAGCCCTATGCCATGACGACCCCCGCGCAACCCGAAGCCATCGAAGCCCTCCTCAAGGAAGGGCGCCGCTTTCCGCCGCCGCCGGCGTTCGCCGCCCAGGCCAACGCCAAGCCCGGCATCTATGAGGAAGCCGCCGACGCCGAGGCCTGGTGGACGGGCTGGGCGCGCAAGCTCGAGTGGAGCAAACCATTCACCCAGGGCCTGGTGTGGAACGAGCCGTTCGCCACGTGGTTTGCCGACGGCGAACTCAACGCGTCGGTCAACGCGCTCGACCGTCACGTGCGCAACGGGCTCGCCTCGCGCGTTGCCTACTATTATGAGGGCGAGCCCGGCGACCGCTGGACCGTCACGTACGGCGAACTGCTCGATGCGGTGTGCCGCTTCGCGAACGGCTTACGCAAACTCGGCGTAAAAAAAGGCGACCGCGTCGCGATCTACATGCCGATGATCGTCGAGCTGCCGATTGCGATGCTGGCTTGCGCGCGCATCGGCGCCGCGCACTCGGTGATCTTCGGCGGCTTTGCGCCGGATGCCATCGTCGATCGCGTCAACGATTCAGAATGCGTCGCGCTGATCACCGCCGATCAAGGTTGGCGGCGCGGTAAGAAAGTGCCGCTCAAAGCGAATTGCGACGAAGCCGTCGCGAAGGGCATGCCCTCGCTCAAACACGTGATCGTGGCGAAGCGCGTCGGCGATCCGGTCGACATGGTTGCCGGCCGCGATCACTGGTGGGACGACGTCGTGAAAGATCAGCCATCGACGTGCGAACCCGAACGCATGAACGCCGAAGACTTGCTCTTTCTGCTGTACACGTCGGGAACGACGGCGAAACCGAAGGGCATCAAACACACGACCGGCGGTTACCTCACCGGCGTGACCGCAACGCACAAGCTCGTATTCGATCTCAAAGAAGAGGCCGACGTTTACTGGTGCGCTGCCGACATCGGCTGGGTAACCGGCCATTCCTACATCGTGTACGGCCCGCTGTGCAACGGCGCGAGCAGCGTGCTCTACGAGGGCACGCCGGATTTTCCCGACAAGGATCGCCTCTGGGAGATCGTCGACCGCTACAAGGTCACGATTCTTTACACCGCGCCGACCGCTATTCGCACGTTCATGAAGTGGGGCACGGCGTACGTCGACAAGCATGACATGACGTCGCTGCGGTTGCTGGGTTCCGTCGGCGAACCAATCAATCCCGAAGCGTGGATGTGGTATCACACGCACATCGGCGGCGGACGCTGTCCGGTGGTGGATACGTGGTGGCAAACGGAAACCGGCGCGATCATGATCACGCCGCTGCCCGGCATCACCACGCTCAAACCGGGCTCCGCGACGAAGCCGTTCCCCGGCATCGGCGTGGATATTCTCGACGAGGCCGGCAACAGCGTGCCGCTGGGCGGCGGCGGCTATATCGTGCTCACCAAGCCGTGGCCGGCGATGATGCGCGGCATCTACGGCGATGATGCGCGATATAAGGAAACGTACTGGTCGCGCTTCCCGCACAAGTATCTGGCAGGCGACGGCTGCAATCGCGACATCGACGGCGACTACTGGTTCATGGGGCGCATCGACGATGTGATGAACATCAGCGGCCACCGCATCTCAACGGCGGAAGTGGAATCAGCGCTCGTCGATCACCCCGACGTTGCCGAAGCGGCGGTGGTCGGCAAGAGCGACGACGTCACCGGTCAGGCGATCGCGGCGTTCGTCAGCCTGAAATCGCACGCCAACGGCACGCCCGAACTCGCCGACGAGCTGCGCGACCACGTCTCGCATATCCTCGGCAAGTTCGTGCACCCGAAGTACCTGACGTTCACGCAAGAGCTGCCCAAGACGCGCAGCGGCAAGATCATGCGGCGCTTGCTGCGCGATATTGCCGAAGGGCGGATGCTCGGCGACACGACGACGCTGGCGGATTCAAGCGTGGTCGCGGAGCTGCAGTCGCGCGCCGTCGAGGAAGCGAACAAGGAAGAGTAACGGCGGGTTAGCCGCCGTTGGCGGTCTTCGGCGTCGGAATGACGGCGCCGTTCTCCACGTCGCGTACGCTGATGCCCGGATAGCCGACCTTCTCGTCGGCCGAGGCGGCGTACGCGTCCGCGATAAGATCCCGCAGCATCTTGCCGCCGGCCGCGAGCCGGTCGAGCGTAAAGCTCACCGCGTCGGGCGTGGCTGCGTCGAACGCTCCTGCGCCTTCGAGCTTGTACACCGCCGCTACGTTGCTGTTGGTCGCGGCGAGGTACGTCTCGACGCGCGTCATGATCGGCACCGTCGACGGCACGTACGGGCCGAGGCGCGGCAGCACGGCATCGGCGGTGGCGTGCGCTTCCACAAATCCCGTCTCAAATTTTGCGTGGATTTGGTTCGAGTTCGTGTAGTTCTGCGGATTCGGATACTGACCCCAACCGTTGAAGTGCACGGTAACGTGCAGCGGCTGCGATGAGTCGGCAACGAAATGGCCCCAGTAGCCGATGTCGCGCAGGGTCAGCACTTCGCGCAATTGGCGATCGGTCGCGAAGAACGCGCGGTCGGCGTCGTTTGCGGCATGCTTCTCGCCATATGCGTCGACGCGCCAGATCGCAAAATCTTTGGCCACTTGCTGCCAGCCCTCAACGATCGAATACGGTACGTAGCCGATCGAGTATTCGTCCGGTGCTTCACCGTTCACGACGCGGCCTTTGCGGATCGCGGTATCGTAGGCTTCGCGCGTCGGCGGAAGTTGTGCGAGCGGCAACACGCCGGCGATCGTCCCGTCGTCGTCGAGATCGAGGTAATGACCGGGATCGAGGTCGGCGTCCCACGTCTTGCCGGCGCCCTTGAGGCGATCGGGTTCCGGACCGAGCGTGGTGATTTCGGCGATAGCTGCGGGGGTGCGCACGAACGCCGGCACGGAATCCGGCAAGCTGCGCGCGGCAACGTTATTGATGATGCGGTGGCCGGCTGCACCCCACGCCAGCGCCGGCGCGGGCGCACCGATGGCGATTGCAAGCAGAACGGCGGCGAGCACGGAGATGCGCATCGCGCGCCCTTCGCGGACGGGGCTACGTGTTCCCGATCGCCTCGACCGTAATCTCGGTGAGCCGGCGGACGTTCTGGTACGCGCCGCACGAGCAGTGCATCCAATCCTCGACCATGATGGTCAGCGGCTGCTCGCCCCGGTAAATATAGCGCGCGGCTTGTTCGTCGGCCGAGCAATCGATGGGCCGGCTACAGTGCCAGCAGAGGGTCTGCGGGGCCACGCCGATCGGACGCATGGTTATGCGTTCGATGGTACGTCATCCCACGGGGCATCGAGGCCATTCAATTCGGCGATTCGCGTCGCTGGTGGCAACGCGTCGACGATCGTCGCCCCGTAACGCATACTCAGGGCCCGTCCATCCAATAACGCAATGAGACCTCGGTCACTTTTTGAGCGGATCAGGCGACCGAATCCTTGTTTCAACCGTACGATAGCGCTCGGAATCATGTAGGCTTCGAAGCCCGAGCGCCCGCGTGCCTCGAGCGCCGCGATGCGCGCGGCCACTAGCGGGTCGGCAGGCGAGGGAAACGGCAGCCGATCGATGATCACGCACGAGAGCTGATCGCCCACGACGTCGATGCCTTCCCAAAACGTACCGGTACCGAAGAGCACGGCGTTGGGGGTGGCGCGGAACCAGTCGAGGAGCGCCGACCGCGGCAGATCGCCTTGGAGTTTGGTTGGGAAGGTAAGCCGCTCGGCCAGCAGCGCGTGGACCTCCCGCAGCCGCGCATACGAGGTAAAGAGCACGAATGCGCGGCCCGAGGTGCGATCGAGACACTCTTCGATGATCGGCGCGGCGCGCTGCGCGAAATTCTTGTCTTTGGGATTGAGGTTTGCCGGCGCGATGTAGAGCCGCGCCTGGCGGCGGTAATCGAACGGCGATGGCGCGATCAGTTCTTGCGCGGCATCGACGCCGAGCGTTTCGCGCAAGAACGCAAACGAGCGTCCCTCGGCGAGCGTCGCGCTGGTGAGCACCACGCTCGGCGTGCGCGCAAACAGCGCGGCCCGCAAGAAGTCGGCCACCTCGAACGGCGCCGCGTTGACTTCATAGCGCGCGTCGCGATCGCCGCGTTCGACCCACGCGATCGTGTCGCGCTCGTCGGCCGGGACCGCACCCGACGTTGCTTGTTCCGCGGCCGATTCGATCCGGTCGACGGTTGCGACGTGCGCCGCGATCGCCCGGAGCGCGAGGTCGCGCCGCCGTTCGCTTTCGGCTTCGTTCTCGCTCGGCCGTCGCAACGCCGTCATCCAGTGCCCATGTACCCAATTCTCGAGCCGGTAGAACGATTCGCGAATCGACGGCAGCAACTCGAGGATCTCGTCGTTGGCCGCGACCGGATAGCGCTCGCCGGGAACGCGCGCGAGCACCATCTGCAGGCGCCGCATCGCTTCGTCGATTTCGGCGTCGTACGACGCGGGCACCGTGTAGGTACGGTGCAGCTTGCGCATCATGCGCCCCACGCCGCCGGCCGAGAGCGACGCCGTCATGGCAGCGGTTGCATACTTCTCGCATTGATGCGCTTCATCGAGAATCGCCACGTCGTACGACGGCAAGAGGCTGCCGCCGGCTGCCAGATCGAGGAAGAACAGCGCGTGGTTGACGACCACGATGTCGGCAAAGCGCGCCGCATCGCGCCGCTTGAAGAAATGGCAGTCGGCAAAGCGCGGACAGTACTCACCCACGCAATCGTCGGCGTCGGCGTCGAGCGCTTCCCAATCATCGCCGCGCGGCGTGAACGGCAATTCCGCCCGATCGCCGGTTTCGGTGCGGTCGGCCCACAGCCAGAGCTTCTCCATCGCCGCACTCGGCGCTACGAGACGCTCCGCGCTCATTTTCTCGTACTTTTGCCGGCACAAGTAATGGTTGCGCCCCTTGAGCAACTCGACGCGCGCCGTGATACCGAGTGCGTTCACGACGAGCGGAATGTCTTTGCGCACGAGTTGCTCTTGCAGTGCGATCGTGCCGGTTGAGATGACGACTTTCTTGCCCGAGCGCAACGCCGGCACGAGGTACGCGAGCGACTTGCCCACGCCCGTTCCCGCTTCGACCACCGTGTGCGCGTTTTCCAGAATGCCGCGCTCGATCAGCTGCGCCATCTGGACTTGCCCGGGACGCGCCTCGAACCCCGGCAGCGTATGCGCAATCGGACCCTCCGGGCCGAAGGTTTCTTCGATCGTCATTACGCGTGTGGCGGGTGACTCGGCGGATCGGTAATCGGCGGATGCTCGTGGGTGACGACGCCCGGATCGTAGGGGTCGATGCGCTGCGCGTACGCGGCGCCTTCGTGCGCAACGGCGACGCGTGGGCGCGGCGTGCGAAACAAGATGAAGCCGCACAGCACGCCCACCACGAGGCCGCCGATGTGCGCTTGATACGAGATGTTCGAGCCCGGCAGAAAGCCGATGATCAGGTTGATCACGATGATGCCGGTCGTTTGCTTCATGATGTTCGCGCCGGGTTCACCGAGCTTCGAGCCCGCCACCGCGAGCGCACCGAACAAGCCGAAGATCGCACCGCTCGCGCCGATGGTCAGCACATCGGGCGCGAAGATCACCACCGCAATGCCGCTGCCCACGGCCGAGAGCGTGTAGATGATCGCCATGCGCGGCGTACCGTAAATCATCTCGACAAACTGCCCGACTTGATAGAGCGCGAACATGTTGAACGCGATGTGCATGAGGTCGGCGTGCAAGAACGCCGACGTGAAAATGCGCCACCACTGGCCGGCAACCACATAGGCACCGATCATGCCGCCTTGCATCTCGACTTTGTCGGCGCCGGCAAGTTGCTCGTAAATATAGACGAGCACGTTGGCCGCGACGAGGAGGCGCGTCAGCACGCGCTACGCGCTGCGGAGCGAGGTTTCGCTGGGTTCGACCGAGATGAGGCGGGCGAGTTCGAGCGAGATGGCGTGGCGGCCGCTCGGTCCGCTGAGCGTAACCGGCCCGCCGAGCGGACCGCGCGAGACGATGTCGACCGTGGCGCCGGGCCGGACGCCGATCTCATCGAGGAACCGCAGCATCTCCGGAATGTCCTCGGCCACGTCGACGATCCGGGCGCGATAGCCCGCGTCGACGTCGGCCAGCTTGCGATCGATGCGCTCGGGCTCGCTGAGGTCGGCGGCTGGGATCGGGAGCCCATGCGGGCAGAATTTCGGATCACCGAGGACGGCCACCAGGCGTTCTTCAACCCGGGCGCTGATCGCATGTTCGAGGCGGCACGCTTCTTCATTCACTTCATCCCACGGCATCCCCAAGATGTTCGTGAGGAAACACTCCGCTAACCGATGGCGCCGCATCACCCGCACGGCCACGCTGAGACCGCGCTCGGTCAGCTTGGCCTCGCCGCGGGCGACGTACGCCAGATACCCCTCGGAAGCGAGCTTCTTGAGCATGCCCGAAACGGAAGCCGGAGCAACCCCGAGGTCGGCTGCAAGGCCGGACGTGGTTACGCCCGGCCCCTCGCGGTCGAGCCGGTAGATCGCCTCGAGATACTCTTCCGTTGACTCATCGAAGTGCGTGTGCCCGGCCATTCCGTTCCACTTCGACCTTCGTCGTTTGAGCCCCCAGGGGAAAGGGCACTAACCGCCCGTCGGGCGATGATGGGCAAGAACGTCACATATTGCGGTAGGCCCTTATTGCTCGATCGAGACTGTTGGAGAGATGAGCATTCGGGTCGCGCTGCACCATGCAACGCGTTACAGCTACGACCGCCGCGTTGGCCTGGGTCCGCAGGTCATTCGCCTGCGCCCTGCGCCGCATTGCCGCACGCCGATCGCGTCGTACCGGCTGGACGTGCAGCCGGAGGAGCACTTCCTCAACTGGCAGCAAGACCCGCAGTCCAACTGGCTCGCGCGCGTGCTCGTCCCGGCACCCACCGATTATCTTACCGTCACCGTCGACTTGGTGGCGGACATGGCGGTGATCAACCCGTTCGACTTCTTTCTTGAAGCCGCGGCCGAACGCTATCCGTTCGCTTACGATCCGACGCTCGCGCTCGAACTCGCACCGTACCTCGTCGCGGAACTGCAAGGCCCCGCGTTCGAAGCGTATCTCGCGGCGATCGACCGCAGCGAACAACCAACGACGTCGTTCGTGTTCAACTGCAACGCCGCGGTGCAACGCGACATCGGCTACCTGATCCGTATGGAACCGGGCGTGCAGACGCCGGACGAAACGCTCGAGCGCGGTTGCGGATCGTGTCGCGACTCGGCGTGGCTGCTGGTGAATCTGCTGCGCCGTCTCGGCATTGCCGCGCGCTTCGCGTCGGGCTACCTGATTCAACTCAAAGCGGACACGAAGTCGCTCGACGGCCCCTCGGGAGCCTCGGAAGATTTCACCGATCTGCACGCGTGGTGCGAAGTGTATCTGCCCGGCGCCGGCTGGGTCGGACTCGATCCGACCTCGGGGCTGTTTGCCGGCGAGGGACACATTCCACTTGCGTGCGCGGCGAGTCCCGTGTCGGCGTCGCCGATCTCCGGCACCGTCGATCCGTGCGCGGTGACATTCTCCCACGAGATGTCGGTCGCGCGCGTCTACGAACCGCCCCGTGTCACGAAACCCTATACGGAAGCGCAATGGTCGGCCATCGACCGGCTCGGCGATCGCGTCGACGAAGTGCTGCAGCAACGCGACGTGCGGCTCACGATGGGCGGCGAACCGACGTTCGTCGCGATCGACGACATGGACGCCGAGGAGTGGACGACGGGCGCCGTCGGTCCGACGAAGCGCGATTTCGGCGACAAACTGATCCGGCGCTTGCGCGAGCGTTTTGCGCCCGGCGGCATGCTGCATTACGGGCTGGGCAAATGGTATCCCGGCGAATCGCTGCCGCGCTGGGCCTTCGCGCTGTATTGGCGCGTAGACGAGAAGCCGCTATGGCATGATGCCGATCGCATCGCGCCGGAGCACGCAAACAGCGATCCGACGAGCGCCGACGCCGCTGCGTTCGCGCGCGGCATCGCGCAGCGTATCGAGGTCGACCCCGCGTTCGTCGCGCCCGCGTATGAAGACGAAGCGACGCTGCTCGCCAAAGAAGCCGCATTGCCGGCCAACGTCACGACCGCCGATTCCAAACTCGACGATCCCGAAGAACGTGCCCGGCTCGCGCGCGCCTTCGGGCGCGGACTGAACACGCCGGCCGCCTACGTGCTGCCCGTGCAGCGCTGGAACGCGATCCACCAAGGCCGCTGGCGTTCGGAACAATGGACGACGCGCGCGGGGCGTTTGCAACTCGTCCCCGGCGACTCGCCGGCGGGGTTGCGGTTGCCGCTCGGATCGCTGCCGTGGCTCGAGGAAGATGAACGGCCGGTCGTCACGGCGCGCGATCCGTTTTCGAAGCTGCCGCCGTTACCCGGCCCGGTCGAGCCCGAAGATCCGTTCGCGCCCCCGCAACACGTCCTCGCCGCCAATGCGCAGGATGCGGCGCGGCAGCGGCAACGTTTCGTGGAGCAAGGCATCGCGATCGATGGTTCCGTGCGCACGGCGATTTCCGTCGAACCGCGTGACGGGCGTATCTGCGTGTTCATGCCGCCGACCGAATCGGCAGCCGATTATCTCGAACTGCTGGGTGCGGTCGAACGCACGGCCGCGGATCTCGGGACGCCGGTTCACATCGAAGGCTATCCGCCGCCGTTCGACCCGCGCATCAACGTGATCAAGGTGACGCCCGATCCGGGCGTCATCGAGGTGAACATTCAGCCGTCGCGCAGCTGGCGCCAATCCGTCGCGATCACGACGACGCTCTACGAAGAGGCCCGTCAAGCGCGGCTGGGCACGGAGAAATTTCAGCTCGACGGCAAGCACACCGGAACCGGCGGCGGCAATCACATCGTCGTCGGCGCGGCGACGCCGGCCGACAGCCCATTTTTGCGCCGGCCCGATCTGCTCAAGAGCGTCGTCGGCTTCTGGCAAAACCATCCCTCGCTTTCGTATTTGTTCTCGGGATTGTTCATCGGGCCGACGAGCCAAGCACCGCGCGTCGACGAAGCGCGGCTCGATGCGCTCTACGAGCTCGAGATCGCGTTCGCCGAGGTGCCGCCGCGCAGCACGGCGCGCGTTTCCCCCTGGCTCGTCGACCGCATCTTCCGCAACTTGCTCATCGACGTCACCGGCAGCACGCACCGCACGGAGATCTGCATCGACAAACTCTACTCGCCCGACGGTCCCACCGGACGCCTGGGTCTGGTGGAATTTCGCTCGTTCGAGATGCCGCCGCACGCCGAGATGAGCCTCGCGCAGCAACTGCTGATCCGCGCGCTGATCGCGCGCTTTTGGGAGAAGCCCTACGACAACGGCGTGGTGCGCTGGTCGACGCTGCTCCACGACAAGTTCATGCTGCCGCACTACGTGTGGGCCGACTTCCTCGACGTGCTTCGCGATCTGAACAGCCACGGGTTCGCCTTCGATCCGGCATGGTTCCGGCCGCACTGGGAATTCCGCTTCCCGCTCTACGGGAGCGTCCAGTACGACGGGGTGAAGCTGGAACTGCGCGGCGCGCTCGAACCCTGGAACGTGATGGGCGAAGAAGGCACGCCGGCCGGGACCGTGCGCTATGTGGACGGGTCGGTCGAACGGCTCGAGGTAACGGTCTCCGGACTGACGATGGGGCGGCACCACGTGCTGGTCAACGGAAAGCGCGTGCCGCTCACCGCGAGTGCGATCGACGCGGCCGTCGGCGGCGTGCGCTATCGCGCGTGGCGCGGTCCACACGCGCTGCACCCGACCATCGCACCGAACGTGCCGCTCGTGTGCGAGATTTGGGATGCATACGTGGAACGCTCGATCGGCGGCTGCACCTATCACGTCTCCCATCCGGGCGGGCGCAACTACACGACCTTCCCGGTCAATGCCTACGAAGCCGAGGGCCGGCGGCTCGCGCGCTTCGAACCGCTCGGCTTCACGCCCGGTACGTTCGTCCCGCCGCCGGCGAGGCCGAACCCCGACTTCCCGCACACGCTCGATTTGCGGCGCCCCTGAGAGCGCGCAGAATGGCAAATGCGGCCCCGCTCTTCAGCGACGAAGCGCTGGGGCGGTACGACGAACTGCTCGACTCCTCAGGCGCCGTGCGGCCGCACTGGCAGCGCCTCGCCGCGGCGTTCGCCGCCATGCCGCCCGATGAGTATCAGCACCGCATCGACTCTGCGACACGAATGGTGCGCGAGAACGGCGTGACGTACAACGTGTACGACGAAGCGTCGGGTCTCGGACGTTTGTGGCAGCTCGACATCGCACCCTTCGTGATCAGCGCCGACGACTGGGCCGCAATCGAGATCGCGGTTTCGCAGCGTGCACGCCTCGCGAACGCGATCCTGCACGACATCTACGGCGAGCAGCGACTCCTCGCCGACGGCATCGTGCCGCCGCAACTCGTGCTCGGCCATCCACAGTATCTGCGCTCGCTGCAAGGCGTCACGCCGCCTGACGGCGTGCACGTGCATTTATATTCCATCGACCTGGCGCGCGCACCCGACGGCTCGTGGGTCGCGCACGCCAGCCGCGCCGACGCGCCGATGGGCCTCGGCTACGCACTCGAGAACCGGGTCGTGATCAGCCAAACATTTCCCGAGCTGTTCGGCGAACTCGGCGTGCAGCGAATGGCCACGTTCTTCCGCCATCATCGCGACGCGATCGTGGGACTAGCACGCGGCCGGCAAGGCCATGCGGTGCTGCTCACGCCCGGCGCCTACAACGAAGCGTATTTCGAACACGCGTATCTCGCGCGCTACCTGGGGCTGGAACTGGTTGAAGGCGACGATCTCTCGGTGCGCGACAACGTCGTCTTCTTGCGCACGCTCGGCGGACTCGAACGCGTGTCGGTGATCTTCCGCCGCCTCGATTCCGATTTCGCCGATCCGCTCGAGCTGCGCGCGGATTCTGCACTCGGCGTCCCCGGCCTCGTCGACGCGATACGCGCCGGGAACGTCGTTATGGCGAACGCGCTCGGCGGCGGCGTGGTCGAATCGCCGGCGCTTGATGCGTATCTGCCCAACATCTCGCGTGCGCTCTTCGGCGAGGAGCTGCTGCTGCGCAACGTGCCGACCGTATGGTGCGGTACGGCGTGGGGCCGCGCCGAAGGTTTGTCGCGCGTGCGGCGTGGCATCGTGCGCAACGCGTTCGATGCGAACCCGCTGTTTTCGCGCGGTTCATCGGCCCAGTTGGGCAGCGAGCTCACGGCCGAGCAACTTGCCGACGTCGCGGACCTCGTGGAACGGCGGGCGCCGAACGTCATCGTGCAAGACCTTGCGACGCTCGGTATGGCGCCGACGTTCGATCACGGCCGCTTCGCATCGCGCCCGATGACGCTGCGCGTGTTCGCGTCGTGGACGCCGAACGGCTACGTTGTGATGCCGGGCGGTTTAGCGCGCATCGCGGCCGACGAAAGCGCGCGCGCTCTCTCGATGCAATCCGGCGCCGCGAGCAAGGACGTGTGGGCGCTCGCGAAGGGGCCGGTCGACACGTTCAGCCTGCTGCGCCCGCCCAGCGCCCGCGTCGAAATCCGCCGTTCCGGCAACGAAGCGCCGAGCCGCGCGATGGACAACCTCTTCTGGCTCGCGCGCTATGCGGAGCGCACGGAAGACCTGATCCGCGTCCTGCGCGCGGTCGTGATCCGGCTGGCCGGCGACACGGGCTCGACGACGACGATGACCGCGACCGCGCTCGCGACGCGGCTCCTCGCACCGCACGCGTACGTGACCGAAGAAGCGCTCGTCGATGCGAACGCAGGCGACGAAACGCTGCTGCGCACGGAAGTCGACGACGTGATCTTCGGCGACGAGCTCTCCGGCTTGCAGCGCCTGCTGCGCCGGGTGGCTCGCACGGCGTGGGCGGCGCGCGACCGGCTCTCGCTCGACACCTGGCGCGCCATCTACGCGCTCACGACGCGCGCGACGCCGGAAGAACCGCCCAGCGTGTACGACGGCGCCGGAGCGGTCGCGTATCTCGACATGCTGATCCGGCGTACCGCCGCGCTCTCGGGCCTGGCCGATGAGAACATGACGCGCGGGAACAACTGGCTCTTCTTCGACTTGGGCCGGCGCATCGAACGCGCGTTGTCGGCTTGCGATGTCGTGCGGTATACGCTGGCCACCGCGGATGAACGCGAAAGCGGCGCAATCCAGGTCGCCCTCGAGATCGGCGATTCCGCAATGACCTATTCGTACCGCTACCGGAACGCATTCCAAGCGGCACCCGCGATCGACTTGCTGTGCCTCGACGCCAACAATCCGCGCGCCGTGGCTTTTCAAGTCGAGGCGATCGCGCGGCATGCGACCGACCTGCCGCGCATCACCGAGGTTCAGCACCGCGGCGTCGCGCGCGAAATCGCGCATCTCCTGCACAAAACCGTCGCCTCGGCCGACGCCTACGCGCTAGCCGAGATGAACGGCGCCCGGGAACGTCCGGCGCTGATCGCGCTGCTCGACGAGGTGAAGGTCGCGATCGAGCACATCGCCGACGCAGTCGGCCAGGCCTATTTGCAGGTTCCCCGGCGGTTTCGCGCGTGACGCAGTACACGGTGCGACACCGCACGACCTACCAATACCAGTCGGACGTCGCGTATTCGCGGCTCGTTGCGCATCTCGTACCGCGCACGACGGAGCGTCAAGGGTTACTGCAGATCGACGTGAGGGTGGCGCCGCAGCCGGCGAAGCGTTTCGAGCGCACCGACTTCTTCGGGAATACGACGACATGGTTCGTGATCGACGAACCCCACGACGCACTGGAGGTATTCGCCGAAAGCCGCGTCGCGATCGAACCGCTCGACCCCATCGTCCCCGATGCAAGCCTCGCCTGGCAACTCGTGCGCGAATCATTCGATGCCGCCCTCGGAACCGACGCGTACGAGGCGGTGCAGTTCACCTTCGACACGCCGCTGACCGCAACCGACGACACGGTCGTCGCGTACGCGCGCCCGAGTTTTTCGCGGGGACGGCCGCTGCTGGCGTGTCTGATCGAGCTCAACAGCCGGATTCACGCCGACTTCACCTTCGATTCGGAAGCGACCGATACGCGAACGACCGTGAAGGACGCCTTCGAGCTGCGCGCAGGCGTGTGTCAGGATCTCGCGCACGTCGGCATCGCGTGCGTCCGCTCGATGGGCCTGGCGGCCCGCTACGTGAGCGGCTACCTGCTGACCCATCCGCCGCCGGGCCGCGAGCGGCTGATCGGGGCCGACGCGAGCCACGCCTGGTTCTCGGCCTGGGTGCCCCCGTACGGCTGGCTCGACTTCGACCCCACAAACGACATGCTGCCGAGCGACCAGCACATCACCGTGGCCTGGGGCCGCGACTACGGCGACGTGACCCCGATCCACGGCATCCTCACGGGCGGCAGCGAGCAGGACGTCGACGTGGCGGTCGACGTGATCCCTGCTTGAGCTGCTTCCGGAAGCCCAACCCGACCTTCGTCGTTTGACAACCTGATACGGAACCCGTAGACTGAGGTTCGCCCATCGCGGGGTGGAGCAGTCCGGTAGCTCGTCGGGCTCATAACCCGAAGGTCACAGGTTCAAATCCTGTCCCCGCAACCA
>Ga0182013_10005065_pt1 | contig 15541 bp, 10 predicted proteins | sample 612S2MmetaG_FD_120487 | JGI IMG/M metagenome (GOLD analysis project Ga0182013, IMG submission 120487) | Permafrost microbial communities from Stordalen Mire, Sweden - 612S2M metaG | ecosystem: Environmental > Terrestrial > Soil > Wetlands > Permafrost | place: Sweden: Stordalen | collected...
GCCCCTAACAGACGCTTACCCATCACGCTCGCGACGTGCGGGAACGCCGTCGCCAGCAAACATCCGCGAGCATCTCGCCCGCGAGGCTAGTGTGCTGAGTCGGAAGACTCCACACTAGGGACGACAACCTAGCGAGGCGATTCCGGGCTCCGAGCTGAATTCGGCTCAGGCGTTGGTGTTCGTGTTCCCTCCGAGTCCGAGCGAGCCGAACAGTGTCGCCGTATTCGAGAACTCCGATGCGATGACGGACTCCTTGATTGCGACGAACGCGCTCTGTTGCGGCGTCTCGCTCGCGAGCGGCGGGAGTAAGCCCGCACTACCGGCGCTCGTACTTTGCATTCCGAAAAGGGTTTGCATGTTGGCGACCCGCTGCGCGCGGGCGTCGGCGGCGAAGTCGGTCTTCGCGGGTGCGGCGGCCGTTCCGGACGTCGAGCCGGGCGGCGCTGCGGCGACCGGTGCCAAATTCGCCTGAGGCGCGATGCCCATGAGCGTGCGGATGTTGGTAATTTTGCTGACCAGATAGTCGCCGAGCGCGTTTGTTCCCGCTACATTTATGGCTATCCCCATCTCCATACTATCGGCCGAAACCACGCGTTTCTTAGCTTGCGATATGAAGCACCGGTTGCGGTGAACGCCCAATCTCACGAAAGGAGGCATATTGCGTGCAAACGAGCACGAATAAGCCCCCAAGACACGTTTTCGCTCGCCCGGATTATCTGGACGATAGCCGGTGATCGACGAGACGCGCCCTCGGGGCCGCCGTGGCCCCGCTGCGCTATGGTTTTGCGAGATTGGCAAAGAGGCGGGGTTTCTGCGTGCAACCGAGTCGGAATGGCCGACGAGATTCCGCCGGCGCCGAAAAGGTCGCGCCCAAGGAAATCACAAATGAGCGACCTTGTTCAGTTGGCCGGCACCGCGATGTGGGGTTTTTCCACCGACCACGCCGCCTACAGCCTGCATCGCTTCATCACTCAGCGGCCCCCCAACGTTAACGAGCCGGCCCGCAACCGACGCACTAGGGCGTTCGGCCCTATAATTAGCGTTCGGCCTGACGTTCGGCGTGCGCTCGAGGCCCCGGGTAACGGCCGCGAACGCTTCATCGAGTTCGGCCGACTCGAGCAAACCGAACCCAAGGCGAAAGACGCGGTGTTCGGCACCGAACCAGCTGCCCTTCGCGACAGAAACGCCTACCCGGTCGAGCTCGGCGTAGAACCGCTGTACGCAGCGTCATGGAACGCGTCTGAGCGTAACCTCGCGCAACACACGGCACCCGCATCGGGGCGAACCCAGTCCACGAAAGCGCTGTGCGAGGAGATCCATTCCGCGGTTCGCTCGAAGCCGTGCGCGAGGTGCCGGCGCCGAGCCGGCATCGTGTGTTGCGCCGTTTCGAGGACTTGGCGCGCGAGCATCTCGTCAATCGGAGAACAGGAAATCACGGTGTTGAATTTACCGAGCAACAGCTGTTCGCGCAGCGCGGCATCTTGCGTGATCGCCCAACCGATGCGAAGCCCCGGCGCGCCGTGGCACTTCGACAGCGAGGCCACTGTGATCACGCGCGAGCTCGACCCGGCGACGCTGGAGCTGATCGGAGCATCGCCGTACGTCGCTTCACGATACGTTTCGTCGACAAGGACAAAGGCACGCGGAGCAAGCTCCGCAACGGAGTCGACGATCTCGCGGATATTCGCCGGTGGGATTGTGACGCCGGAGGGGTTCTGCGGGGATGCGAAGCTCACGAGCGCCGTGGTCGGCGAGAGCCGCTTTCGTATCTCAGCCGGAACGATCCGGTATCCGGCGTCAAATGACAACGGGATCGTGTGCACGCGCCCGCCGCTGACCGTCAGCCCGTTGCTCGCGAGCGGAAACAGCGGCGTCGTGGTTACTGCTTCTCTGCCGTCGCAGCAGAGGATGAATGCCAGCAAGAAGAGCGCGTGCGCGCCGCCCGCGGTAATCACGACATCGTCGCGATCTACGCCGTGCGCAGCAGCGATGACCGCCCGCAGGCCCGGATCGCCGGCGACCGTACCGTAACTCAGCTCGAGCTCGTCGAATCCGGACATTCCCGCAAGCACGTCTTTCAGACGCAGGTTAGGACCGAAACTCTCGCCGAGGTCGTGCCGCGGCTGCGTCCCGACAAGCGATGAGATGTCATTGGGGGGAAACGTTCTCATCGAATAATTATGGCGCGGCGCGGCCCAAGCGTATAGTCTAAATCCGCTGATTTCACGGGAGTACCCGATCCGGTGGTGGACGTCACGTGATCCGCCTCATTAAAATTAAATACCTGCCTGGCAATTTCCGGAAACGCGTTGGCCAGCCGCTCGACGGCATAGCGAAAGCCGACGCCTTGAACGCGGCCGTGGAACCGAATGACTCGACGTTCGATCATTGCGCCGTCAGTTTATCAAGCAGCGGCGCTTCAAGGTCAAGGGACTCGTTCAACGAGTGTCCACGTCCGCCGTCTTCGTTTCACTACCCGATGTCGTGCTTACGTCACCAGCGCAATGCGACTTCCGCTTTCGGCTGCTCTCTCGATCGCGGCGATGACGCGATGTACTGCGACCGCGTCCTCGAAGCTCGGCGCTGAGTGAGAACCCTCGCGCAGATCCTCAGCCATCCTGGCATAGAGCCGGGCAACGTTTCCCGGCACCACGTCCTCCGGCCAGCCGGAACGGTATGAGGCGGGAACCTCGAGCGGCCGGAACGCCTTCTCCTCGCCCCGCGCTCCCATGAGGGCGAGCTGCACCATCTGCGTGTGGCCGGACGGACCCGATACCCGGATGTCGCCTTCCGTGCCGTTGATCTCCCAGAGCAGGCCATCGCCATCCCGCGCGGTGCCGCCGCGGTAATGGATGGAGAAGGGTGCGCCGCCGGCGAGGACCCCGTTGACCAGCACCTGGTCCGGGGCGGATACGGGCAGCATGTCCCCGGTGTCGGCGACGAGCGCCGAGGTCCGTCGGGTGGCCAGAAGCGCGGACACCCCCGCGACCTCGCCGAGCACGTCCCTGAGCGCCGCGAGCGTGTGCCCCACCGGGATTGTCAGCATGGTGGCACCGTTGGCGCGATCCAGGAGATAGGCGCTTACCTTCTTCTCGGCGATGGAGCCGCCCCAGCCGCCGCCTCGCGCGACCAGGGTTGTCGACAGCACCTTGCCGACGAAGCCGATGGCGATCAGATGTTGGAGATACTCGATTTCCGGGGCGACGCGCGCTTGGGTTCCGACCACGCCGACGACTCCCTTGGCTCGAGCAAGTGCGGCGAGTTCCTCGGCCTCCGCCAGGCCGTTCCCAAGCGGCCACTCGCAGTAGACGTGTTTGCCGGCTCCGATTGCCGCTTTCACGATCTCGAAGTGCGCCGGCACCTTCACCGTGACGGCGACGATATCAACCTCTGGCGCCGCGATCAGCTCGGCGACGTCGGCGAAGGCCCTTGGCAGCCCGGTCGCGGTAGCCGCCTGTTGCGCGCTGGCCAAGCTGGTATTGGCGACACCGACGATCTCGAACGTCTCGGATAGCGCACACAGCGCGGGGATATGGGCTCGCGCGGACCAGCTCCTGCCAGGCTGCACCCCAACGATTCCAACCTTGAAGCGTTGTCGTGGCATGCTGTCTCGGTCTCCTTCCTGCACGACAGGCCCAGGCTCTCGGCATGGGCGGTGAATCGCCGCGAGCCCCGTTGGTAGCGGCGACGGGTGAAATCGGCGGTCGCGCCGGCGATGCGTTACAGCACCATCTCGGACTTCTCGATTCTTGGTTCGACGGCGGTTTCGTAAGCCGGCCGATCAGGATTGCGTAGCGAAGACCTAAGCCGTCTCTGACACCGTACCGACGGTCTGAGAGGCGGCATGATTAACAATGCCTATCACTTCGCTCGTATTTCGCGCGACCGCATAGGACCAGAAGCCGTACGAGCCCTCGCGATTGACGGCATTGACCCAGCGTTCCGCTGCAGCCTGTTTTGTATCCGCTAGGGGATCGAACCCTTCGATCTCGAGGATCAGGTGTCGACGGATTTGTCCTTTCATACGGACGATGAAGTCCGGAACATAATCGTGCACCTGTCCATTGTGCAAGTATGGAATCGCAAAGCTAAGGCCTGCATTTTTGACGAAGGCGTCCACGGCATCATGGCTGTCAAGGTAATACGCTGCGCCTTGCTCCCATTTCTGCGTGTCGGGAACCACGTAGTTAAGGTGGCAGTGGATCACTTCGCGGGCGTCCCGACTCGTCCAAAAGTCGACGTCGGCCGTTGACCCAGGGCCCCGGCTCGACTCGTAGACCGGTAACTCCGGCGTCTCGCCTTCGTGCAAGCTGGGACGAATGTTCTCGGTCAGAATCTCGATGAGCCAACCATAGTAGGGAGATAAGCCGGCGTCCTTGACGTCTGCCGGTTTGCGGACTTCCACGCACTCCCGCAAGTATTGTTCGACAATCTTCGCGAGCTGCGGAAACAGGACGTGGGGGGGAACCTGGCACTCCGGCTGCGCGGCGTAACGTCGCGTCAGGCCGGAGGCCAAGTCGAAGACCAACTCCTGAAAGCGGCGTTTGTCGCGGTATTCTTTCAGCGTGACTTTATCGACCTGAGCAGGCCCGCTGGGCGAGAGCCTTCCCGCCGAATTAATGGTGAGTCCAGTCGCTTCGTATTCTGGCGGAATCGCATCCGGCTGCAAGATCATCCTTGGCATTTTGGTCAAGTTTGCGTAGACGGCATTCCGTATCGCCTGTGTATACCGTTCGACGCGGGGAAAGACGATTTCATAGTACGATTTCGAAGGAACGGCGTGTATATGGAATCTTTTTGGTCGCGGAGTGCCGCGAACCCGAGAACTCGCTTTGAACGGAATCACCTCGAACGGCACGCCGAGCACCTGGGATATCTCTTCGGTGAAACGACCGTTCGCATCAACTTCGTAACTCGCGCGGCGCAGTCCACGCCCTACTACCTGCTCGCACAACAGTTGGGACATGAAGGGCCGGATCCCGATGATGTGCGTGACGGTGTTGCAGTCCCAGCCTTCGGTCAGCATGCCGACGCTAACGATACAGCGCACGTCACGACCAGGAGGATGAAGCGCTCTCCCGAGGTCGTTTGCCAGCTTCTCGAATCCCTCCGGGTATATCGGCCTGCCGTGGCGATCCGCGGGCCACTGCCTCTTCCCGACCGTATCCAGCGTGAATCTCATCCATCGAGATTCAGCGCTCCGCGCTTCGCCGGTATCCGTTTCATGGACCACCTTGGAATCGACCCGTATGGTGTTGGTCTCCTCATTCGTGTTTCGGAACCCGTCAATCTTTGCGGCCGGGATTCCAACGGGCGCCACGCCAAGGGCAAGCCATTCAAAGATGCTCTTTGCGATCTTTGTGTTTTTGCAAACAATGATGAAGACCGGCGGCCGAGGATCGAGCCCTATACGTCTCCATTCCTCGAACTCTTTTTCCCAAACACCTGCAAGCATCGCGATGGGATGGTGCGCGTACTTCAGTATGGCTTCCGGCTTCGGGCTACCTTTTCTTCCACCGCGCTCAGCAGGGGTGAGCTGCGGCAGTATCCATTGCCATATACTGAAGTACGCGGGATGCTCGCCGCCCGTGGTATCGCGAATTGCAAGCTGCGGAATCTTAACGAGCCCCGATTCGATAGCATCAATCAAGCCGAAGTCGCTGACTATCCACGGGAATGGTCTATTCTGCTCCTGCCCCGTCCTTCCGATAAAGTACGGGGTCGCCGAGAGATCAAGGCACAAATTGATGCCGCGGTACTTGCCAATTTTATCAAGGCCCTCTACCCATACCGTTGCTTCATCGCGCTCGGCAAGCCACTCGTCCCGCTCGTCTTCTTCCATCTGTTCCCAGTCGTCCGGACGATCGTAAAGGACGCGGTAAGCGTGATGAGCCTCGTCGTTTATCACCAGAATGTTCTGCTTCGAACCGATCTCCCGGCCGAGCACGCGATTGATTAACGCATTGTCGCTCTCTGCGTAGCGAACCGATTCGACCTTGACCTTCTTGAGCGTTCCATCTTTGTCGAACTCCTGTTGGAGAACGGTAAGCAGACCCGCCGCAACCTGGCTTTGGTAAACCTCCGGCGTCAGATACCTCGTTCCACGAGCGACGGTGGTCTTGGCTCCGATCGTTATCGTCTCGCGCGTGCGGACCGGCGTACCGGTCCTCACCACCTTGGTCGTAGCGCCATCTACCTGAGGAGTCCTCGGCTCGAAGACATGCCAGTTTGTAACGATGACTCTTCCCTGCGAAAGAAAAGGCAGCAAATGGGCTGGAACAAGATCGCGGGTTCGATAGATGCCGGCTTCCCCTGACTGCGGATCCGTTTCCCTAAGGCGATCGCGAATCGTAACGTTCGGACAGATGATCAATACGACATCGGAGAAGCGCGAGTCGCTCCGATCGTTGACCTTGTTAAGGATGCTCCAAGCCGCGATCATCGCCATGACAGTCGTCTTGCCGGCGCCTGTCGCCATCTTGCATGCGTATCGCGCAAACCCAGCGTAACCCATCGCCTTGCGCTCTTCGCTGGGCTCATCATTGGGTACGGACAAACCTTGCAAGAAGTCCCGCCGAGCCTCGACTAAAAATATGACGGTCAGCGCCGCTTCGAGTTGCGCAAAGAAGAGCGGCTTCTCCCTTCCGTCGCGCGTCCACCACTTGATAAGGTCCATCGTCGTGCGTGTAGCGCCAGGGAACCCGGCTGTCTCCCATTGCTCGACTCGCAAGCGAATCAGATTGACGAGTCCAAGCTCGAATCCGTCTGGATAATCCCCAGATCGCTGCAAGATCGTTCCGTCCACGGGCCACAACTCGCGCTGATCCTTCGGGGGGAACACGAGCGCCGGCCGCCGGCTGAGCTGATCGGGGCGCGAGGGCCGCAGTTCGGATTCCTCGCCTTCCCGGATATACCAATAACGCGACGGCCGCTCGAAAGGCGAGTTTATTATCGGCTCAAGTACTTCTGCGAACTGTGTCACGACGTGACCTCGGAAAGGCTCCTCACGACCATGAGTTCATTACCGCGATCGTCGACGACTTTAACAGCGATCCGGCCGTGTTCACCAGTGTCGAACGGAGCGCTCAGCGTGCTGGCCAGGTGACCCCACACTTCATCTTCGTACTCACCCTTGAGAGATTTCTTGAGGGCTTCCCAAGCACCCGTGCGCGGAAAAAACGCCTGCGATACGTGGAAGCACAATCCGTTGTAATCGGTGTCCAGAAACCAGGCAGGAACGTCGTCGCCAGTCCGGCTGGTGGCTTGCATGGTGGCCGAGTCGAAGACATCGTAACCCAGCAGTTTCACCTGGAAATGAAACGCTCCGTCGTGCGCTATCTTGAGAACTTCAACTTCGGGCAGTCCGCAAACGCTGAAGATCTGGCTAGACCGCATGTTCTTGAGCAAATCGCCCAGGATAACGTCCGTTGTAACCTGGACATACGTGGCCGCAATGCCTACTGCATCCGCGCAGCGGTCGATTAATAGTCGGGCGTCCGGCTGTATCGCAAAGCCGATCACGTAGAGGTGCGCATAGTCCTTTACCCTGGCTTCGCGAGCCGCCTCGAAGACGAGCCTTTCGGTAACCGCTCCGTTTTCTGGCCCGAACACGAGCGCAACGACGTTTTCTGCACCGTTAAGCACCACGGCCTCTGCGGATAAGGAGAGCGTCTTCGCGGGGAGGCGTACGTTGCTGAGCCTAACGCTCTTGTTCCCCGCAATTTTTAAAATTGGCGATTTGCGGAGAATTTCAGTCATGCGATCAACGAACGACTCGTGACTCTCTAGATATTCCGTGGCAGCTTCATCGCCCGCCTCCGTAGTGCTCGGCACCGGAATGGTGGCTTCTATGGTGAATGGACCGGTCACCCGAACAATCCCGCTTCGTTCTTCCGGACGATCGACGATTATTTCTTCCCCTGGCGGCTCGCTATTTGCGATCGTCTCCATCGTGACATGCGGAATGATGCCTCCGACCTCCTCGCCGCGCTTGTTCTGAGCTCGCTTGTACACGAAGCCGGCTGCGGGTCCTCGGCCCTGATCCTTCAGTTCATACCAATCAAAGGTTGCCGTCAACAGGCGTTGACGGGCAAGGGCGAGCGGAACCCGGCTGGCGTCTACGGTGACCCAGCGGCGCCCCCATTTCTCCGCAACGTATGCGGTCGTACCGCTACCGCACGTCGGATCGAGGACGAGGTCCCCCGGATCCGTCGTCATCAGCATGCAGCGTTCCACCACAGTCAGAGCGGTTTGCACTACGTACATCTTGGGACCGCCGAATTGATTCTGTCCCATTGTGTCGTTCCATACATTGGACAGCGGCGCCGCGGGAAAGTCGTCGAGGAATCGAACGTATGCCAAGCCCGTCTTGGTCCCGACAACTCGGCCGGCACTGATCAGTCTCTGCATGCCCTCCGGCGTCGTTCCCCACCAGCGCGGCTCGGGACGATGCGGCTTGCCGTTAAATTCCACAGTGTACCGGCTGCCAGGCCCTGGTTTTGTGATGTTATCGTGCATGAAGAGACGAGCGCCCTTCGGAACGAGCGATGGATCGGACTTTTCTTCCTGCGTCGCCGGTCGAACCGTACCATCGGGCAACAAGACCTTGTTATATGAGGAACCGCCAAAATCGAGCGCTTTCCCCTTGTACAGTTGACGATACTTGACTCGTTCCTTGTCCCGGGCGTACCAGATGAGATAGTCGTTTGCAATAGGCAGCAACTTCGCGCCGAAGCCCGAGTTCTTGCTGAATGAGATGAGAGCCACGAAGTTCTCTTGCCCAAAGATCTCATCCATAAGCTCCCGCACGTGATGGACGTTCTTGTTGTCGATTTGGACAAAAATGCTGCCCGTTGGGTGCAGCAGAAGGCGCGCCACTGACAGACGATCCCGCAAGAAGGTCAGGTACGAATGCACTCCAAGTGACCAAGTGTCCCGATATGCCTGAACCATCTCGGGCTCGCGCGTCATGTCGTCGTCATTATTGCTCGGCGGAACGTTTCGATTCCGGACGAATGGCTGGAAGTTGGAACCAAAATTGACTCCGTACGGCGGGTCCATGTAGATCATCTGAACCTGTCCGCCGAGAGATTCGTAGCAAAGCAGCGAGTGCATTACGACGAGGGAGTCGCCCAGGATCATTCGGTTGACCCACTTGTCCTTGTGCTCGTAGGCCTGAAAGATCTGATCGCTTATCGAATGTCGGGGGTCGCCAAAGAGATCAAACATATCAAGGCGGCGATCCCGCTCATGCCCCTTGAGCGTCTCGAGAATGGCCTTCGTAGAAAGACGTTCGTGGATGAAGAGCGGCAGCGTCGGCACTTCGATCGACGATCGTTCAGCCTTGCCCGACCAATTAAGAAAGGGACGACTCATCGCGAGCAGCTGGCTCACTGCGGCTTTAGCACTCTCAATGGTTTCCGCGTCCAAAGCTTGTCGCAAAAGCGCCTCGCCACGGTCCCGTGCCGACTTGTCTTCGTCCCACTCCAGCGATGGCGATAGTGAATCGTCGTACCGATACTTCTTGGGCGCTAGCCTTTTCTTGAATTGAGTCTGCGTTCCGAGATCTGGTCGCATCAGGCTTTCGGCGGTCGGATGTTGGTAGTTCGCTGCAAGCTTTCTCGTTGTCCCTGCTTTGCGCTTACCAGTAGATCCCATAGAAACACCTCCTAGCCGGGTTAGACAAGATCGTGGTAAGTAACTTCATGACATCGCGCCGCCCGGACAAGTCGGTGTTGCCCTAGGCCGGCGGCCGCCGCGTCGCTTCGTAGCAGACCGCGAAGCACGATGTCAGCCGCATGGTGGTACGTACTGCTAACCTAGGGATTCGACTTCGTCGAATCTGTTGCGTTTGGGCTTCGCCCAAGCCGCCCTTCGTCACGTGTCGGGTAAACCCGACACGCTCCTAGAGGGTCGACTTCGTCGACCCGTCGCGTTTGGGCTTCACCCAAGCCGCCCGTCGTCACGTGTCGGGTAAACCCGACACGCTCCTAGGCTAGGGATTCGACTTCGTCGAATCTGATGGGTTCGTCTCGGCTTCGCTCGACGAGCCCGTGTGTTCGGCCTACGGCCGAGCCGCCCGTCGTCACGTGTCGGGCAAAGCCCGACACGCTCCTAGGCTAACGGTCCGCAATACGTCGGCATCAGCGCGACGTACGGATTGCCCAAAGGCGTTCGGCGTGCGACCGCTCTCGAAGAGGCGAACGACTTCACCCTACGCTCCAAGGTAGCAAAAGTATACGTGCTCCCCAAGCGCGGCGTCACGATCGCGGCGGAACTGTTCGTCAACGACCCCGCCAACTTGGTTTGGTACTCCCGCGCCTGGTGCGGCTGATCCAAAGCGTCGCGCCAGAGTACTTCTCACGGTTGTCAAAATGTGCGGCGCCGGCATCCGCGCGAGCGCTCAGGCCTATGTTCCGCCGCCGTCGAACCGTCGGAAGCGGTTGCGTCCGCTTTCTTTTGCCTCGTACATCGCTAGATCGGCGCATCTAACCAGGTTAAACGCATCCTTCGCGTCGCGCGGGCTCACCGCGATTCCCACGCTCGCGGAAAGCCGGACCTCACGTCCGCCCAGAACCCGAAGCGGTTCGGCGATCGCCGCGAGAATCTTGGCGGCCACGAGGTCCGCGTCGTCCGGCTTCGACAGCCGGGGTGAGATGATCACGAACTCGTCGCCGCCCAACCGCGCCACAACGTCGGCATGGCGCACGCAGTTGCGCATCCGCACAGCTGCCGCTTGCAGGATGAGATCGCCGGCGGCGTGTCCGAGGCTATCGTTGTACGACTTGAAGTGATCGAGGTCGACGAACAGAACCCCCAGGACTTCGCCATCGCGCTGGGCGTCCAGAAGCAGGCGCGCGAGCGTCTCGCGAAACGCCGCACGGTTGGGCAGTTGCGTGAGCGGATCGTGGTGCGCGACGTGGCGCAACCGCTCTTCGGTGCGCTGGTTCTCGATCGTAGCAAAACGCTCGAAGATTCGTTTGCGCAACCGGCGCGCACTATCGATGTCTTGCGCCGACCAGGGGGCACTCCGGTCGCGCACGATCTGCTGCCAAAGTGCGAACGACGTTCGCGGACGCAGCCGGCCTTCGAGTTCGGTCAGCGGCACGTGAATATCACCGGCCCAATCGACGGATTTGACCACTTCGTCGCGCACGCACAGCAGATAGTCGTCGCGGCCCTCCGAGAGCGTGATGAGGAGTGCCCCGCTCGAGCCTCCGGGGGCGGCAGCGACCTCCGGGACAATCTCTGCGAGCCAGTTACTGGCCGCGACCCCGTCATGGGAACGTTGCCTGAGCGCGGCCGCGATCGCCGCGGTGGTCGCGTCGTCGGGCGTCGTGCCGAAGCGGCGAAACGTCCCGTCGAGATGCACCACGACACCGTGCGCGGCGAAGAGCTCCAGCACGAGTTGCGGAGCAACCAACAGCCCCGCGGCGAGACCCTCGACCGTCGACCAGGTCTGGAGGTACGAAGCGATCAGCGAATTCGCTCCCAACCTGCGGTGCATGTCGTCCGCGATCAAGCGTGAACCGAGTTCCGACGCCAGCATCCGGCCAAAAAATCCGCACGAGGCGCGCGTGACGTAATCAACGCGCCGCGGCTGCAAATGATGACAGGCGATGAGTCCCCACAACCGTCCCCTGACGACGAGCGAGATCGTCAGCGAGGCGCGGACCTCCATATTTCGCAAGTATTCCAAATGACTGGGCGAGACGCTGCGCAGAACCGCGCGGGACAGGTCGAGCGGCCGTCCCGTGACGGGATCGTGCTCCGGGACGAGCGGTACGGAAACGTCACGCGCGTCCGCGATCGCGCGCACCGGCATCGCCGCGAACAAGCGGCGCGCTTGTTCGGGAATGTCTCCGGCCGGAAAATGAAGGCCGAGGTAGCAGACCGGAATCGACTCGGCGGTTGACTCCGCGATAACGTCGCCATGCCAATCTTCGTCGAAGCGATACACCATGGCGCGATCGAAGCCGCTGATGAGACGAATGTTTTTCGTGGCCTCGCGAACGAGCGCCGCAATATCCGGCGCTTCTTGCATCGCCTCGATGGCCGCCCGAACGTGACCGAACGCGTCCAACGGATTGGAACTCGCCGGCGGCGCGAGTGGTTCGAGTTCCGCGATCAGCGTGTCGCCGCAGCGATGCACCACGCACTCGTATTCGACTTTCGCCCCCTCGTCCCCGAGAGCGAAACGCAGCGGATTCTCGATCGCCTCGGAAGCGCCGCCGCGCAAGGCGCGCCGGAGTGCTTCGGCTGCTTCCACGCCGAGGACGGTCGACACGCCTGAGCCGCAGGCCGACGCAAGCGGGATGTGAAGTATCGCTTCGATATTGGCGCTGACTTGACGGATGAGAAGGTCGGGATCGCTTAGGGCCAAGAGAACCCCGTGGGGTTGCACGCTGCCGGGAATGTGAATCGGCTCCTCGGCGCAGAGCATCAGCTCGACCGAATCAGCCGTTCCGTAAGCTTTCAACGGTGCCTCTCATGACCTGACGCGCCGTGTCAGGTTGCATTCCCAAGATTTCATTCTCTTTCGGCTTGCCGATGGATCAACCGGAAGCCTTCATCAGCGATTTTGCTTGCTAACCCTTGATTGCCGAAACGCTGATTGCCGAAACGCGTCGCATCCCGCGCAACTCGGGACCGCCTTGCGGGTTGTCCGTGCTTCACGGGGGCCGCAAAAAGACTTGAAACATGATAGTATTTCGTAGTATTTTGGCATTGAGTTTCTGTTTGCAGATTTGACCGGGTCGGTGCCTGGATCGTTTCGAAATACCGGCGTCGCGCCGCCCGCCCGACCATGCTCGTCGCCAATTTGCTCGCACGACCGGAACTCATAAGGTTAAACCGCCCTGCGGATGAAGCGAGCGTTAGCGCGATTCGCACGACGAGCTCGATCTGCTGGGCGTCGACAAGATAGGCAAGTACTGCACGGAACCCCCTTTGTCAGGGAGGGCGCCGTGCCGTGCGGGGCGCCCTCCCTGACAAAGGCGCCATCCGTACGCTTGCACCGCAGTCTTCCGGGTATTTCACGATACCGCTTCGAGTTGCGCTGCGATACAGTTGTTTTGGAGCCGATCGCGTTACGGACCGAAAGAAGTCGAAGTAATGGCAGCACCAGCCGGACCGAAGACAGAATTCGCGCTCGAAGAGCCGGCACCGTGATGTTCGTCAACGTCGCCGTTCTCAAAGAGACACAACCCCACGAGCGGCGGGTTGCGCTGGTTCCGGCTGTCGTCGCCCGCCTCGTAAAATTAGGTGCCAGGCTGCACATGCAATGCGGTGCCGGCGAGGCTGTCGCTTTGCCGGACCAAGCCTTCCAGGACGTCGCGTTCACAGCCAATCGAAGAGAGCTGCTTCGTGATGCCGATGTCGTTCTCGCCATCGGGCCGCCGGCGCTCGGTGCGATCGACGAGATGAAGGCCGGCGCGATCCTCATCTCGTTCATTTACGAACACAACGAGCCGGCTCTCGTCGAACGCTTACTCGAAAGAAAGATCACGTGCTTCGCGATGGAGCGCGTGCCGCGAATCAGCCGGGCGCAATCGATGGACGCGCTCTCGAGCCAGTCCGCGCTGACGGGATACTACGGCGTGCAGCTCGGAGCCACGCATCTCAATCGCGTCCTGCCGAAAATCACCACTGCCGCGGGGACCATCGGGCCCGCGAAAGTGCTGGTCATGGGTCTGGGTGTGGCCGGTCTCGAAGCGATCGCGACGGCACATCGGTTGGGCGCCGTCGTGGAAGGCTACGACGTGCGGCCGGAAACGGCGGAACAAGCGGCGTCGCTCGGAGCCACCTTCGTCGACACGGGCGTCGATGCACGCGGCAAGGGCGGCTATGCGCGCGAGCTCACCGCGGACGAACGCCTTAAGGTCGCTGCCGCGTTGACCAAACACATCGCGGCCGCCGATCTGATCGTTACGACGGCCGCGATCCCCGGAAAAGCGTCCCCCAAACTCATCAGCAGCGGGCAAGCCGCGGGTATGAAGGCCGGAGCGGTCATCGTCGACCTCTCCGCGGAAGGCGGCGGCAACTGCGACGATACGGTCCCGGGTCAGACGGTTCGCGTCGGCCGGATAACGATCGTCGCGCCGCTGAACGTTCCGTCGCTGCTCGGTGCCGATGCAAGCAATTTGTATGCGCACAATGCGTTCAATCTGCTCGCGCTGATGCTCAAGGACAACATCGTCACGATCGATTGGAGCGACGAGGTGCTGGCAAAGACCATGCTGACTCACGCCGGCGCCATGCATGACGACGCGGCTAATCACAAGAGCGCGCAAACCGCCGTTAAGGTGGCTTGACGTTCGGATGGGATACGCGAATGGATAACCCGATGGCGGTCAACGGTTTCGCCGGCGTGTATATCTTCATGCTGGCCGCCTTTGCCGGCTGGGTCATCATCGGCCGCGTGCCCGCGATTCTGCACACGCCCTTGATGTCGGGATCAAACTTCGTCCATGGGATCGTCGTCGTCGGCGGCCTGTTCGCGCTGCTCAACGCGACCAATCGGCTCGAGCAATCGATCGGGTTCGTCGCGGTGCTGCTGGGCGCGGGCAACGCCGCCGGCGGGTACGCCGTTACGGTCCGCATGCTCGCGATGTTCAAGACCAGTGAAGCCAAGCCGCATCGGTCAAGACACGGCCGCGCGAAATCGCATCACGCCAAGGGAACGTAGCGCCTCGCCATGCTCGCCATGATCTCACAACTTGCAATCGGCGCGACAGGATTCGCGGCGGCTTTCCTGTTCATGTACGGCCTCAAACGCATGTCCTCGCCGGCGTCGGCAGCATCGGGGATCCGTGTTGCCGGCATCGGCATGCTCGCTGCCGTGCTCGCGAGTTTTCTCTATGTCTTCAACGTGAGCGACGCAGCGAGACCCCATCTCGCGGTCAATCTCGCACTTGCCGTCGCGGCCCTCGCGATCGGCGGCGGCATCGCCTGGTGGAGCGGCAAGACGGTCAAGATGACGGCCTTGCCGCAAATGGTCGCTATTTACAACGGCATGGGCGGCGGCGCCGCCGGCGCGATCGCGGCCGTCGAACTGTTCGGCAATCGGACGCAAGGCGTCGCGCAACTCGGCGTGACGTTACTCGGCGCGCTCATCGGTGCCATCTCCTTATCCGGCTCGCTCATCGCGTGGGCCAAGCTCGACGGCATCCTGCGGTCGCCGTTTCATATGCGCGGCCAACAAGCATTCAACGCGTTTCTCCTACTGGTGACCGCGGGCGCGGGAATCCTCGTCGCGATCGGCGCGATCGGAACGGCACCGTTGCTGCTGCCGCTGCCCGGCTGGATCTGCGTCTTCTTCGGTTGCGCGCTGCTCCTGGGCATCCTGATCACGCTCCCGATCGGCGGCGCCGACATGCCCGTCGTCATCTCCATCTACAACGCCGCCACCGGGCTCGCAGTCGGACTCGAAGGCTTCGTGCTGCAAAATCCGGCGCTGATGATCGCGGGCATGGTCGTCGGCGCCGCCGGAACGCTGTTGACCCTGCTCATGGCGAAGGCCATGAACCGTTCGGTCGTCGGC
>Ga0182013_10005067_pt1 | contig 15535 bp, 15 predicted proteins | sample 612S2MmetaG_FD_120487 | JGI IMG/M metagenome (GOLD analysis project Ga0182013, IMG submission 120487) | Permafrost microbial communities from Stordalen Mire, Sweden - 612S2M metaG | ecosystem: Environmental > Terrestrial > Soil > Wetlands > Permafrost | place: Sweden: Stordalen | collected...
GCCCTGCCGAGCCGGGCCCGTACCCTCCGCATGCGGTCCATCGCGGCTGGAAAGTCGATGGCGATCGTGTCCGGCGTCCGACTGCCGAAACTCGCCGTGCCGCGCATATCGGCATAAATACGCGCGGTTCGGATCAAGGCCTTCGACGGTATGCTCCCGACGTTCAGCGAATCGCCGCCGATCAACGCGCGCTCCACAAGGGCCACCTTCGCGCCCCGCATCGCCGCTCCGCGCGCCGCGATCAGACCAGCTGGGCCCGCGCCGATGACAACGAGATCATATCTGTCCCTGGGTCTGGGGGTGTGCCAATCGGGCGGGCGAACGTCGTCCATCAACGCGCGACGGACGCGATCGCCAGGCGGCGGTTCATCGTGACCCGCGGCGCGGTCTCGCGGCACCGAGGCATCCGTCATGACAACCAGCCGCCGGTGAATCCGGCGCGGCGCAGACCCGTTTGGATATAAGGACACCGCCGCATCAGCTTCCAGATCAGCCCCGAGCGATAGTTCTCGATCATCAGAACGAGGATACCCTGGTCGAGCCCAAAGCAATCCTTTGAGATCCAGCCGGAAGGGCCGTCGCCCGGCAATGTCGGATTGAAACCGCCTGGCATTCTCGAGTCGCGGAACATGTCCGGATAATGCGCGCGAAAATGGCGCAACGCCCGCAACGCCAACTCCGGCGCGAACGGTAGCGATGCCACCGCCGCGCCGGGACCAATCGTGCCGTCATCGGGCCCATAAGGCACGCCGCGCGCGCCATAGCCGAGAAAGTGACGGTTTCTGCCATCGATTTTCAGCATTTTGAAGCCCGGCCCGTCGCTCGCGGTAAGGCCCCAACAATCCTCGCCGTGGCCACTGAATTCATAAGGATTGCGCCGTGCATACTCCCGTTGAACATCAACGGCGCGGCGGCTGTTCGCGAAATAGTCGCTGTCCTTCTCTCGCATGAAGCGGTCCCGAATACCGTCGAAGTCGATCCAGGCATGCGAAAACTGATGAATGAAAAGTGGCCCGGCGTAGAGGAACTCGTAACCGTATATATTCTCCCATTGGTAGGTCGCCGTCCACGCGGTGAAGCTTTCGTTCGGCAGAGGGTGCGATGGCGATGCCAGGCCGAGAACGTAGAGAATGATCGCCTCGTCATAGCCATCCCAGCCGTAGTGCAAAAATCCGCTTTCCGGCTTCCATCCTTGCCGCGCCGTCGCCGTGCCGCCGCGTGCCCACCGCCAATCGATCCGCCGGTAGATCGTATCGGCGCATCCGCGAATCTCCGCCTCTTCCGGTGTGTCCGCGTCGAAATAAACGCTCGCGGTCAGCACACCCGCGAGCAGTAGCGTGGTGTCGATCAGCGACAGTTCCGACTTCCAGGCCCGCTTGCCGGTTTTCATGTCGAGGAAGTGGTAATAGAATCCTTTATAACCGGTTGCGTCCGGCTGTTCGCTTTGCCGGCTGTCGCAAAAGAACCGTAAGGTGACAAGGGTGCGTGCCGCCGCGTCCGCTCGGGTCATCCAACCACGCTCCACGGCAACCGGATAACAAGACAGAGCAAAGCCCACGACCGCGATGCTGGAGGGTGCTCCGGCCCGGCTCGTATCGGCGACCAGACCGTTCTCGGAATTGAATTGTTCTATAAAATAACCGAATGCGGCGCGTTGGAACCGATCCAGCAGATCGTCGTCCAGCTCGGCGGACGCGTCAGCCGTCGTCGATGCTGTTTCCGGCATGGGCTCCGCCGCGTTGGGTGCGATCACGCCAAGCATAGGCGGCCGCGGGTTCAGGTCCATAGACTCGGAATATACTTAGGCCCTGTCAGGAATCAACCGCTCCATCTGAGCGGTTGTTCGGCCTGATCATATAACTCCATTCCCCGTGGAATTCGTCCCGCACAATATTGATCGCATCCATCTCGGCGTCCGACACTTTGGTGCCCTTCTGATAAATGACCTCATCCTTCTCGCACCTCACGGTCAGGCCTGTGTCGGTCGTCGTGGCCCCGATCAACGCGATAATCACCGCGTAACTGACCAGTGGCTTGCCGCGCCAGTTCATCGTGATGAATGAGAATAAGCGATGTTCGATTTTGTTCCACTTGCTGGTGCCGGGCGGCAGATGGTGCACCACGATATCGATCCCGAGTTCGTTGGAGAGCCGCTGCAATTCTCGTTTCCACAATCGAACCCGCGAGCCGTTGCTTCCGCCACCGTCGGCGGTGATGGTCAAATATTTCGTGTCCGGATAGCGTACGTGACCAATCTCGCGCCACCAGCAGCTTGCCCGTGCGAAGGCGGGGGGCGGATGGTCCCAACCGCGAATTCAGCCGTATCGGCGCTCATCCCCACGCTCACCCAACCCGCGTTGGCGGCGATGTCGTAGACCCCGTATGGTACCGCCCGACCCAGTTCCGGAATGATGAAGTCGTGCACGCGGACTTCCTCCGGTGATCCCTGGGGACGCCATTCCCGGCCGTTGTTCTTGAAGTCGCCAACAAGCTCTTGCTTCTTGGTGTCGACTGATATCACTGGCTGTTTTTCCGCCAGGGCCTTGGTCACGCGGTCGTTGATATGAAGGAATTGCGCGTCACGGTCTGGGCTCTGGCCGCCTTCCAGGGGCTTGCGGTTGCCCTGAAGGCTGAACTTCTGGGCATTGAGCAGTTCGCCAACCACCGTGCGGCTGATCTTGTGGCCCATGGCGGTCAGCTCCTTCGCCAGTCGGCGCGTGCCTTTGCAGGTCCAACGCAGCGGCGACATCGGATCGCCTCGTTCCGTCGGTTCGACCAGCGCCAGCAGGTCACCCAACAATGAGGGCGAGGCCGAAATCAACGTCTTTCGCCCGCCTCCATGCCGGAGCACCCGCGTCGCGTCCGCGGGGTTCGCGGCGCCCCTCAGTTCCCTCAGACCTCATCCGATCGGGCTGACGGCGATCCCGGTTGCCCGAGCGACAGCGGCAATCCCGCCATAGCCAACCGCTCGCGCTTCGGTGGCGGCCAACAGGCGGCGTTCACGTTCGTCCAGATGCGGAGACAGCGACACGAAACGATCGCGGATTGGAGCGAGATTGATCATTGACCAACGATAGGGACCACGCGGATTCCCTGGAATCGTCCATTGCCGCGGGCGCGAAACCGAGTCGCCTATTTCTGGGCGAGCCCTTAGCTACCTGTCCAGTTTCCGGGGTCCACCTCAGAGCCGGTTCTTTGATTCGCCGGATTGACGTGCGATCCTCCCTGTCATCAGCCGGCTCGAAGGAGCGTCCAGATGAAAACCCGCCGCCTTACCCCCACAATCGGCGTCGAAATCACCGGCGTCGATCTCTCCGTCCCCATCCCCGACGCCACCTTCGCCGCGATCCGGGAAACCTGGCTGCACCACAAGGTCGCCGTCTTCCCCGGCCAACGGCTCACCGAACCAGGCCTCATGCGCTTCGGCGAACGCTTCGGCGAACTGGAGATCCACGTCCGCTCCACCTACCATTCCCGCCATCACCCCGAGGTCATGATCGTCTCCAACAAGAAAGAAGACGGCCGCGCCATCGGTGTACTGGGCGACGGGGAGGCGGTGTGGCACATTGACCAGTCCTACATGCCACAACCGACCTTCGGCACCATCCTGTTCGGTGAGGAAATTCCGGCCGAAGGCGGCGATACCTGGTTCGCCGACCTCGCCAACGCGTATGACCGGCTGCCCGTTGCGCTCAAAGCCAAAATCGAAGGCAAGCGCGGGGTTAATTCCGTCGACCGCCACAACAAGCGCGACGCCGCCGGCCGGCCCGACTTAAAAATGACAGCGGAACAACTCAAACGCGCGCCCGACTCGCCGCACCCGCTGGCGCGGACGCATCCGCTTCTGGGCACGCGGGCAATTTACTACAGCCCCAGCCACACCGCCGAGGTTGAAGGCCTGAACGAAGCCGACAGCCAGGCGCTGTTCACGGAACTGCTGCCATACATGACCCAGCCAGATCTGATCTACAAACATCGTTGGACCGTCGGCGACGTCGTCATGTGGGACAACAGCGCAACCATGCACCGCCGCGATCCGTTTCCGGGCCATTACTCAAGACTTCTGAAACGGGTCAGCTTCCGCTACCCGCCCGAGCACCGCGTACCTACTTAAGCGCCTTATTCAACACGAACGCCAGGCGCACCCCGGCCTTGGACAATTGCATCGCGACATCGCGCGTCGCCATCGCGACATACGAGTCCGGCAGCCGGTAGCCGCCGCGCCGGTTGGAAGGCGGAAGCTGCCCGTACGCATCGTCCTTCGCCACCCGGAACGAGTCAAAAGCCCAGTCGGCGGGGCCTCCTTGCGCCCATGCGCGGGCGTCGGCGGGGGAAATCCGTTCGACCAGCGCGGCGGCGATCTGTTTCGGGCTCGACCCGAGCTGCTCGACGAATTCGGTATCCCAGTAATGATGCAAGGTGCCCGAGCGCAGCCCGTTGGCGCTGGCGCGTTTGCGGTTGCCGCCTTTGTCGTGATCGTCCGAGGCATGCAACGGTTGGTGCACATCGCCAACCAAATGCAACACGAACTTCAGCGCCACGACTCGCTCGGCCGGATCGGTGGTGGGCGCGGCAAGCTCCGTCAGGAATTGGTCGATCTTATCGACCACGCAGTCCTCCGGCGGTCCGTTCGACGCCAGAACGCCCGCCGGCAGCCGCGGCCGGCCGAAACACGCGCTGGTCAGATCGGGCTCATCCAGTTCCAGATCGACGAAGTGCCATTGCCCGGTGTTCCTGCGGGCTCCATTTTCGTTGGTGTCACGGAACTTATCGGCCCAGGTGGAGGCGTCGGCGATGTTGTGGGCGGTCAACGAGTCGGTGTCCGCGGCCAACAGCGCATTGGCCTTCTGCCGCACCGCCGGCTCCAAAAAGGCCTGCGCGACCCAACCGATCACCTCGTGTCCTTCGTCGCCCCAGGCGATGGCCGGTCCAGACCGTAACGCCATGGCGGTGATCGCCATCGCGGCCCATACTCCAACGCGCATATGCAACTCCTTGACTGGCCCTGGAGGCACCATACGCGCTTGCGTCGGCGTATGCGCCAGCAATGGTTGCCGCCGATGCCGCATGGGGGCAGCATTGGCCGGTAACGCGCGGCATCGCGCCAAACCAGGGCAGCACACCGATGAATCGCCGTTCCTTCATGCGCCGCACCGCGGCCGCCGGCACCGTGATCGCCAGCGCCCCCGTCATCGTGGCGCCGGCCAACGCCGCCGAGCCGACCACCAATCCCCAGAAAGTAACCCAGACCCTGTCGCGCTATCTCGTCGCCGCGCGCTTCGAGGATCTGCCGGAGCCGATCCGAAAGGAAGCCACGCGTTCGCTGCTGAACTGGATCGGCGTCGCGGTCGGCGGGTCGCGGCATGAGGCGGTGGAAATCGCCCTCGCCACCGTAACACTGTTCGCTGGTCCGCCTCAGGCGACCATCCTCGGACGTAAGGAGCGGCTGGACATAATGAACGTCGTGCTGCTGAACGGCATCAGTTCGCACGTATTCGACTTCGACGACACCGACCTGACCACCGCCGTGCATCCCTCCGCACCCGTCATCCCCGTGCTGCTGGCATTGGCTGAGACCCGAAAAGTCTCAGGTCCCGACTTCATCAACGCCATGGTCCTCGGCATCGAGGCGGAGTGCCGAGTGGCCCGCGCCGTCACCCCAACGATGCAGGATGTCGGCTGGCACGCCACGGGTTCGGTCGGCGCGTTCGGCGCCGCTGTCGGCGCCGGGAAACTGCTGAACCTCGACGAAACACGCATGAGTCACGCCATCGGTCTCGCCGCGACGCAGCCGGTGGGATTGCGGGAAATGTTCGGCTCGATGACCAAAAGCTTCCACCCTGGGCGCGCCGCGCAAAACGGCTTGCTGGCGGCGCTGCTGGCGGAAAAGGGCTACACCAGTTCGTTGCGAGGTATCGAGGCGAAGCGCGGGTGGGCCAATGTCCTCAGCACCGCGCGCGATTACGCCGTGATCACGGACGACCTTGGTAAGCACTGGGAGATTTCGCGCAACAGCTACAAGCCGTTCGCCTGCGGCCTGGTGGTGCATCCGGTGATCGACGGCTGCATTCAATTGCGCGACGAGAACAAACTCACCGCCGCGGCGATCGACCGGATCGACCTCGCGATCCATCCAATCGTATTGGAACTGACGTCGAACCGAACGCCGCGCACCGGGCTGGAGGGCAAGTTCAGCGTCTATTACGCCGCCGCGATCGCCATCGTCGCCGGCCGCGCCGGGGAGGCGCAGTTCACCGGCGCCCTGGTGCGGGATCCGACAGTGATCGCGTTGCGCGACAAGGTCCAAACCACGGTCGATCCATCGCTGTCACAGGATCAGGCACGAATAAAAGTCACCCTGAAGGACGGCCGGGTGCTGGACCGCTTCATCGAACACGCTGTCGGCAGCGTGGAAAATCCGATGAGCGACGCGCAACTGGACGCGAAATTCGCCGATCTCGCGGTGGACATTTTGTCCGCCGATCGCGCCCGCCATCTGATGAAATTGTGCCGCGACGCCGAGCATTTGACCGACGCGGGGGAGATCGCGCGCGCCGCCGCCGCGACGTGAACCCCAACGTTTGATCTGCGTCAATGTTCGCCGGCCGCCGCGACGCTCAGGGTGCGCTCGACCTCACGCGAAAGGTGCCCGATCATGGACTACGCCGATCCCGCCTGCGCCTATTGCCCCTCCACCGTGCGCGCCTGCCGCACAGGCGAGGCGGAGAACAAAGGCCCAGGATTTTGCCCCAGCAAAGTCGATCCGGATACGCAATCGATGGCGCGGGCGCGGTACGGTGATCCGGAGACGCATCGAATCGCTCTGGAGGCGGCGCGCGTCGAGTCCGAGGGCTATTGCAAATGGACCCGCGTTGAAGAGATCGTACAATTTTCGAAGAAGATGGGGTTCCACAAGATCGGCATCGCCAATTGCATCAGCTTCGTCGATCATGCCTATGTGCTGTCAGGGATCCTTGAGAGCCATGGATTCGAGGTCGTCTCCGTCGCGTGCAAAAATGGCAACATTCCGAAAGAAAACATCGGTCTGCGCGACGATGAGAAAATCCATCCGGGCGGATTCGAGCCGCTGTGCAACCCGGTGGCGCAGGCGGAAATGCTCAACGCACACGGCTGCGAGTTCAACGTTGTGATGGGATTGTGCATCGGCCACGACAGCCTGTTCTTCAAATACGCCAAGGGCCTGAGCACGGTGCTGGTGGCGAAGGATCGGGTGCTCGGGCACAACCCGGTGGCGGCGTTGCACCTGGCCGACAGTTACTACAGCCGGCTCTGGGGTCCGGAGAAGCCCACGAAACCGCCGAAACTGCCGGTGGCGGGACGCCGCACCGGCGCCTGATCGCGCCTTCCTTCCCAACGGTCTTGCCGGAACAAGGCGTCTCGCCCACACTTCCCCTCGGAAGCCAGCCAACTGGCTTAAATACGCCGGCTCAACCGGCGAGAGACCAGGGGAAACAAATGTCCGCGACCACGGCTACCGTCTCGTCCAACCGGGTGGTGCACGCGCTGATCGCTTCGGCGATCGGTTCGGCGCTGGAATGGTACGACTTCTTCATCTACGGCACCGCCTCCGCCCTGGTGTTCGGGGATCTGTTTTTTCCGAAATACGACGCCACGATCGGCACCCTGGCGGCATACGCGACCTTCGCCGTCGGCTTCATCGCGCGACCGTTCGGCGGGTTGTTCTTCGGCCATTTCGGCGACCGTCTGGGCCGCAAGCCGATGCTGGTCATCACGCTGCTGTTGGTTGGCGGCGGCACCTTCCTGATCGGCTTACTGCCGACCTACGCCTCGATCGGCATCTGGGCGCCGTTGCTGCTGTTGTTGATGCGCCTGATCCAGGGTTTCGGCGCCGGCGCGGAATACGGCGGAGCGGTCATCTTCGCCGTCGAGTACGCACCACCGCATCGCCGTGGCCTGTTCGGCAGCTTCGCCCCCATGGGAGTCGTGATCGGTAACCTGATGGCAGCCGGAGTGTTCTACGTCGTCACGTTACTGTCGAAGGACGATTTGCTCGCCTGGGGCTGGCGCATTCCGTTCCTGATTTCGCTGCTGCTTCTGGGCGTCGGCATCTATATCCGCGCCAAGGTCGAGGAAACGCCGGTATTCTCCGCCACCGAGACCAGGCGGCCGCCCTTGAAAGCTCCCGCGATCGAGGCCCTGCGCCGTCACCCGCGTAACTTCTTCGTCGTCATCGGCGCCCGCCTCGCCGAGAACGGTCTCGGCTATTTGTTCCCGGTGTTCGGTCTCGGCTACGTCATCAACACCCTCCACATGACCCGCGAAGTCGCCATCACCGGCGTCATTCTGGGCAACGCGGCCGAGGTCGTGGGCGTGGTGTTCTTCGCCTGGCTGTCGGACCGCGTGGGGCGCCGGCCGGTTTATTTGTTTGGCGCGCTGTTCTCGGCTGCCTTCGCGTTTCCGTTCTTCATGTTGGCCAACACGCTGAACCCGGTGCTGATTTCGCTGGCGTTCATGCTGGTGATGGGCATTGGCGGCGGCGCGATGTTCGGCCCTCAGGCCGCCTGGTTCGCCGAGATGTTCGGCCCGCGGCTGCGCTATTCCGGCTTCGCCTTCGCCCGGGAGCTGGGATCGATCCTGGCCGGCGGGCCGTCCCCGCTGATCGCGGCGGCGTTGGTGGGTTGGATGGCGGGCGCGCCGTGGGGCGTCGCGTGCTACGTAATTTTCCTGTCCCTGGTGACCGCATTCGCGGTCTGGTGCGGACCCGAGACGAATTTGAGCGATATCGAGGCGGAGGACGGGTAACGCAGCCAGTCGGACGCTCAAAGTTCTTCCGCCACGCACCGGCCGTTGGCTTTACGACCCGGCCGGTGCAGAGCTCGCAAACCGAGCAAAACGCAGGACCAAAGCAGCGATACCGCCATCGCGATGACCAGAGCCGGCACGGTTCCCAAAGGCCCAATCGCGAGGTGCAAAGCCAGCAGCATCACGCCAAACCCCAGCATGGTGCGTAGCGCGTTGGCCGCCAACAGCGCGCAGGCCGGCCCTCCGAGGCGCCCCCGCACGATGACGATCAGGCTGATCAGGGTAATCGGAAAGACCGCCGCGATCCCTGTCGCGCTGGGGCCCAGAAGAGAGCTGACGGAAACGACGAGCGAGACAAACGCGGCGACCGCCGCGGCGCGGATCGGAAGCTCGAACCAGCGCCGCCGCGCGACAGGCGTCGATGTGAGTTTCACTTTTCCCGAGGCGTCCAGCAGGACGAACCCAATCCCATAAACACCGAGGTTCAAGGCGGTGGCGGTCGCCGGAGTCCACTCGACCTGTTGCATCGCCGCGGCACCCAGCAGCCAGACCAGCACCGCGAAGCCGAGGCAATGCCATGGCCGCATGCTCCTGGCCAGCAGGCCATAGACGATCAGGAACACGCCGGTCACCGCGTTGGCCGCGAAACTGCTCAGCGCGCTGGCGGCGACGAAATCCTCGCCCTGCCGCATCGCCAGGAAGAGGTAAGCGGGTCCCGCCGACACCGGGAGACAGGCGATCAAAGCACCCCAGAACGGACCCAGCGCTTCGGCGATCACGGAGGCGGACACGACGATCAGCGCGGTCGCCAGGGCTTTGACGAGGGGCGGCAGCCAGATCAATGATGTCATTCGCATACGACCTTCCGCCTGCCGGGCGATCATCCAGGCCACCCTTCGACAGGACTCGGTGGCCGGATGTCAGGTCAACGCGGGTTTGCACGCGCGTCGCCCGAGGACAATTATGCCAGGGCGTCATGCGGGGGCGGTGACGAACTGTCAAGCGGTTCGCGGCTGCGCTGATGCCATGAAGTTTGCTACAATGGCCGCTGAGGCGATCGCGCCCTCCCCGTTCCCTGTCCAAACACCAGGAGCTGTCATGAACCGATGGCCAATCTGGGTTCTGGCCTGCCTCGCGTTATGCGGCTGTCAAAGCGGGCCGGCCTCCGTGTCGAACGAGCCCTGCCCGAACATCAACCCCTGCGACGACACCGACTCCCGCTTGCTCCCCCCTGGGTTCCTCCTCCCTGGGACGACGCCGGTGCCCGTCGCGGCTTTGGCCACCGGGCTTCCGCTGTGGCCAGGCTGCCCGACGACGCTCCAGGTCATGGCGACACCGCACCGCATCGCTTTCCATGCCGTCCGCCCGAGCGAAACGCCCGAGACCACCGCCCCCGACCCCTCCGACTGGGTCTGCGAGGGGCCGGAAGCGCCACTCATGCGCGCGCACCTGCGTCCGGAGCACGATCTCGCCGCCCGGTGAGGGCTCGGACGTAATCGGGGAACCGCGTCAGTTTTGTTTGCCCTGCGCGATCAGTTGCCGGATGCCTTCGTTCAGTTCGTGGATATTGTACTGGCGACGCGCCAGATAGGCGGTCATATCGCTGGCCTCCGTCAATCGCATACTGGTCCCCTCCGCGAGCAAGTCGATGATCTTCAGGTTGCCACTGGCGGTGCTGACAACCCAGTCCACCTGCATTTCCTGGCTTTCCGGCTGCTCGACCCGCGTGACGACGACTTCGGTATCTGGAGTCGCGCGCGCCAGTCCCACAGTCACCCGCACACCGCGATACTCGCCGAGGTGACCAGCGATCTTGGTCACCAACAGGTCATGGAAGAGCAACAGGTAGTCCTGCCGCTGGTCCGGGGTGGCGAGACGCCAGAACCGGCCAAGACAGAACCGCGCGATGTCGCCCACATCGACGGTCGCATCGATCACCTGGGTCAACCGGCGGCGCTTTTCCGCCGGAGGGTCCATGTTGTTGACGATCGCGACCAACTGGCTGCTGGTGCTCAGCACGAACGCCACCGCCCGATCTCCCGCCAGCGTTTGCGTTGGCGTTTCGGACTGCGCCAGAGCCTGCCGGATCGAGCCCAAACCTGGCGAAAGCGCCAGGCCAATCACGCCCATGGCGAGCCGGCGGGTAATTCTGGCCGCCTTCGGTCCCCCGCATGCATCGGACGACGGGACAGGAGTTAACCATCCACGCGGCATCGATCCCGCCACCGCCGGTTCCGCGGTGCAAGGGTCATCGTTGCTACTGGCCCAGATCACATCAGCATTGGTTCCGTGGTTCATCGCCTCTCACTCCCTTCAGCGAAACACCCAAATGACGGTTGGACGCGTCGCGGGGGATCGACCCATCGCGCGGCCGGGGACGCTGCGTGAATAACGCAAACAAAGGGACCGTGAGCATGATCTGGATCAACGTTTCGCGCATGGCCGCGGGAGTTCTCGAAGCTCACGAAGCTTTTCTGGAAGCCCTCAGTCCAGCGACTTCCGAAACCGCAGCACGCTCAGCCCCAGCATTCCCGCTCCCAACAACGCCATCGCGGTCATGTCCGGCCAAAGCTCCGCCACGCCCACCCCTTTCAGGAACACCGAGCGGATCACCACCAAAAAGTAACGCAACGGGTTCACCAGCGTGAACCATTGCAACGCCAGCGGCATCGCGGCGATCGGAAACGCGAAGCCGGACAGGATGAAAAACGGATTGATCAGGAAGAAGCTCAACGCGAACGCCTGCTGCTGGGTTTTCGCCAACGTCGAGACCAGCAAGCCCAGACCCAACGCCGCCAGCAGGAACAACGACGCGCCCAGAAGCATCACCAACGGATTGCCGACGAACGGAATCTCAAACCAGACCACGCCGAATGTCGTGACCAACGCGACGTCTCCCAGACCAACCAGGAAGAACGGAACGGTCTTGCCGAGGATGAATTCAAACGGACGGATCGGGCTGACCATGATCTGTTCCAGCGTGCCGACCTCTCGCTCGCGCACCACGGCGAACGCGGTCAGACTGATCACCTGGATCAGGGTCAACGTGCCGATCACGCCGGGGATGAAAAACCAGCGATCCTCCAGCCCCTCATTGAACCACGGACGTTCGTTCAGCGTGACGGAAATCGCCGGCCGCGCGGCGCCGGTGGCCACTGGCCACGCTTTCGCCGTCGCCTCGGCCTGATACAAGGCGACGATCTGGCTGACATAACCCAACGCGATCAGCGCGGTATTGGAGTTGGTGCCATCGACCGCGACCTCCAGCGGCGCCGTCTTGCCATTGGCCAAATCACCCGCGAAGCCGGCGTGGATCACGATGGCGACGACCGCCCGCCCCGAATCCAGGTCGCTCGTCACCCGGGCGTCGCTTTCCGCGACATCCACGATGGGAAACCGCCCGGTCGCGGTGAAATGCGAGATCAGTTCGCGGCTGACCTGACTTCCATCCAGGTCCAGCACGACTGTCGCGACATGGTAAACCGTGAACGTCGCCGCGTACCCGAGCACGATCACCTGTACCAGCAACGGCACGACAAGGCGGAAGATGGCCCAGGGATCGCGGCGGAGCTCGAGGAATTCCTTCATGAGCATGACGGACATGCGTTCGAACATCGCTCAGTCCAACCGTTTTTTGAACGCGCGGGCGGCGAGCCAGCCGATGATCGTCGCGTACAGCACCAGCGCCAGCACCGGGACCATCAGCTCTGTCAGCGTGCTGCCCTTGAGGAAGATCGCGCGCAGAATGGTGATGTAATACCGCGCGTGGATGATCAGCGTGAAACCCTGGATCGCCGGCGGCATCTGATCGATCGGGAAGGTGAACCCCGACAGCAGCGTGATCGGCACCATGGTCAATACCAGCGCGACCTGACTGGCGCCCAGCTGGCTGCGGATCTTCACCGAAACCAGATAGCCGATGCCCAGTACCACCAGCGTGAACAGCGCCGTCGTCGCCACCAGGGTCAAAAGACCGCCGCGGAATGGCACGTCGAACCAGAACACAGCGGTACACAAACAAAAGGCGGCGTCGAACAGGCCAATGGCGAAATACGGCACCAGTTTGCCGATCATGACCTCCATGGCGGTCACCGGGGTGGAGATCAACTGCTCCATCGTGCCACGCTCCCACTCGCGCGAGACGGTCAGCGAGGTCAATTGCGCGCCGACCAGACCAAGCACCATCGCGACCACGCCGGGGATGATGAAATTCCGGCTGTCCAGGCCTTCATTGAACCAGACGCGCGGCTCCAGATCGACGACGCCGACGGAGCGCGGCGGCAGGCCGTGCGACGCGTCCCACTGAGCCTCGAACGCCGCCGTCACCTCGCCGACCATTCCTTGCGCGTAACCAGTGGCGATGTTCGTGGTGTTCGCGTCCGTCGCGTCGAACACGGTCTGCACCGAGGCCGTGCCGGTGGAAGCCAGAACCCGGGAAAAATTCACCGGAATCGTCACGACGCCAATACATTCCCCGCGGTTCATCGCGTCGCGCACCGCCGGTTCATCCCCCAACTTCGCGCTGATGCGAAACCAGTCGGAGGCGGTGAACCGCTCCACCAGTTCGCGGCTGATCTGGCTGCGCTCCTGGTCGTAAACGCACAGGCCGACGCGGCGAATGTCGAGGCTGACACCATAGCCGAGCAACACCATCTGCATCAGCGGCATCAGCAAGGCGATCGCCAGGCTGCGCGGATCGCGCCACACCTGCAACGTTTCCTTATAAGCGATCGCGAACAGCCGGCCCAGGTTCATGCCGCCTCCGGAACGCGCGGGCGGGTGACGAGTTGCACGAACACGTCCTCCAGCGTCGGCGCGATGGCGCGCGGGGCGGCGGCCTCAATGCCTTTGGCGGCCAGCAATGGCTGCAATCCCGAGGCAGCCGACGCGTCGCGCAGCAAAACATGCAGCTTGTCGCCGAAAATCGCCGCGTCGATCACTTCCGGTGCCTGCTTGAGCGCCTCCAACGTGGCGCCGGCGGCGGAGCATTCCAGCTCGAACAGAACGCCGCCCAACTCGTGCCGGCGCAGTTCGCCGGGACTGCCTGACGCGATCAGCTTGCCGGCGTCGATCAGCGCGATGCGGTTACAATACTCCGCTTCTTCCATGTAATGCGTCGAGACCAGGATCGTCACGCCGTCCGACGCCAGATGATGGATGAGTTCCCAGAACAACCGCCGCGCCTGGGGCTCGACCCCCGAGGTCGGCTCATCCAGGAACAGCACCGGCGGGCGATGCAAGATTGCGCAGCCCAGAGCCAGCCGTTGCTTCCAGCCGCCGGCCAGGGTTCGAACCAACGCGGTTTCTCGCCCTTCCAGACCGGCCATGGTGATAGCGGTATGCATCCGCTCTTCCATGTCGGCGCGCGGGACCAGGTACAGACCGCCAAAGAAGCGCAGATTCTCCCGTACCGTCAGATTGCCATATAGCGAGAACTTCTGAGACATGTAGCCGATATGGGCGCGCACCGCTTCCGGCTCGCGGCCGACGTCGAAGCCGGCGACCGTGGCGCGGCCGGCCGAGGGCCGCAGCAGGCCGCACAACATGCGGATGGTGGTCGATTTGCCGGCGCCATTGGGACCGATGAAGCCGACGACCTCGCCTTTGGCGATGGTCAGGTTCAGGTGATCCACGGCGGTGAAGCTGCCGAACGTCTTGGTCAGGCCGTCGGCGACCACGGCCTCGGTCATGCCGGGTCTTTCTGGCCGAGCAGGGCCACGAACACGTCCTCGATGCCCGGTTCGATGCGAGCGACCTCGGCATCGGCGATGCCTTTGGCGGCCAGCGCGGCGCGCAGTTCGGGCATCCGGCGGGCGGCGTCGTCCACCCGAACATGCACACGGTCGCCCATCAACAGCAGGCCCGCGACCCCCGGCGCACCTTCCAGCGAGGCATAAGCGCCCCGCGCGCCGGCCGTGGTCACCGCCAGCAGCGCCCCCGGCATCATCTGCTTGAGCCGCGCCGGCGTGTCGCACTGGCGAATCTCGCCGGCGCTGACCAGCGCCAGCCGGGAGCAACGCTCCGCCTCGTCCATGTAAGCGGTGGACAGCACGATGGTGACGCCGTGCTCGCGCAGCCCGTACAAGATGGCCCAGAAATCGCGTCGCGACACCGGATCGACACCCGTCGTCGGCTCATCCAGCAGCAGCACCTTCGGCGTGTGAATCAGCGCGCAAACCAGCCCGAGCTTTTGTTTCATCCCGCCCGACAGTTGACCGGCCAGCCGGCGGCGAAATGGCGCCAGCCCCGCCGCGTCCAGCAGGTCCGGCGCGCGCGCGCGACGCACCGCTCTGGGAACCTGGAACAACGTTGCATAGAAAAAGATATTTTCATCGACGGTCAGGTCTTCGTAGAGCCCAAAGCGCTGCGGCATGTAACTCAGATATGGTCGCGCCGCTTCCGGCTCGGCGACAACGTCGATACCCTCCAGCGTGATCGCGCCCGCGTCCGGCGGCAGCACTCCGGCGAGCATCCGCATGATCGTGCTCTTGCCCGCGCCGTCCGGGCCGACGAGGCCAAAAATTTCCCCATGCGCCACCGCGAAATCGATCCCGTTCACCGCGGTGAGTGGACCAAACTTCCGCGTAAGGCCCTGTGCCGATACCGCGGCCTCCTGGGCGGCCTCCTTCTCCGTCATTTGCCGGGCGGCAGCGGCGCGAAACTGGCGTCGGCGGGCATGCCGGGCAGCAACTCATGCGTCGCGTTGTCGATGTCGATCCGAATCCGATAGACCAAAGTCACCCGCTCGGCA
>Ga0182013_10005070_pt1 | contig 15531 bp, 9 predicted proteins | sample 612S2MmetaG_FD_120487 | JGI IMG/M metagenome (GOLD analysis project Ga0182013, IMG submission 120487) | Permafrost microbial communities from Stordalen Mire, Sweden - 612S2M metaG | ecosystem: Environmental > Terrestrial > Soil > Wetlands > Permafrost | place: Sweden: Stordalen | collected...
CGCCGCGGCGGTAGTCGCGGAACTGGCCCGCGAATCGGGTGCGCTCACGGTCGCCGTCGTCACCAAGCCGTTCGGCTTCGAGGGCCGCAAGCGCATGCAGATGGCCGAGCGCGGCATCGCCGAGCTCGAGGCGAAGGTCGACACGCTCATCGTAATCCCCAACGAGCGCATCTTGCAGATCATCGAGAAGCGCACGCCGCTGCAGGAAGCGTTCACGTATGCCGACGACGTCTTGCGCGCCGGCATTCAGGGCATCTCCGATCTCATCACGCAGCCGGGGCTGATCAATCTCGACTTCGCCGACATCAAGACGATCATGACCGACGCCGGATCGGCGATGATGGGAATCGGCGACGGGAACGGCGAGCATCGCGCCGCGGATGCCGCGCAAAAGGCGATCGCCTCGCCGCTGCTGGAAACCACGATCGAGGGCGCGCGCGGCGTGATCTTCAATATCACCGGCGGTTTGGATCTCTCGATGTACGAGGTCAACGAGGCCGCGGAGATGATCAGCCGCGCCGTCGATTCCGAGGCGCAGATCATCTTCGGCGCGTCGATCGATCCCACAATGCAAGGCAAGGTCCGCGTCACGGTCCTCGCCGCCGGTTTCGGCCCGCGGATCCACGGGGCGCGCTCGGTTGCGGCGGCGACCTCGAACGGTTCGCACATCCTGGACTTCGACACCGTCAAGACGGTCAACATGGACGATATCGAGGTCCCGGCGTTCCTGCGCTATCGGAGCTAAGAGGGCTGCGCTGCGCGCAGGCGTCCACGTTTCGGCTTCGCCGAAGCCGCCGTTGCGTTTCGGCTGCGGAAGCCGCCGTTGAGTTCGGCCCCTTTGGGGCCGAGCCGCAGCGTTCGGCGCTTCGCGCCGAGCCGCCGTCGCGTTTCGGCTGCGGAAGCCGCCCGTGGCGTTCGGCCCCTCGGGCCGAGCCGCGGTTGCGTTCCGGCTCTCGCGGTGCAGGGTTCGGCCGCGGCCGAACCGGTAGCGTTCGCGGCTACCCCGCGGTCCGCGGCGGGTTTTCGTTGCTGACAAACTGCGGTAGGTTGGATCGTGAGTGTTGGCGAGCTAGTGTCCTGAGTCGGAAGTTCGCTTACGAAATCTCACTCGTCTTTTCGCCCGGCTCTTCGTCGCTCTTCGGTCACAACGCTACGGCGTTGCTCCTTCATCGCTCCTCGATCCGAACGAAAATACTTCGCGATCTTCCGCAAGGAACTTCCGACTCAGGACACTAGATGAGTGACACGATGCAATCCGTCGATTCGGGGGTTGCCGCGTACGCGACCGAGTTGCGGCGCGAGATTCATCGGCATCCCGAACTTGGTTTTGAGGAAGTGCGAACCGCGGCGATCGTCGAGCGTGAACTCGACGCGCTGGGGATCCAGCACCGCCGGGTCGCGAAGACGGGCGTGGTCGGCGTCATTCGCGGCGACCTGCCGGGCCGGACGGTCGGTTTGCGCGCCGATATGGACGCGCTGCCGATCGACGAGGAATCGGGCGAACCGTTCAGTTCCGAAGTCTCCGGCTGCATGCACGCGTGCGGTCACGACGCGCATACCGCGATGCTGCTGGGCGCCGCGCGCGTACTCCAATCCGAACGAGCGGCGCTGTCCGGAAGCGTCGTCTTGCTGTTTCAACCCGCGGAAGAGGGTCCGGGCGGAGCGCTTCCGATGATCGAAGCGGGCGTCATGGACGTCGAGCCGCGCATCGAAGCCGTTGCGATGCTGCATGTCGACGTCCGGCTCGACGTCGGCGGCATCTCGATCACTCCGGGCCCGGTGAACGCCGCCGCCGACGAATTCTTTGTCACGGTCCGCGGCGCCGGCGGCCATGGAGCCGCGCCGCACAAGGCGCTCGACACGATTCCTTGCGCCGCCGCCATCGTGCTCGCACTGCAGAACATCGCCGCGCGCGAGACCGACCCGCTCGCCAGCGTTGTCGTCACGATCGGAACGATCGCCGGCGGCTATCGCAACAACGTTATCGCGGACTCCGTCAAGTTCGGCGGGACCGTGCGCACGACCGACCCGGCCGTGCGCGACGGGATGGAAGTGCGGCTGCGGCGCATCGTCGACGGCGTCGCGAGTGCCTACGGCTGCGCGGCCAAGCTCGACGTCGTCTACGGCTATCCGCCCGTCGTCAACGATCCCGGGCTCGCGCGAGCGTTCACCGGGCACGTTCGGCGAACCACTCCGATCGTCGTGCACGCGCTTGCGCCCACGATGGGCGCGGAAGACTTTGCGTATTTCGCCCGGCGCGTCCCCGGTTTACTCGTTCGTTTGGGTGTGCGGGATGAAGCCGGTGGGATCGTCCACAACGCCCACAGCTCGCGCTTCCGGATCGACGAACGGGCCATTCCGGTAGGAATTGCAACCCTGGTCGCCTTTGCGCGCGGCGTGGGGGCGGGTGCCGTTCCGCTGACCGCTTGACCGATCCGTCAGGCGCGACGGCTTCGGTGACCGTTGGCCATATTACAGAACGGCACGTTCCGACGATGGTACTTTTCCTTGAGGACCGGGCGCCAGCGAGCGTCACGATCTTGGAGGAAGCTGGACGTGTCACAAACTCAGCGCAAAGTGCTCGCCGCCGAAGGTCAGGAGCGTGCGGTCCGCGACCTGCGGATCATCGAAGCGTACCGGTCCGGGCGTGCAGACGCTTTCGACGAACTCGTCGCGAGCTACGAAGGGACGGTTCACCGACTGCTCGCCGGGTTCAACGTGGCCCCCAGCGACATCGAAGACCTCACCCAGGAAGTCTTCTTGCGCATCTTTCGCAATTTGCACCGGTTCCGCGGTCAATCGTCCTTTTACACGTGGCTCTATCGGATAACGATCAACGTGTTCTTCGACCATAGCAAGAAACGGAAGCGCGCCGATGCCCGGCTCACTCGGCTGCAGTCCGCGCTCGTCGAGGCGAGCGACCAGCAGCCGTATTCCGACGACCCGTTCCGCGCCACGTACGATGTGCTGACGCATCAAACGTTGTCCGCCGCGATCGCGACGTTGCCGGAACTCTTTCGCGACGTGGTCGCCATGCGCGAAGTCGACGATCTCTCTTATGAGGAGATTGCGCTGGCAACCGGGATCTCGATCGGCACCGTGCGCTCGCGCTTGAGCCGCGCACGCGCGCGGCTCAAGGAACTGTTGCGCCCGAGCCTTACCGATGTGACGGCGGCGTAGCGACTCGATATTCGCGGAAAGGATCGGGGGATGGGCTTCGCTCGCCGTATCTTGTCGTGAGCGAGATGCGAACGACCGTCCGCGAGCCGCGAGCGGAACGGCCCGAGCTGCGGCCCTGGCCTACTGTACAGCCCGATAGCTGGACCGCGTGGCTTCGAGCGCCTCTGTCGCGTCGCCCCTTAAACGAAACATAATCTTAATCGCATCTTATCCACAACTTGATCGTGTCCATCCACAGGTTCGCCACAACTTGTTGCGCTTAGCTCACAAGGTTAAGGCAGCATAACCTGGAAGTGTCGCATCCATGGCTTTGCCGCAGGTATCAGTAGACCGGCCTGCTTCGCGTTTGATCCATCGCAGTCAGGATGTTGCGACGACTGCTGAAACGGCGTTTGCGCTTATCTGCGAAGTGGAAAAGTGGCCGGTGTGGTTGTCGTTCTTTCGAAGCGCTCGACGCGTCGATCCCGGCCGACCGCTCGACATCGGCAGCGAGATCGCGATCCGGTCGGCGATCCCGGGCGAAGAGGAAGAGTTGTTCGAGGTCGACGGGTATCTCGAGGGCCACATGCTGTCCCTCGTGGGAGCGTACTCGGTGCGGCGCCGGTTCGATTTTCGCGTGGAGCGCAAGACCGAGCGTTCAAAGATCGTCGTTCGGATCGACTACCCGACGTATGGCGGCGTCGTGGGTGCGCTGATCGATCGCTTCACGAGCCGGCGAAAACTCGACGTGGCACTGGCCGATGCGCTGGTCCACTTCAAAGGGCTTGCTGAATATGAACGCAACCCCGGAGCGGTGTTGGAGGATTTCTAGAGGCGTTAGCAGTCGTTGACGTGAACTGCTAGCTTGGCTGGAATACTAGGGTTCCGTTTCGTTGCCCGCCATCGGAGATCTGCGTGCCGCTCTACGACTATCAGTGCAAACAATGCCAGGCTGTGACCGAGGTTCGGCACGGCTTCAAGGACGTTCACGCCGAAGCGTGTCCGCAGTGCGGCGGCCCGCTGGCGCGGGTGTTCAACCCAGCCGGGATCGTTTTCAAGGGCTCGGGCTTCTACATCACGGACTCGCGCAAGAGCAGCAGAAAGAGCGACGGTGCTCCCTCGACGTCGACCCCGAGCGCGCCGGCCGCGGCGCCGGCCGCCACCGAGTCCAAACAGCCGGAATCGAAGAAGTCCGACGCTGCGTAAGCCGGCTCTCGCGACCCGAGCCCACGATCGGCCGGCCGAACGGCGCGGTGACGCGTGAACTTCGGTTTCGCGCTCGGCGCCAACGGCATCCTTGACGCGGTGGTCTTCTGGTTTTTCGTCGTCGCTTGGATTGTCGTCTTGGGTTCGCTCCTGTTCGTCGTGTTGCCGCGTGCCTTTCGTGAGGCACGCCGGATCGTCACTCGCCTGATCCGGCTGGCGACCGAGTTGCCCCTGACCAATGAACTCGCCAAAGCGGAAGAAGACAGCCGCCGGATCACGGGCGCGCTCGAACGGATAGCCCCGCTGCAGCGGCGGGCCGAGATCGCGCTGACGACCATTCGCACGACGCCGCTGGTCCCCCCGGCGATCGCCGGCGCGGTGCGTCGCGTCCGGGCCGAGGTCCGCGCCTTCCGCCAGGCGCTTCGCTAACTCGACGTCGGGCGGGTTGCGGAGAAGCCGCAAACGCGACGGGCGGCTTGGGCGAAGCCCTATGCCGGTTCGCTCGGCGTTTCCCACTCCCAGCCGAACTCCTCAGTCGCGTCGGCGGAGGCGGCGCCGGGAACGCCGAACGCTTCCGCTTCGTCGTCGCCCGCTATAGCCGGCGCGCGTCGCGTCGGCAAGCCGAAAGCATTGCGCGCGATCTGCGATGTGCTCGCGGCCGGAGCTCCGAGCACCGGCTTTGCGGCCGGCGGCGGAGGCTCGACGGCCGGGAACTCGGGCTCGACATCGGGCGATGAGTAGACGCGGGTTCCGCTGGGGGCCGCCGGCGCGGCATTGCCGAGCCGCTCACGGTCGGCAACGACGGACGGAACGAACGTCGGCCGTCGCGCGACTTCCGTCGCCGACAGCCATTCCCGGTACTCGGTCCCGGCTTTCACATTGAGCGGCACGCCGCTCGCGGTGCCGACCACGACGCAGCGCGCCTGCGGCAAGAGTTGGCCCTGCGGTCCCGCGGCAAGGGCGCGCAGTTCGTCGAGATACGCTTCCGGCGTCTCCTCGGCGGCCATCGTGTCGATGATCAAGGCGATCGTTTCACGGATCGCCTCGCGTGGCGGTGTGCGCGTGAACGCGAACGTTTGATACATAACGTCGGATTTCACGATCGCGACGAGTTTGCGCCAATAGTCGATGTGATGATAATTCTCGAACTGTCCGAGCTCGCGTTTCGCCCGCGAGTACAGCGAGGCGATGCGCAACCCCAGCGGATCGCTCGGCGGTGCGGGCTCGACGATCACGCAGCGTTTTCCGACGCGGCCAAGCTCGGAAACGATGCTGGCATGAAAAAAGGGATCGACTTCGTGCAAATAGTGAAACGCGACCGTCGCATCAAAACTTGCGTCGCGCGCCGGCAGCATTGAGGTGCTGCCGCGCAGCACCTTGACCGCAGCCCGGCCCAGATCGGCGAGCACGCTGGGATCATCGACGATGATACTGACGTCGACGCCGATGGCGATGGCGCGCTTGATCCAGTCCGCATTGTTGGAGAACCCGCAGAACAACACGGATTCGCCGGCGCGTAGGGCCATCGCGTCCCAGATCAGCTGATCGATGCGATAGGACTCTCGCTCGAATTCACGAGCAAGCGTGGCCATCTGATCCATGCCCGAAAATATTCGACCGCTGAGGCAAAAATCTCCGCATCGGGTCGAAGCTTTACGTTTTTGAGCCCGCAAACGGTCAGCGCGAGGAACGAAGCCGGCAGCGTTTCTTGCCGCATACCTGAAGCTCGGTCGGTTTGCGGCACGAGTAGCTGCGCGCGTCAATCGCGGGCTCTCCACGTCTTTCGCAGCCTCCCTACATCTGCTCCGGCGCGCTGACGGGCGTATAAGCGTCGGCTGCGCGCGCGCCGGTTGCGGCCAGTGAACGTCGCTCATGCAAATGCTCACGCACCGCTCTCACACGTTCAACGTCCTCGAATTGAACGAGTTTGCGGTGTGCTGGTTGGCGCGCACGCTGCTCCTTCGACCTTGCGATGTCATCACCGAGATGATTTTCGGGAACAGACCAGCACTTCGAGCCGCACCGCTCCTCGGCTTTGGTCCGAGTGGTTTTTCCGTTCCCAGCCGACCCGGCTTGCCGTTCTTTGCCGCGTCCCGTGAGTCGTTTCCAGAGAAACCGCAAAGTGTGCCAAGTACGTAGGATTCTAGCGTTCCGATGCGGATACTATCGTGAGTGCTGACTTTTTCCATTGACTTGCGCCGCCGACGAGCGCCACGTTATACGAATTATGAAGGCGTTCGAAATGTGCGCTTCACCCTGTGAAAGATAGTCGAAGATGTCATGGCAGTCTGCTGAGATCGAAAGTGTCCTCGGTCCACCGCTCCGGCAATCCAGCATCCAACTGACGGGCTCGCCCTTGCTCCATCGAACGATGTGGGTTTGCGGGTGCAGCGTCGATTACACCGACTGCACCGGACCACTCCGCGATGAAACGTATAACCCGACGATGCGTTGGCACCAGTGCGTATATCACCACAAGAAAGTTGCGCTCTCGCTGACCTAGCGTTTGGGCAGGGCCCGGCTAACGACTAGTGTCCTGAGTCGGAAGTTCCTTGCGGAAGATCGCGAAGTATTTTCGTTCGGATCGAGGAGCGATGAGATGGGTGCCCTCGGCTTCGCTCGGTGCACCCGAGCAACGCCGTAGCGTTGTAACCGAAGAGCGACGAAGAGCCGGGCGAAAAGACGAGTGAGATTTCGTAAGCGAACTTCCGACTCAGGACACTAGCGTGCTCGCCGGCGCAGTCCCGCTACGCGCCGGTCGTTGATTCGCGCGCCGCGAGCCGCCCCGGATGTCTGGCGGGGGCCCGGCCCGGTTTCATCGGGCAAGTGGAAGGGGGTCTTTGAGATTGCGCTGCTGCACCGTGACGTTTTGCTGCGCGAGAACCTGCTGCGCGGATCCCGCCGTCTCATGTTGTTCGGTACAGCTCGGCGACTCAGCGTAGCGATACGAGCAGCTATTCGCGGAGCAACCTAATGGTTCCATAAGCATCGCCTAATCCGGATTTAATTCTCCTCGTCTAGCCTTATCGCGGAGCGGCTCTACGCTCCGCCCTCCTGAGGCTTTTGCATGGTTTTACACTTACGTGAGCGCGCGCTGAGCGCTTCGCTAGGTTTGCTCTTTACCGCGGCGCTGGCGGCGACCGGCGATGCTTCAACACAACACTCACACGTTCAAGCTACGGTTGGAGGGGGCGCCGTGGGCCCCGCCCTGCTTCCCACCGGACAGTATATCGACGCGCTATCCGCCCCTGGTTCGTCGTTTCAATGGCTGTCAACCGGCCTGCGCCCGGATCATAGCGGAGATGCTGCAGGCGCGATGACGACGGCGCTGAGTCCGGACGGAACCCGGTTGCTGGTGCTTACGAGCGGATATAACGCGCACATCACGACGACAACGGGCACACCACTGACGGTGTCGTACTTGAACCCCGCGACCGGCCTGCCGTCCGCCATCACGAGTACCGCCTGGAACTGGGTTTTCGTCTACGATGTAACCGGCGGCAAAGTCCCAGCGAAGCTGCAGCAGATTCAACTCCCGGATACGTTTGCCGGCATCGCGTGGAGTCCGGATGGAACCAAATTCTACGTGTCGGGCGGTCAGGACGACCGGGTGTATGCTTACTTGAATGCGAGCGGGTCGTTCGTTGCCGCTCCGCCGATTTACGTGCTCAATCACAACTCGAACGCTGCTGCGCCCAAACCAACCTATGACGGCGGCATTGCATCGAAGACCAAGGCGGGGAAACTCGGTCTGACCTTCGGCGCGGAGACGGCCGGCGTCGCCACAAGCGCCGACGGGAAAACTCTGTACGCGGCGAATATCCAGAACGATTCAATCTCGATCGTCAACGCCGCGACGCAAGCGGTCAGCGACTTTCCGCTTTATATGCCGGGATCGACGATTGCGCATGGCGAGTATCCGTTTTGGATCGTTCCGCATACGAACTTTGCTAGCGGGACCACCGATAAGCTCTACGTTTCGTCGCTCCGCGACGGTCAGGTAGTTTCGATCTCGACGACCGGCGCCGTGAAGTACATCAAGGTCGACGGCGAGCCGGGAAAGATGCTGCTGTCGGGCGACGGGAGCCGCTTGTACGTCGCAAATGCCGATCTCGATGAGATCGACCAGATCGATACGGCCACTGACACCCTAACGCGGCGCATCTCCGTTATGCGCCCGGGCTACCGCTTTCGCGGCTCCGGACCGAATTCACTCGCGCTGACGGCCAACGGCGCGACGCTGTTTGCGACGCTGGGCGGCGAAAACGCCGTCGCGGTTATCGACGTGAAGAGCGGGAGCGTTCTGGGCCGCATTCCGACGGGCTGGTTTCCCAATTCGGTAACAATCAGCCCCGACGGAACGAAACTCTACATCGTCAACACTAAGAGCAACGCGGGCCCGAACCCGTCGAACAACCGCACGACGGCGTACGGAACGGCGACCGATCCGACGTTTGTCAACGAATACGACTACGCGCTCGAGAAAGGCGGGATCGAGACGGTTCCGATCCCGGATACCCCGACGCTCGCGTACTTGTCCGCAATCGTCGATGCGAACAATAACCTCTATCGGCCGGGCTCCGATCCCGTGATGGCGTTTCTTCATACAAGAATCAAGCACATCATCTACATCCAGAAAGAAAACCGCACCTACGACCAGGTGTTGGGCGATCTTGGTCAGGGCAATGGCGACCCGCGCCTGACGGTGTTCCCGCAGCCGGTCACGCCGAACTTCCACCAGCTCGCCATCCAGTTCGCCGACCTCGATAACTTCTATACCTCGAGCGACGTGAGCGGTGACGGTTGGAATTGGAGCGAACAAGGTCACGCGAACGACTACACCGCGAAGTACATCCCGCTCAACTATTCCAGCGGTGCCTTTACCTACGATGCGAACGGCACCGTGCGCGACCTCAATCCGGCAGCGCCGCTCTTTAGCGCGAATCCGCTCGATCGCGAGCGCTTGACGTCGGTTCTCGATCCGACCGGCTCGTCGACGATTCTGCCGGGCGACCGCGACCCGTCCGCGACGGTGGGCGCCGACGATGACCGTCCCGGAGTAACCGGCGGTTATATCTGGGATTCCGTCCTGCGCGCGGGCCTGAGCGTCCGGCACTATGGTGAGTACGACGATCAGACGTGGTACCAGCAGGGCGTTCCGGGCTACATACCGATCGTGCGCAATGCATATGCGCTGCACGTGGTCGAAGGCTTCCCGCTCAAGCTCGCGCTTAAGGAACGCACCGACCCGTACTTCCGCGGCTGGGATCTCAACGAGCCCGACGAGTACCGCTTCGAGGAATGGAATCGTGAATTCGCCGGCATGACCAAGAACGGCGTCTGCAACATGCCGAATTTCGAGCCGCTGCTCTTGATGATGGATCATACGGGTGACTTCGCAACGCAGGCCGCGCACCTCAATACCCCCGAACTCGAAGTTTCGAGCAACGACCACGCCGTCGGCCAAGTGATCGACGCCGTTTCCCACTCAGCGTGCTGGTCGAGCACCGCGGTCTTCATCATCGAAGACGATTCGCAAAACGGTCCGGATCACGTCGACGCGCACCGTTCCGTCGCGTTCATCGCCTCCCCATGGGTGCGCACCAACGCGATCGTGCATACGAACTACAACACGACGAGCATGTTGCGCACGATCGAAGACCTCCTGGGCGTGCAGCCCCTGGGCTTGCAAGACGCGACCGCCGAACCCATGTCCGACGTTTTCGCCACCAAGCCGAATCTGCAGCCGTACAACGCGATCGTCCCGGGCGACCTGTGCCGGTCACCCGTCGATCCGAAGCTCGCGCCGGCCTGTTTCAATCCCAGTGCGCGCAAATCGAGCGCGTATCGTCCGCTCCATGCCGGAGCATGGTGGGAACGTCAATCGCAAGAGAATCATCTGGTTTGGAACGCTCCGGACCGAAACGATCCGGCCGTGTACAACAAGCTGCTTTGGACCGGTATCATGGGCGACAAACCGTATCCCGCTGCAGCCGGCTCCCAAGAGGCAAGCCGGGATTCGGAGAGTTCCCGCTAGTCTAGCGTCCTGAGTCGGAAGCACCCGGACGGTCGAGAATGGGCGCTCGTATTCGGCGCCCATTCACCTTTTCTGCGGGCTCCGGCCTCCGCTCCGGCAGTCACGCGAAGCTCCGCGAGTTGCCGTTTTCACAAATCGTGGAGGCTCAAATGGTGAGGACGATCTTCACGGGGCATCGCATCCGTGCTCAATCGAATGATCTGCACTGGGGGCGCTCGGACTCGAACCGAGATGAGCTCACACTCGGTTGCTTTTGAGGCAACTGCGTCTACCATTTCGCCACGCCCCCGCGGCGGTGTTAGCGCTTCGCGCTGACGGCGGCGCGTTCTTTCAAGAGGTCCGAGTGGACGGCTGCCAGGTCGGCGGCGGCCTCAAGAGCATAGCGCGTTCGATTCTCGCCTCGGGCGAATTGCAGACGCAGGACGGTCGACGTCCGTTCGGCGGTCAGTTGCGCGTCCTCGACTGTCCCCGGCTTCCAGGTCACGGTTGCGACGCACCGTTCCGCAGGGTAGAAGAAGCCGATTGCGCCGGCGCTGCGCTCGTCGATCGTCTGCGCGCCGCGCGTGTCGAAGGAGTCGTAGCGCACCGCACGCTGCGCCGACACGTTCGGGCCGTCGCGGAACGTCGTTCGTTCCGAGACGGTGAAGCCGGATGAGCCCGAATCGAGCGCGAGCGTTCGCTCGAATCGCGCGCCGTTGGGCACGACGTCGGGTGCCGCGTAGGCTAGCGTCGCCGAAGCCGTCTTCGCACTCGTGGTTCGGCGCACGATGGCATAGCCCCGATTGAATGTCCCGGCGGGAAACGAGCGGGTATATTTCCCGATCCGGTCGCTGGTCGAGAGCGGCGGTTGGAGCGCGACGTCGTCGCGCAACGCACCGACCGAGGTGAAGACGTTCTTCGTCGAACCGTCGTCGAGCGCCGCGGAAAAGACGAACGCCCGCCCGCCGGCGTCCGGCGCCACGGTTATGCTGATCCGGCCGTTTGCCAGTGTTAGGCGGCCAAAGCCGTCGGCCGCGCAGTCGTCCTCGACCGCTCTTGGCGAGCCGAAGGGGAAACGCGGATCGTTCGGCGTGGGTCCGGCGCAGCGCGCCGCCGCCCAAGCGGACGCGATCGCAGACTTCGTACGGTTTCGGCGGTGTTTGGGCGGCGGCAGTCTATCCAACAGCCTCGCATCGCGCGCCGGCACGGTCAATGGCCCGAACCGCCAGGCGAAGCCGCCGGGGAGCCGCAGACGGGTGAGCGGAACCGCGCGCGGCCGCGCGTCGTAGTTGACGATGTCCAAAAAAGCCACGCCGTGACCGCCGACGAGCAGCGTCGCGTCCGGAATCCCCCCGGCAACCGGGGTGATGATATCGGGCGGTACCGGCAGGACGCGTCCGCCGGCGGCACGATAGCGGGCGAGACGCGCGCCGACCGCGGCGAAGAAGGGCCGCGCGTCAGCGCGCGGCACGACGATGAACGGGTACCGGTGCAGCGTCGCGTCGGTCGTGAAGCGCAGGTCGACGAGATCGCAGGTGAGGTGCCGTGCGCGGCACAGGTGCTGCGCTTTCATCGTGCGTGCGACGATCGCAAACACCTCGGCGTTCGTTTGCCGGCGTTCATCGTAGGCGGAGGTCAGGTAGGCGATGGCGCCGTCCGCGAGCCGGTGCGTCGCGGCGAGCGCGGCGCCGTCGGTGCGAACGAGATCGCCGAAGCGTTTGGTCGGATCGTAGCGCGCCGAACGCTCGAGATTCACGCCCAGTGCCGCGTCCCACGCGTACGCGGCGTTCGCGAACGGCGCCTCCCAGCCCGCCGGATTGAGCGTATCCTGCGCCGGAAAATCGATCGCGCCGCGCATGCCCAGGCTCAGCAGCGTGTGCAGCGCCAACGTGGTGTTGGTGGGATCGGCCGGACGGGGTGCCGGGTCTTCGGGCGGCGCGAGCCAACCCGCTTGGAACTCGCTGATCGCGACGGGGAAGCGCGTTTGCGTCTGCAGCAAGCCGGTGCTGAATTCGAGCGCGGCGCGGTCGTGTTCGCCGATCGAATACGCGTCGCTTTGATACCAGTTTCCCATCGTCCAGACCGGCGCGGACGCGGTGACTTTCATTTCATAGGTGTTGATGAACAGCGGCACGCGCGGGCCGACGACGCCGCGCACGATCCCTGCGAGCACGCGCAGATAGGTTTGGAGATGCGGCGCGGGCCAGGTTTGGTTGTCGATGTACGCGCCCTGATCGTCGTCGAGCTGCACGGCGACGATCGAATCGGCGTACGGAATGAATTCACGCAGCACCGTGCGCAGCCAGCGGCTTGCGTATGTCATGTGCTTGGGGTTGTGCAGCCATTGCGCGGCTGCGTCGTCCGAGTTCGCGTTTTGCAGCGTCGCCGTAGCGGGATAGCGCCCTTCGAGCACGTCGCGCAGCGGCATGCCGTAGGCCGGCTGCGCGAGCAGCCACGCCGGGTATCCGCCGTTGCGCCATTCGTTGCGGATCACCGGACCCGGACGCACGATGAGTTTGAAGTTCAGCCGGCGTGCGAGCGCCAAGACGGCGCGCAGGTTGCGCCGCGCGTTGGTATGCCCGTCGAAATCGAACGCTCCGTCGGCGAGTTCGTGCCAATTCCACGGCACGTACAGGTCGAGGGTGTTGAAGCCCAGCCGGCGCAGTTCGATCATCGAGGCGCGCCACTGCGTCGACGGGATCCGTTCGTAGAAAAAGGCCGCACCGAAAAAGAAGAAGGGCCGGCCGTCGACTTCCAGCAGCGGTCGACCGTCTCGCACGGTGACGACGCTGTGCGCGATCGGTCGCGCTCCGGCAGCCATCGGATCAGCGACGATCGACAAGAGCACGATGAGCGCGACGGAGCAGCCATGCATCCAGCGTTCGACGTCGCTTCGTCTCATCGCCGATACACGTTATCGCCCGCCGCCGGGCAGCCCTCGTACGCCGCGGATCGCCGACGCTGCTCTTGGGGGAAGGCCTGCCGTGCGCAGCGGAGCAAGACTCGCGCGATGAGTGACTTTGACCGGCTGCTCGGCCTTGCCGGCACGCTGCACCTCGACCGGATCGAAAGCCCGGCCCTGGTCGACAATCCCCTGGGAGATGCGGCAGTCCGGACGCTCGCGGTGTACACGCCCCCCGGCTACGATGCCGAGGGTTCGAAGCGCTACCCGGTGCTGTATTGTCTGCATGGGTATACCGGCGACGCGGGGGCGCTCGTCGCGACTCGGCCGTGGGAAACCAACGTCGTGCAATGGATCGATCGGCTCGTGCAGCGCGCGGCGATGCCGCCCGCGATTCTCGCGATCGTCGACGGAAATACCCGTTTGGGCGGCTCGCAGTACTTGGATTCGATCCACAACGGCGCGTACGCGACGTATGTCGTGCGCGACGTCGTCGGCCATCTCGACGCGAACTTCCGTACGGTTGCCGCCGAAGGCGGCCGCGCGGTCTTCGGCAAGTCGTCGGGCGGCTTCGGCGCGCTGCATTTGACGCTCGCGCATCCGGGGACGTTCGCCGCGTTTGCTTCGCACAGCGGCGACACGTATTTTCGCTACGCGCACTTTCCGTCGTTTCCAACCGCGCAGCGGACCCTCGAAACGTTCGGGAGCGCGCAAGCGTTCGTCGAGGAATTCGAGCGCCGGCCCAAGCGGCCGCAGCACTTCTTTACGACGATCGAGATGCTGGGCTACGCTGCCGCGTATTCGCCGCGCAGTCCCAAAGCGTTCGACTTCGACCTGCCGTTCGATTCCGCGACCGGGGAACTGCGCGACGTCGTCTTCGCGCGCTGGCTGGCGTACGATCCCGTCGAACGTGTTGCCGGCTCCAAGCCGGCGTTAGCGCGCCTACGGCTGCGGTATCTCGATTGCGGCCGGCGCGACGAGTACGGTCTGGACATCGGCGCGCGCGTTTTCACGCAGCGCGTTCGCGACCTGGGACTCGACGTGCGGCACGAAGAGTTCGACGACGATCATCGCAACATCGGCTACCGTCATGAGGTTTCCTTGCCGGCACTCGCGGCCGTCTTGGATCGCGGCTGACGCCCGGAGCCGGTAGGCAAAACCCCGTAGCAGCCCGGTCAAAAATCAGTAGCCGCCACGGATGGACCGCGGCGTGCCGCGGCGGTACGCTCCGGATGGAAGTCAGGAAAGCGAGCCGGCCCGCACGCGGTTGACGGCGTTTATCGACGCGATGATTGGATTCATCGGCTATCTCGCTTGAACCGGGCTTCGAGAAGATTTCCGGTCACGGGGCAATTCGCGGGGTCCGCCCGGCGGATCGCAGCGTGCCGGATCTCCCGTGCCGAATGCGCGGCGCGGGTGGGCCGCGTCAGACGGCGGCGGGCGCGATGGTCGCGTCGAGGGCTTGCGTCAAGTCGGCGATCAGGTCGTTGACGCCCTCGATGCCGACCGAGAGCCGGACCAGGCCGTCGGTGATGCCGCGCTTGAGCCGTTGGGCGGCGGGAATCGAACCGTGGGTCATTGCGGCGGGAATCGAGATGAGCGACTCGACGCCGCCGAGGCTTTCGGCCAGGCTGAAAAGCTTGGTGTATTTGACGAATTCGCGGGCGCGGGCATCGGGGCCGCGCAACGTGAACGACAGCATGCCGCCGAACCCGCGCATCTGCCGCTGCGCGAGCGCATGCTGGGGGTGCGAAGCCAGTCCCGGGTAGTACACGTGCGCGACGTCGTCGCGCGCTTCGAGAAACGCTGCGATCGCGATCGCGTTCCGTTCGTGTTCGCGCATGCGGATCGCCAGCGTTTTCGCGCCGCGCATCGTTAGCCACGTGTCCATCGGACCAGGGACGCCGCCGACCGCATTCTGATGGAACCTTATCGTTTCGTACAGTGCCGGATCGTTGGTCAGTGCGGCGCCGCCGACGACGTCGCTGTGGCCGCCGATGTATTTGGTCGTCGAATGGACGACCACGTCCGCTCCGAGCGCGAGCGGTGATTGAAAATACGGCGACGCGAACGTGTTGTCGACGACGACGATTCCGCCCGCGGGTTTGAGCGCGGCGATCGCGGTGATGTCGATGAGTTTGAGCAGCGGGTTCGTCGGCGTTTCGATCCAGAAGAGCTTTGTGTTCGGGCGAATTGCCGCCGTGACCGCGCCGGGGTCGCTCATGTCGACGAAACTGAACGTCAAGCC
>Ga0182013_10005072_pt1 | contig 15527 bp, 17 predicted proteins | sample 612S2MmetaG_FD_120487 | JGI IMG/M metagenome (GOLD analysis project Ga0182013, IMG submission 120487) | Permafrost microbial communities from Stordalen Mire, Sweden - 612S2M metaG | ecosystem: Environmental > Terrestrial > Soil > Wetlands > Permafrost | place: Sweden: Stordalen | collected...
GAGGAGCTCCTCGCGCTGATCGGGCTCCTGAAGGACGCAGACCGCGACGCTGCCGTTCCACACGTGCTTCACGACCGTTCGCTGGGGATGATCTTCGAGGAGCCATCCACGCGCACGCGCGTGTCCTTCGAGGTCGCGATGGTCAAGCTCGGCGGGCATGCCCTGTATCTGAAGCCCGGCGAGATCCATCTCGGCGTACGCGAGTCCCTGTACGACACCGCGAAGGTCCTGTCTCGTATGTGCGACGTGATCGAGGCACGGACGCTCAAGCACAGCACCGTCGTCGACCTCGCGGGTGACTCCGACGTGCCCGTGATCAACGGTCTGACCGACTACAACCACCCCACCCAGGTCGTATGCGACCTGCTCACGATGAGCGAGAACCTGCCGGAGGGCAGGCGCCTGGATGAGTGCACCGTGGTGTTCGTCGGAGACCGCACGAATGTCTGCAGTTCCCTGATGGCCATCACCACCCAGTTCGGGATGAGCTTCGTTCACGCCGCCCCGCCCGCCTACCAGGCACCTCCGGAGTGGATCGCCATCGGCGAGGCGAACGCCGAGCGCTCGGGCGGATCGGTGCGTGTGACCGATGACGTGGAGGATGCCGTCGCCGGCGCGGACTTCATCTACACCGACCTCTGGTGGTGGGTTGACCAGGAAGATCAGATTCCTGAGCGCAAAGCCGCGTTCATGCCGCGCTACCAGGTCAACGAGGCTCTCATGAAGCGTGCGCCGGCACACGCGAAATTCATGCACTGCCTCCCGGCTTCACGTGGCGTCGAGGTCACCGATGAGGTGATCGACGGTCCGCAGTCGGTGGTCTTCGACCAGGCGGAAAATCGTCTGCACACCGAGAAGGGAATCCTCGTGTGGCTGACCTACCCGACGCTTCAGCAGCCGAGCGACGAGGTTCTGCGCAAGCACGAGCGGCTGATCGATTCGCACCTGAAGTTCATGAGCTGGGACCGTGAGCCCTCGACCGAGCCCGCCGGTGCCCGCGAGCCGGCCCAGCCAAACCACGGATAGGAGGACACACGGTGGCCAGCGAGATGACAGCCACGCAGACCGAGGGTCCGCACCCCGAGAGGGTCAAGCGCCGGCGCGTCATGGGCGTCGTCGATATCACCCTCTTCACAGTCTCGGCGATGCTCGTCGTCGAAACGCTCACGGCGTCGGCTTCGATCGGAACGAAAACGATCGCGTGGTGGATCCTCGCGATCGTCCTGTTCCTCATCCCCTACGGCATGATCACCGCCGAGCTCGCGACCACCTATCCGACACAGGGCGGCATCTACGTCTGGGTCAAGCAGGCGCTCGGTAGCAAATGGGCAGCCCGCACCACCTACTGGTACTGGGTCAACGTCGCTCTCTGGATGCCCTCGGTGTTCGTGCTCTTCGCCGGGGTCTTCTTCCAGCTGTTCGGGAAACACTACGCCGAATGGCCCGCCGGCAAGTGGCCTCAGGTGGCGATGGCCGTAGTGCTCGTGTGGCTGGTCGTGGCCGTGGGAGTGATGCGCCTTGAAGTCGGCAAGTGGGTGAACAACATCGGCGCGCTGCTGAAGGTGATCATCATCTTCTCACTCGGCATCGGCGGCATCGTCTTCGCGATCCGCCACGGCGCGGCGAACACGATCAGTGCGTCGAGCTTCCTGCCGTCCTTCGGCGTCGCGAAGCAGTTCCTGCCGGTGATCGTCTTCCTGCTCCTCGGATTCGAGCTCATCTCGAGCATGGCGGGCGAGGTCCAGGAGCCGGAGAAGCGCATCCCGCGCGCGATCTTCACCTCCGGTGCGACGATCGCGTTCCTGTACCTGTTCGCGACGATCGGGATCCTGCTCGCTCTCTCACTCAGCAAGCTGAGCCTCGTCGAAGGTCTCGTCGAAACGTTCAAGGCCATCTTCGGGGACAAGGGCCTGGGTGAGGTGGTCGTCTACCTCCTGGGCATCGCGGCGCTGTACACCTATTTCACCAACATGACGACGTGGACGATGGGCGCGAACCGCTCCGCCGTGGAGGCAGCCGCGGAAGGCGAGCTCCCGAAAGTGCTCGGTCGCGAACACCCGACCCGCAAAACGCCGGTGGGGGCGCTAATCGGCACGGGACTGATATCAACGTTCGTGCTGATCGTGACCGCACTGTTCATCAACAAAGAGGACTCGCTGTTCTTCGCGATCTTCGCGGCCTCCTCCGTGATCTTCCTGCTGCCCTACCTGCTGATGTTCCCCGCGGTCGCCGTGCTCCGCCACAAGGACCCCGACAGGCACCGGCCCTTCAAGATCCCCGGCGGTGACCGGTTCGTGATCGCGATCGCCACACTCACGACCTTCATCATCGCCGCGGGGGTCGTGCTGTTCCTGTGGCCGAACATCCCGCATGCCCCCACCGAATGGTCGTACACCGGTCCGCTGCTGGGCATTGTGATCGCGACGCTCCTCGCCGGCGAGGTGATGCTCTGGCGGATGGGACACCCGCGCCGGCCACGACCTGAGCCGTCGGTGAAGCCGGTCGCGCCCACCGCTGACCTCACCGGTCAGGCGACATGAGCGCGACCCTGGGGTCGACTCCGGCAGCCGACGGGTTTCACATGCCCGGCGAGTTCGAGCCGCACAGCGGCTGCTGGCTCGCATGGCCCGAACGCCCCGACAACTGGCGCCTTCACGCCCGCCCCGGACAGGAGGCGTACGCTGCGGTCGCCGAGGCCATCAACGCGTCCGAGCCCGTCACGGTCGGGGTGTCCGACGGGCAGTTCGAGCGATGCCGCTCGATGCTGTCACCGTCGATACGCGTCGTAGAGATCTCGACCGACGACGCCTGGATCCGCGACATGGGTCCGACGTTCGTCGTCGACGGCGCCGGCGCCCGCCGTGGCGTCGACTGGCACTTCAACGCCTGGGGCGGCCTCAACGGCGGCCTGTATTCGCCGTGGGACAGGGACGATCGCGTCGCAAGCAAGGTGCTCGACATCGAACGAGCGGACCGCTATCGGGCGCCGATCGTCTTGGAGGGCGGCTCGATCCACGTTGACGGCCAGGGCACGGTGCTCACGACCGAAGAATGCCTGCTGAACCCGAACCGCAACCCCGCACTCTCACGCGAGCAGATCGAGCAGGCGCTGTATGACTATCTCGGCTGTGAGCGTGTCATCTGGCTGGGCGCGGGTGTCTACAACGACGAGACGAACGGCCACGTGGACAATCTCGCGTGCTTCGCCGAGCCGGGGGTCGTGGTGCTCACCTGGACCGACGACGAGTCCGACCCGCAGCACGCGATCTCCCGCGATGCGCAGGAGCGGCTGCAGAGCGCCCGCGACGCACGCGGCAGGCCGCTGGAGGTCGTTCGCATCCCGTCGCCGGGTCCGCTGACGCTCACCGAGACCGAGGCGCGGGGCGTGCAGGAGGTCGCAGGCACCCAGCCGCGGCGCGCCGGCGACCGCCTCGCCGGCTCATACGCCAACTTCTTCATCGCCAACAGCCGCATCGTGTTCCCGCTGCTCGATGAGCGCTTCGACGAGCAGGCGGCCGAGATCCTCGCCGGCTGCTTCCCCGGCCGGGATGTCGTGGGGATACCTGCTCGCGAGATCCTGCTCGGCGGGGGCAACATCCACTGCATAACCCAGCAGGTCCCGGCGGTCCCCGGCGAGCGTTGACGATGGGACAGCAGCGCTTCACGGCCGAGCAGGCCAGAGGGATCGGGAGCGACATCGGCATCGACTGGGAGAACTCCCCCTTCGATGTCGAGCAGTTCAGGGCCGGGATGGACGTGGAGCTCGAGCACGGCCTGCACGACAGCCTCACGAATGTCACCGGCGATGATCCCCACACGACGGGCAAGATCGCGCTCGCGCACCTGAACGAGTTCCCGGATTACTACACGCGGCTCGAGCGCATGGAGCAGGAGGCGCACGAGTACTGGCGCGCCCGTGGCCGCACCTGAGCGACGGCAGGAGCTAGGGCTCGGAGGCCAGGGACGCGAACGCCGGAGCGAGCGGCAGCCGACCGATGGACGACAGCGGCCCACGGCTCGTGAGGTAGCTGCGCAGGAACGCGATGCTGACCCGCTCGACTATCGACAGCTGGGGCTGCTCAACGGTGTACGGAGGAAGATGCTCAGCTCCGATGAGGCGAAGAAGGTACTTCGGCCTCCTGGCATGCCGGAAGTAGGTGTAGGTGTACTGGGGTTCGTTGAACGTGTCAGCGGTTCCCTGAACCGCCAGCAGGGGCGGGCTGCCCGACGGGTAGGAATACCCTCCGATGCCTGACATTTCAGCCCCGGAGAGGATCACGCTCGCGCGGACACGTGGATCTCGGTAGCGCCGTGAGTACGCCACCGCGAGGGCGCTCTCGGCGCCGTCAGAGTGGCCGGCGACCGCGACGCGCGAGGGATCGACCAGTCCCGCGAAGGTGCTCGTGCCCGCCGGCGCGCCTGACAGGGCGAGCATGCTGGTGATCACAAAGCTCATGTCGCCGGGCTGGTTGATCACATCTGATTCCTGAGCCCCGCCTGGCGTGTCCGCGTTCCCGAGCGGGAACACGGGTGCGGCGACCACGAAGCCAGCCCGTGCCCAGCTCTGCAGCAGGCTCGCGTAGATCGCCGGGGTGACGCCGAAGCCGTGCCCGAAGACGACGAGCGGGTATGGCCCGGAGGCCGTGGCCGGCGGAGCATTCGCCAAATCGCTCGCTCCGGCCGGACCGATCGCCGGGTACCTCACGTAGGTGACCAGCGTCCGGGGCTGACGCCTTCCGTCGAGCACGATCGTCCGGCTCCGGTCGACGAGCTTCAGCACGCGCAGGCCCACAGCAAAGTGACCCGTTTCGCTTGTGGTGCCGGCTCCTCCGGTGCTCGCCGCGGGAGCGAGCGTGGCCGCGGCAGCTCCCGCGAGCAGGGCGGCGGCGAGCGCGGCGAGGGCAACGGTGCCCGCTCTCGCTCGCCTCGTCCGAGATGCTCTCGCGCGGTCTTTGCAATCGCTCGCACCCGGTTGACGGACCACCCGGACAGTATCCCTCCGCCCGCCGTCTCAGGTCGCCAATCGCCGTGCCCTTCTCAGAGCGAGCGCAGCGCGGGCAGCAGCTCACGCTCAGCCCACGCGATGAACTTCTCCTGGGTGTCCCCGCCGATCTGCACCAGCGCGATCTCCGTGAACCCGGCCTGAATGAACGGCATGATGCTGTTGACGTGCTCGCGGACGTCGGGTCCGCACGCGATCTGCTCCTCGACCTGCTCGGGGCTCACAAAGGCCGTCGCCGACTCGAACGCGTCGGGATTCGGGAGGTCGGCGTTGACCTTCCAGCCGAGGCCGAACCAGCGGAACTGCTCGTGCGCACGGCGGACCGCCTCCTCCCGGCTCTCGTCGTAGCAGACGGCAACCTGGCCCACCCTCGCCTTGCCCGTCCCTCCCGCAGCGTCGAACATCTCGCCGAGGTCTGCCCTGGGCTCCGTGGCGATCATCAGGTCCGCCCTGACGCCCGCCAGACTGCACGACTGCGCTCCGGAGACCGCCACGCCGAGCGGCACACGCTCGTCGGGGAGATCCCAGAGCCGGGCGGACTCGACGTCGAAATGCCGCCCTCGGTGACTGAAGCTGTCCTCGCCGTCGAACAGGCCGGCGATGATCTCCAGCGCCTCCGCGAGCATCTCGTGGCGCACGCCCACCGACGGCCAGCGCTTTCCGACGACGTGCTCGTTGAGGTTCTCTCCGGCACCGAGCCCGAGCCGGAAGCGGTTGCCCGACAGGATCTGCAACGTGGCGGCCTTCTGAGCGATGACCGCCGGGTGATACCGCAGCGAGGGGCACGTCACGTAGGTCATGAGAGGGATGCGCTCAGTCGCCTGTGCAGCAGCGCCGAGTACCGCCCATGCATACGGCGAGTGCCCCTGCGCCGAGAGCCACGGCTGGTAGTGGTCAGAGATAACCGAGAAGTCGAAGCCGGCTCTCTCGGCCAGCTGCACATCATGCACCAGCTCCTGCGGGCCCGACTGCTCGCACATCATCGTGTAGCCGAACCCGGGCACACTCAGCCCTCTCGCCTGCGGCCCGGGCGCCGTGCCCCTCGCGGGAGCCGCCGTCTGCTCACCGGGCGCTCTCGTCGTGCTTGCCGGCACCCGCAACCGCGTCCGTGACCTTCTCGGCCGCCTTCTTGACGGCGCCCTTTGCCTGCTCGGCGCGGCCGCGGTTCTTCATCGCCTCGTCGCCTTTCAGCGCGCCGGCGGCCTCCTGAACACGGCCCTTTGCCTTGTCAACGAGTTTGTCGCTCATGTCGGACCTCCACTGTCGAGGGTGATCGCTACGTCGTTTCCTACCCGCCCCTCGTCGGGGAAAACAGCGACTGGCGCGTCTGCCAATTCCCGTTTGCCGCGGTGTGCAACGGGAACCGATGCGGGATGGATCGTTTTCCCCCACGCGGCTGCGGACCGGCGTGTCGCTGAAGCATCCTGTCGAGCGCGGGGAGTCCGGGCGTCGAAGCATGTTCGACCGGCTCGCGCAGCGGGCCTCCTATTTCTCGAGCTCCCCGCTGTTCTTCCTGATCTGCCTGGCGCTGGTAGCGGCGTGGGCCGGTGGCTACGCCGTGGGCGCCAGCGGCACATATGAGCAGGCGCTCGGGACTGCGCTGACAGCGACGACGCTGGTTCTCGTCGCGATGCTCAAGAACGCGGAGCTCCGTGCCGAGGCGGCGATGCAGAGCAAGCTCGACGCTCTCGCCGCGGGCATGCTCGCGGCGATCCGGGAAGACCATGAGCGTCGGGCCGGCGCCGATTCGATGCTCGAGCACGCGATCAGGATCGACGAGGAGCTATGACCGCACGACGCTCATCGTGGCGTTAGAGGCGACGGGTGAGCGGGTAATCGCCGGTGATCAGGGACCCGGACCTTTGGAGGTGCCGCCATGCCACCGAGAGGTGTCGCGAAGGGCAGCAAGCGTGCCAAACAGTACGAGCACATCCGCAAGTCGGAGCGCGCCCAGGGCGTGCCTGAGGCGCGCGCCGAGGAGATAGCCGCCCGCACCGTCAACAAGGAGCGTGCACGCTCCGGAGAATCGCGCACGAGCTCGCCGGCATCGGTCCACGACATCTCCTCGGGCCGCCGCGGGGGTCTGCGTTCAGGGCACCCCGGCCCACGAGGCCGCACCAGGCGCCAGCTCTACGAAGAGGCCCGGCATCTCGGCGTTCACGGCCGCTCGAACATGAACAAGGCTGAACTGCAGCGGGCTGTCGACGGGAAGCGCCGCTGACAGACCTCAGAGCTGTTCCGCCGACGGCCGCGCAAAAATCCTGAGAATGAGAACAGCCACAATCGTTCGCAGGGCAAACGAAGCGCCGCCCGTAGATGCCTGCCTTCGGTTCGTGGAGGGAGGCGACGAGTTCGTGGGCGTGGTCGACGATGTGGCCCGTCGTGCGGACGGGCACGTCCGGATCACGCTATGCATGACTGCGGCCGACCACCAGCGTCTGATGGCGGCTCGCAGCGAGAATCTCGGCACAGCGGCATAGCTGCAGGCCCATGGGCCAGGCCGGCTCAGGATCCGGGCCTTTCCGCCCTCAGCCGCTCGAGCAGGTCGCCGAGCTCGAAGACATCGAGGGTAGCCGCCCGCGCACGGATGTCCTCATCCCAGATCGTGGCGGCGCCGGGCGTGCCGATGATGGTGAAGTCGGCCCCCGCGACCTCCCAGTTCTCGAACTCGCCCTCAGACAGGGCTCTCAACACGTACCCGGTCGAGAACTCGACTCTCAGAGCCGAGTCCCTGCCGGCGATGGCACGCGAGATCCGACTATCCCGCAGCGCGAGCAGCACAGCCAGCTCATCCCAGGGCTGCGTCTCCGGGTCAAGGTGATGCGACGCTGATCCCGGCTGCTCGAAGTCGAAGGCCCCGGGCAGGCTGATCATCGCGTTCGCGTCGTCCCCCTGCAGGCCGATGCTCACCGACATCGCGAACGTGACGTGCTCGACGCGAAAGCCCGTCAGCGGCAGCTCCCAGGGCCCATCGCCGGAGAATTCCATGACTGCATGATGCCCGGTCGCTGGGCCGCAAGGACGTCCCGCGCACCCCGGCCGTCCATGTGGCAGGTGGGCGCACATAGCCGCCCGCGGAATAAACCTCATAAATTCGATTGACTTAATGCGGATTATGTCCTAGCTTCCCGATTGGCGGCGCGAGCCGCCCGCAATCCCCACCAGACCAACTGCTCGAAAGGAGCACGATGCACCTCCCCTCACCCCTAACCCCGCGCCGCGGCGATCTTCGCCGCCGGCTCCACGCCGGGTATCGCGCAGCAGGACTGATGCTCGCTATCGCCGCGTTGCCCCTCGTGGGCGCCGCGGCTGCGTCGGCCGCTTCCCCCACCGCTCCGCCGCCGGTGAGCATCCTCACCTCGCAGCCCGGATTCGGCCAGGGGGACATCTTCATCACCCCGACGGGCGACTCCACGGACTACGCGAACGGGCCGGAGATCCTCGACAGCCACGGCAACGTTGTTTGGTTCCACGCCATCCCGCAGGGACAGACGGCAGCTGACTTCCGTGTTCAGAGGCTCTACGGCCAGCCCGTGCTGACCTGGTGGCAGGGAACGAACCTCGGTGGCCTGTCGGACGGCACCGACTACATCTACAACACCCACTACCAGCAGATAGCCGCCCTCAAAGCCGGCAACGGCCTCACCACGGACGGCCACGAGTTCCTCATCACGCCGTGGAACACCGCCCTGATCCTCTCGTACAACCTCGGGACGGCCGACCTGACGTCGATCGGAGGCCCAGCCGAGCAGTCGGTCATCAATGGAACGGTGCAGGAGCTCGACATCAGCACGGGCAGGGTTCTGTTCCAGTGGAACAGCCAGGATCATGTGCCCTACGGCCAGAGCGAGCAGCCGCTTCCCGCTTCGCCGAGCACGCCGTGGGACTGGTTCCACATCAACGCCGTGCATCTGGACACCAGCGGAAACCTGCTGGTCGACGCACGCGACACGTGGACTACGTATGACGTCGACCCGCGGACGGGTGGCATCGTGTGGCAGCTCGGAGGCAAGGACAGCAGCTTCACGGTCCAGGCCGCACCGGGGCAGAGCCTGGACAGCGCAGGCGAGATCTTCGCGTGGCAGCACGACCCAGAGGCCCTGGGCAACGGCTACTACACGTTCTTCGACAACGAGTCCTCAGGCACACCGCTGCTCCCCTACAGCCGGGCGATAACGGTGAAGCTGAACCCATGGACGCACGTCGCAACGCTCATAGCGTCCGATGACCAGCCCGAGGGACTGTCCGCACCGTCGCAGGGCAATGCCCAGACGACTCGCTCTGGCGACCTTTTCGTGGGCTGGGGCGCACTGCCCTACTTCTCGGAGTTCGACCAGTCGGGCAGGCTCATATTCAACGCCGAGTTCCCCGCAGGCGTGAACACCTACCGGGCGTACCTGCTGCCGTGGCCATCCACGGGCTGGGGGCCCCAGGGACAGACAGGTCGGGGACAGCGGGCGCCTCGCTCCTAGCCCCGTCCCCGCCGGGCACCCCCGGTGACGAGGCGACGGCCGGTCCTCCCCCTCAGGGACCGGCCGTCGCCGCACGGGGGACGGGACCGCAGGTGCGCGCCCGGAGAGCCTCGAGAGGGCATGGTCATCTCCCATGGACGAGCCAGAACTCGTATGGCTGGGTTGTCCAGAACGCCCGTAAAACCATGGCGCGTGTGTAACGCTTTGGAGAACATCGAGCCAGCGAGCTGCGGGGTGATCTACGTGGGAGGCGGCCGTCGAGACGGCGGGCGAGCGGGCGAGCAGCCGGACGACCGGACTGAGGAGCACGTGCCCGGCGTTTCAGCAGATGTGGCCTCACACGGCCGGACCGGCGCGGGCAGCCGCGATGACGTCGAGCGTGGCGATGCCGTGTCGAGGGCGTTGGAGGCGATGCAGGCCGCGCGCGACGCATGGCATGCGCGACACGACGGCCGAGATCTCTGACTGCGGCGGGTGCATCCTGGTGCAAGCGGCGCCGACTCGTTGCGGCCGCAGGCGCCGGGTTAGACTCGTCGCATGCCGAGACGTCGAGTCGTGATCGACCACGTGACAGTCGGTGTGAGCGATCTCGAGCGGAGCCGCGAGTTCTACAGCCGGGCACTCGTGCCGCTCGGGTTCAGCCAGATCGGAGATCCACGGAACGAGGGACGGGAGATCGAGTTCGGGCTTGAAGAGGCACCCAACTTCGCGATCTCGACCGCGTACCCGACGGGAGCACCGGTCCACGTGGCCTTCGCGGCCGACCGACGGGAACAGGTGGATGCCTTCCACGCGGAGGCGTTGGCCGCCGGCGGACGCGAAAACGGCCCGCCCGGGGTCAGACCCGAGTACTCCGATGACTACTACGGGGCTTTCGTGCTTGACCCCGACGGCCACAACGTCGAGGCGGTGTGCCACGGCGAGTCGGGCCGCTGACTGCCCGTCGCGCGGATTTCAAGCGACAGGGAGCACCCACGACAGCGAGTGCACGCTGCCGCCGATGCGGCGCTAGTGATTGCTTGTCTTCACGTTGCACTTCGCAGCGTGAAGTTCGCGGCACACCACTACATACCCGGCGCGTGGGTTGTTGTGCGTGTCCATCAGCCCAGCATCAAACCGGGTGTTCGACACGCCGCCGGTCCAGTCGTACAGGTACAGACGCTTGATCTGTGACTGCGAGCGGGCAACTGAGAAGACGAATTTCACGACCTTCGCTGCTCGCGTGAGCCCGGAGCCGTGGACGTTCGGGAATTCGCCGCCGAACTGCACGATGCCTCCCGTCTCGGTCAGCCACACCTGGCCGCCGAGGGCGCGGTCGAGTTCTGCGGTCCGCCAGCTTTCGAAGCGGTTCACGTCGGAGTAGTCGTGCAGGCCCCAGATCTTCGGCATGACCGTCTGCAGGCGGCCGATCTCGTACTTGAATTCGGAGATGTACTGCAGAGTCGGCCCGATCTGCCTGGCGTCGAGGACGTCTAGTCCGATCACCGTGCAGCCCTTGCAGACGCGGATCAGCGCCTGGTAGTACCGCGCGTCGAGTGCCGCTGACGGGCTCGAGAAGGCGCCTCTGACGTTGCCGCGGTTGGCCTCGTCGTAGGCCTGGTACTGCTTCACGCGGGGGAAGTCCTTGATGAATTTCTTGACGTCGGCCTGGTAGGTCGCCACGCTCGGAAGAACCGTCGGTGTGTGCTCGGAGTGGTAGAAGGCGACCAGCACCTGGACGTGCGCCTTTTCCGCAGCATGGATCCAGGTGCGTGCTGTCGCGAGCTCGTCGCCACGCGCCGCTGCGTCATACGGCGCTATGTAACGGGCGATCTTGGTGTGCAGTTGCACCCAAAGCGGGTTCGTGAACATCGCGGCATGCTCGTCTCCGATTCCGACCAGGAACGACGAGGCGGTGTGGGCGCGCGGCGCGGAGGACCGGCCCACCGCGCTCGGCGCGACGAGCAGGCACGCGAGCAGCGCAAGGACGCCGGCGAGCGGCAGAAGACGGGAGTTCAGGCGAATGGTCTTGCTCAAGGTCCGGGACATCATAGGGAGACCCGATGACGCACGCGCCACATCCCGCCGCTCATCGGCTCTTCGACACCGCGGTACACTCCCGGAACAGCCGTGCAGGGCACGTGCTCGCGCCAGCCTACGCATCGCGCCTTTCGAGCAGTCCTTCGGTCGCGGTGTCTGCGGCTCCGGCGAAATACATGTCGAGAACAGCCTGGAAAGGCGAGCCCTCGGGTGCGACGCGCGCGAAGAGCGTCATCGACGAGCGCAGCTTCATGGCGTCGGTCACGCCCATCACGTCCTGTGCTGTGCGGCCTCGCAGCTCGGCGAGGGCGCGGGTGCACTCGACCAGGCGAGGGCCGAGCACAGGATGCCGCAGATATGCCTCGGCCTCTGCCAGGGACCCGATGGCGTACCTCCGGGACATCGCACTCTGTCCGAGCCCGCGGATCTGGGGGAACACGAACCACATCCAGTGGCTCGTCTTGCGGCCCGCCCTCAGCTCGGAGAGCGCTGTGGCGTAGGTGCTCGCTTCATCCTGAGCGACCTCGAAGCGGTCGAGCAGGAACGGGTCAGGCATGCGCGACCTCGTCCGTCAGGCGGCGACGCCAGCCGGCGCGCGCGCTGCCGAGCACCGCGTCGAGCAGCCCCGGAAAGCGCGCGTCGAGGTCTTCACGGCGCAGGCTGTTCAGACGCGCCGTTCCCTCCTCGTGCTGTTCGATGACGCCGGCTTCCCGCAGGACCCGGAAGTGGTGGGTGAGGGTGGACTTGGTCACCTCCAGCTGAAACTGGCCACATCTGCGCGGCGTGGGGTCCCCCGCGAGGCAGCGCACGATGCTCAGACGCTGAGGGTCGCTGAGGGCATGCAGAACGCTCGCGATCTCGAGCTGATCCCTGTCGGGGTGATGAAGGCCCATATATGGATTGTACGACGTTTGTCGTCCATGTTGCTACGATGTTCGTCGTACCACCGAACAACAAGGAAGGTCGGGACCCATGAATTCGCCCACATACCCCTCGCCCACCCCGCCGTCCGCAGCGGCCGCTCCCCCGGTCCGCCGCGTGAGGATGAGCGACCCGCGCTACTTCTCGCTGGTCGAGGCTTCCTACATCCTCGAGAAGACACGCCCGTGACCTCGCTCTGCGCAGGGACCCGGTAGACCGAGGCCGGCTGAGAATGATCGCGCCGACGGGTCGGCGCTGGTCGAATGCCCAAACGCGTCCGGAGATTGCTGGCCACCAGGCCAGTGCGCCTGAGAGTGCCGTCGCAGAGTGTTCAGCTCAGATGAGCGTCGACGTGATCATCTCCTACGACGGCACCGAGAACGACGACGATGCGCTCGCACTCGGTGGACTGCTCGCGCGTGATGCGACGAGGATCGCGCTGGCGTACGTTCGCCACGCCCCGGAGTTCGATCCCGACCGCGAGGCGCTCGCGCAGCACGACGCCGAGTATCGCCTTGCGCACGGCGCCGCGGGCCTTGGAAACCCGGAGATCCCCCAGCACGTGATCCTCGCGGCGTCGACCGGCGCGGGCCTCGAAGAGCTCGCCGCGGCGGAAGAAGCGTCGGTGATCGTCTTCGGATCCGACTACCGGACGCCGCCCGGACACGCCGAACCTCCGGCCTCAGCGCAGAGACTTCTCGAGATCGGGGCGACGGGCATCGCCGTGGCCGCGGCGGGCCTGCGTGCAGATCGCGAGGCCAAGCTCGCGTCGATCGCCGTGCTCTCGCCCGATGGCGATGACGCGGCTCAGAGGACCGCCGATGCGCTCGCCGCCCGGCTAGGCAGCCAGAGCGTGCCGCCGGGAACTCCGGCCGCGCTGAACGTGGTGGGCTCCCAGCCCGGTGCGCCCGCTGGCCGGATCGCGTTGAGCGGCGCCGCGCGATCGCTGCTCGACGCATCCCGTGGCTCGGTCCTCGTCGTGCCGAGCGGCCGGCCAATACAACTCTGAGGCGGTCGACCCATCCGCTCTCGCGGTACTCCCGTGGTGACTACAGGAGTTCGACCACGCCGACACCGATGAGGTAGATGCCGAGCACGGCCGATCCGATGACGGCGACACGGCGGCCATTGCGCGCGAACCACGAGTTGATCGAATCCAGCGCCCGTGATCCTCGCTCGGGGAATGCCACGAGCATCAGCATGGGAATCTCGATCATCCAAAGCATGATCACCAGGACACCCACGAGGTAGAGGAGCTGCTGCCCGACGGACGCGTTCGTGTCCGCGATCGCCTTGACGGCCCCCAGGTAGATCGGCGAGGGAACGACGTACATGATCACTCCGAGGATGATCACCAGCCGGGCGCTCTCGAGGTAGCGATCGGTTTTGGAGGGGCCTTCCTTCTTGGTTGCGGGTGGCCGGTTGCGAAGCCTGAGCGCGAGCACCACCAACGCCAGGCCCGCGAGCACATAGAGGCCCGCGCCGATGGTCCGAGCCGGCTTGTCGGAGCCTCCGACTTCGGTGAACAGGAGCAGCATGAGCGTGCCGGTGGCCAGAACCGTGAAGAACGCACCGACGACGAGCAGGACCACACGCAGCCGCACCTGCTGCCCGCGCCCGAGCGCGATCACAGCCGCAAGAGCCGGCGGGTAGATGGACGCCGCGAGGGCGAGTGAGATTGCTTCAGAGGGCATGGGCGGCTAGAGGCATGGATGCGCGATGACACGCCCGTCGAGTCGCCGGCACTCTTGCTGGGTCGGGGGCGGCCGTCCGATCGTCCTCTCCCCCGTGCTGCGAATATCGGCTGACGCGCGCGCCCGTAGGCGCACACCCTACCCGCCCGCGGCCTCTGCATCCGTGCTTCGCGGCGAGCGAGAGGAGCGAGAGGAGTTACCCTGATCCTGGAGAACCCCGGAGGACGGGCTCAAGTGCCGCGACGAGCGGCGGGGGCCCCAGAGGAAGCGAGGTGCAGGTACATGCTCTCAGCAAGCCGCCGCGGCGTTGTGATCGGAGCGGCGACCGCAATGTTCTCTGCCGTAGCTGCGTTGGGTTCGTGCGTGCCCGCCCAGGCAGCGAACGCAGGCTTCGGCCCGCTCAGCGGCTCCGGTGGGTGCCTGGTCGCTCCGGGCGCGGACGCGAGCACGGGATGCGGCGAAGGAAAGGGTCTTGCTGCACCCACGGCGGTCGCCGTGTCGCCGGACGGGTCCAACGTATACGTCGTGTCCGGGACGTCGGGGTCGGATGTGGCGACGAGCTTCGGCTCGCTGGCGATATTCAAGCGCGAACCCACGACGGGCGCGCTCTCCGAGGTGGGCTGCTGGAGCTCGGACGGGACCGACGGGCGGGACGGTGCGTCGGGGGCGTGCACGACCACTCCGACGCTCCTCGGCGCCGACGGAATTGCCGTCAGCCCTGACGGCGCGACGGTGTACGTCTCCTCGAGCTTCTCGGGTGCGGTGACCGCGTTTGCCCGCAACTCCGCGGACGGCTCGCTGACTCGGATCGGGTGCCTGCAGTTCGCGCCTCCGGAGGGTTCACCGTGTCGCCCCGCGAACGTGTTCCCCGGGTCCGGGGCGCTCGTGGTCAACCCGAACAACCGCTCGATCTATGTCGCGGCACCGACCCCTGGAGCCATCTCGACGCTGACCGTGCCGCCCGTTGAAGCGACCCCTGCTGGGAGCACCGCGCAGAGCGGCCCTGAACCCACCGCTGCCTCCCTGTTTGGCGTGCCGTCCTCGCAGAGCCTTACCAACGCCTGCATAGCCGTGAACGGCCTGGAAGGCGACTGTGGTGTGGGCGTCGCGACGCAGGGGCTCAGGTCGCTGACGCTCAGCCCTGACGGGAAACAGCTCTACGGCGCTGCTCCGACAAGCAGCGCCCTGGACGTGTTCACTCTCGGCACCGCCGGTGAAGTGACCGAGACCGGGTGCCTGAAGGTCGACCCCCCGCCGGGTCTGTGCGGTGCGAGCAAGCTGACGGCTGCGCCCACGCAGCTGGCGATCACCCCAGACGGCCGCAACCTGTACGCGGCCACCTCGTCCGACACCGGCGGCAGGATCGAAATCTTCAACCGGGAACCCACCAGCGGAGCGCTGACCAGCGCCGGCTGCATC
>Ga0182013_10005076_pt1 | contig 15513 bp, 18 predicted proteins | sample 612S2MmetaG_FD_120487 | JGI IMG/M metagenome (GOLD analysis project Ga0182013, IMG submission 120487) | Permafrost microbial communities from Stordalen Mire, Sweden - 612S2M metaG | ecosystem: Environmental > Terrestrial > Soil > Wetlands > Permafrost | place: Sweden: Stordalen | collected...
CGACTGGGCAGGGGACGACTGGGTAGGGGGGGTGGGCGTCTTCGTCGGCGCCGACGCGCTGGCGTTGAGCAGGCTCGCGAACGGTTGTGACTCGTTGTCCTGGTCGGTCGTGGATGGCTGCAGGCGTGACGACGAGGCGAGCGAGGCCGCGCTGGGCACATCCGGCGTTATACTCGGCACACTCGGCACTGGAGGAACTCCCAAAGCGACCTGAAGCCATTGACTGTCTGCAACGAGTGGGCCATCGGGGCGTACACAGAAAATCGTGCAATATCAGATATTTGAATTCAATCGCTAGAACTCGGGATCGGCAACCCTTGTGTGCAGCGGGCAATTTTTGCCGCTCAATCGCTAAAGCTCGCTGCGGCGGCTTCGGCGGCTATGCGGGGAACCCTGTCGTGACCATGGCGGAGCGGGGGAGCGCCCCTTATAGTATGGGGGCATCGACCACCGCGGACTTGGCCGCAATATTGGCTGCAGCAATTTTGCCCGCGGATGGCGGGGATCGTTTGCCACAGGATCGTTAGTTCATGGCTTCGAATGTGCTCGATATCGAAGGACGGCCGTCGGCGACGCGTGTCGTCGTCGCCATGTCGGGAGGCGTCGATTCCTCGGTGACGGCGGCATTGCTCGCCGATGCCGGCTACGATGTCGTCGGCATCACGCTACAGCTTTACGATCACGGCGTCGCCATGCACCGCAAGGGCGCCTGCTGCGCCGGGCGCGACATCCATGACGCGCGCGCCGTGGCCGAACGCATCGGCATTCCGCATTACGTGCTCGACTACGAGGATCGCTTCAAGACTGCGGTAATCGACCGCTTCGCCGAGAGCTATGTGGCCGGCGAGACGCCGGTGCCGTGCGTCGAATGCAATCAATCGATAAAATTTCGCGACCTTCTTACAACCGCGCGTGAGCTTGGCGCCGCAGTGTTGGCGACCGGCCATTATGTTGCCTCGCGCAAATTGCCGGACGGCGGCCGGGCGCTCTATCGCGCCCACGAAGCCGAACGCGACCAGAGTTATTTCCTGTTTGCCACCACGCGCGCGCAACTCGAGCTGTTGCGCTTCCCGCTCGGCGACCGCACCAAGGCGGAGACGCGGGAACTGGCGCGCCGCTTCGGGCTTTCTGTCGCCGACAAGCAAGACAGCCAGGACATCTGCTTCGTGCCGACCGGACATTACGCGGCGATTATCGAACGGCTGCGGCCGGGAGCTGCCGGGCCGGGCGAAATCGTCGATCTCGACGGCCGCGTGCTCGGTCGCCATGACGGCATCATCCATTTCACTGTCGGCCAGCGGCGCGGCCTCGGCATCGCCACCGGCTCGCCGCTTTACGTCGTGCGGCTCGACGCCGCGTCACGTTGCGTTGTGGTGGGTCCCCGTGATGCGCTGCGCACGAGCCGAATCCGGCTGCGCGACGTTAATTGGCTCGGCGACGGCACGGTCGACGCGGCGCTGGAGCAGCATCCCGAAGTGTACGTCAAAGTTCGTTCGACGCGGCCGCCGCAGCCCGGCTGGCTGCGTGCCGGTCCGGGTGGCGCCGTCGAGGTCGAACTGATCGCCGGCGAGGACGGCATATCGCCCGGCCAAGCCTGCGTGTTCTACGACGCAGCCGAGGGACAGGCGCGCGTGCTCGGCGGCGGTGTCATCGCCGGCACTATGGCCGCCCCGGCGGTGAAGGGTTTGGCAAGCGCGGCGCGCGCCGACAGCGTTGACCGGGCCAAATTGGCCGCCGCGCGTTGACCCGACGCAATGGGCGATCAGCTCGACAAAGCCGGCATTGCCAAGGCCTATGCGCGCTGGGCGCCGATCTACGATTTGGTGTTCGGCGCGGTCTTCGAACGCGGACGCCAGGCGTCGATCGCTGCGGCTGAGCGCATCGGCGGCCGCATCCTTGAGGTTGGCGTCGGCACCGGCCTGTCGCTGCCCGATTATGCGCGGTCGAACCGCCTGGTCGGCGTCGATCTTTCGGCGCCGATGCTGCGCAAGGCCAAAGCACGCGTCGTGTCCCATCAGCTGAGCAACGTCGACGGGCTTGCCGTGATGGATGCACAGCAGCTCGGCTTTGAGGATGCGGTCTTCGATGTCGTCGTCGCGCAATATGTCATCACGACGGTGCCGAATCCGGAGGCGACGCTCGACGAATTCGCGCGCGTCATCAAGCCGGGCGGCGAGATTGTGCTGGTGAATCATTTCGGCGCTGAAAAGGGCCTGCGCGCGGTTTACGAAGGCTTGTTCGCGCCGCTCGGACGTTGGCTCGGCTGGCAGTCGGAATTTCGCTGGGAGCGGCTGGTACGTTGGGCGGCACAGCACGGCGGCGTGCGGATAATCGAGCGGCGCCCGATGCCGCCGCTCGGGCATTTTTCGCTGATCCGTTTTGCCAAGCTCGGCGGCGTCGCGACGTGATGCCCCAGCGAGGGGCGGCGGTAAATCTCAGCCGCGGCGGTCGGCTTCCCAATGGCCGGAGCACTCCGAGGTCGACGAGTGACCGCTCCACAGACCTTGGCCGGTGTCGCCGGAGAGCTGGCCGGACCCGTTGGCGCGCTGGCTTCCGGCGCTGACCGTGACGTTCACATGCCCACGCGCATCGACATGTCCGGAAACGTTGAAAGACGGGTCGTTGTAATAGATTCTGCCGTTGCCGATGTGCAGCGCATAACGGTAAGCACGGTCGCAAGTGCCTGCATCGGTCACGATCAACACGCTCCACGTTCCGTCGAACGACGCGCGTGCGACGGCAGACAGCGCCGTCCCCGGCAGACCGCCCAGCATCATCGCCGTCAGACCGGCGAGAACGATGCGTCGCTTTTCCATCGTCATTTAAGTCTCCTGTCGGAATGTGGTGAGGCGAAAATCCTTTGCTCATATGGCGAGCGCGGCTTCACTTGTAACCTCTTTGCCTGCTTGGAAGTGGACAAAGCGCGGCGCTTGTTGGACGAAAGCGGCTTCCAAAACTCGTGGAATTGCTGTTTCAGCTTCGGTCATTCGGACCGATCACGGTAATTTTCGGCGCTCGCTGTGGCCAAGGAGACAACGATATCAATTTAGCCTGCTGGCGGGCGGAAACCGATTGTAGTGTCGCACAATTTATAGCAGATTAATCATAAGATTGCGCTTCTAACGAGTGTAGCCAGGGTCGCAATAAAATGACTGAACGACAGCTCGTCTTTGAGGACTTTTCCGACAAGGTTGGTGACGTGTTCCCGATCAACGAGGACGGCGTTCCCGCGATTCCCATGATTTTGAAGGAAGCCAAGCCGTTAAACCCGGCCTACGGGTTGCCCGGCGTGCGGCCGCCGTTCTCGCTGTTCTTTCTCGGCAAGGACCCACGCGTGCTGCCACAGCGCATCTACCGCCTGGAGCATCAGGAACTCGGCGAACTATCGATCGTTCTGGTGCCGGTCGCCAAGGATGCCGAAGGCGTGACCTATCAGGCCGTGTTTAACTGAGGTGGAGGTTCGTTATTGCGAAAAGCGGAGCGACGAAAAATCCAGCTCCTCGCGCCAAGCCTGGATTGCTTCGCGTCGCGCGCAATGACGCCCGTTACAGGGAAGTACGGAGGCGTTCGGCTATGAGCGGCGTATCCGGCCGCCACTCCATTTCCAGATAGACGCCGTGGTCCGCGATCTGGGCGAAGCCAAGCCGCTGATAGAGCCGCAGCGCCGGATTAAATTTCTCGACGAAAGTGCTTACGGCCTTGCCGCTTGCGCGCCCGGCGGCTTGCAAGCCCTCAAGCACGGCGGCTCCGACACCGTGGCCGCGCCAGGCCGGCAACAGTGCAACGTCGACGAGGTGCAGGCGCGACGGCCGCACCTGGAGATAAAGTCTCCCCGCCGGGGTTCCGCTGTGCTCGATCACATTGAAGGTGCAGTCGAAGTAGTTGCGGTAGTGTCGGCGCTGGGCATCGAATTGCTGCGCCAGGAAGGCAGCTTTCTGCTCCGCGTTCCACGGCACCGGCGCCAGTTCCTCCTCGCGCGTCGACGCGTAAAGCCACATCAGGAACGGAATGTCGGCCTCGGTCTCCGGCCGCAGCGCGAAACCTTGCGACAGCAAAGCCGCCGGCAGGGTGAACGCCGGCGGCGTTTGTTCCGAGGTCACGAATGTCGTCCGCTCAGCTACGCGGCGGGAAGGCACCGGAGGTTGCGATGCAGAAATTGACCGTCAGAAATGGCTGCCGGTTCTCGTGCGGCTGACCGCCGCCGGTCGGTCCAATTGCATTCCCGGATAGGGGTGTGTTGAGCACCCCGGTGGTGGCGTAAATTTTCCCCGGCCCTGCATCACCGAGCCACACCGAAGGACTGGGGATGTTGGTTGAGCCGGTCGTCGCTTGCGACACCTGTACCAGATGGCTATGCGACGGAATTTGGTTGGCAAGAAGGGTCACGCTCGGCGATCCGCCCATTTCACCGATGACGTAGCTGGTCCCCGTGACGCTCGTGCCCCAGTCCATCGGGACGTTGCCCTGCAGGTTGGGCAGCCCGAAATTGGTCGTGCCGTTGCCGCCGTAGTAGGTTCCGAGCAGTGAAAACAGCGCCGCATATTGCGAGACCGGCAGCAGTTGGCCATTGCATTGCAGCCAGTCGTACGGCGCGAAGTTAAAGCCGAAAGCGCGAATTTCTCCAAGATATTGGTCCGACATCGGTTCCTCCCGTCGAGCTCAGCTTTGGCTCGGGAAAATTCCATAGAGCGCGATGATGAAGGTGACGCACTGGAACGGCATCATGTTTTGATGCGGCATATTTCCTTGGGTCATCGTGCAGGACGCGCTGTTAAGATTGACAAGCGGCGTATTTGTCGACGTGTACATGCGCGCGCCGCTTGCAGGCTGGCCGGTCAGATTGCCGCCGGGCGTGTTCAACGTCGCTGCGGTTGTCGTCGCCCTGAGCGGATGGTTGTGGCTCGGCAACTGGCTGGTCGTTATCGTCACCGTCTCGGACCCAGCGGCCTGACCGAGTACATAATTTGAAAGGCCTGTGCCCTGGCCCATGCCGACGGCCAGCCGGGCCTGCAGGTTCGGCAGATTGAACGTATTGACGCCGTCGCCGCCATAGGTCGTGCCGATCAGCTGATACAGCACTGTATTGTTCGAGATCGACATCGACGCACCGTTGCAAAGGGCCCAGCCCGCCGGCGCGAAATTGCCGCCGAACATCCTTACTTCGCCGACATAGGGTTGTGTCATCGGTGCTGCCCTCGCATTGTTTGCCGTAAGGTCAAAGAAACTAGCCGCGCGACGGGAAAATGCCCGTCAGCGCGATGCAATAGTTCATCGCCAGATAGGGCTGGATGTTGCTGTGTGGCTGACCACTGCCGGCCGGCTGTATGCTCGGCGCGGCCAGGGAGACTAGATTAGAAGTCCCCGCCGCGTAGCGTGCGTCAGTGCCTGTGCCGGATTGAGCGAGCGAAGCGTTCGCCGGCGGTATCGGATTGGCTCCGGCCGCATTCACCGCCAGCAAATTATGGATATGGCCAGGCATTTGCGTGGTCAGCAGCGTCACGTTCTCGACGCCGCCAGTTTCGCCGATCGTATAGGTCCCGCTCGGTGCTGTCCCCATATGCACCGGCACACGGCTGCGCAGGTCAGGCAGCGCGAAATTCTGCACGCCATTGCCGCCGTAATAGGTGCCGAGCAGCGAGAACAGCGCCTGATACTGGTTGATCGCCAAAAGCGCGCCGTTGCACAAGGCCCAGCCTTTCGGCGCGAAAATGAAGGAGAACAATCTGACTTCGCCGACATACGGGTCTGACAAGGGCGCCCTCCATTATTGTAGCTGGGAACTGAAGAAGCCGCGCATGATCCCGCGAATGGGAAGTTCCTGCGGGTGGGAAGTTAACCGAGGTTAGAACGGTATTATGATGATTGCACAACTAAAAGATGAGCGCAATATGAAAAGTGTATTCCTACGATCCACAACTTGCGCGATGCTGCTGGTTGCGCACGCTGTGCGTGTCGGCTAAAGTACCGCTCGTAATGGGGCGGCGTGGCGTGTCATGGCGCCGGGCCATTTTGGGTTGTTGCCATGAATTCGGATATGGCGAACGAAAGCGGACAGGAACAAGCCGCGTCGCCGCGCGAGCGGCGGCGCTGGTCGGTGCCGCGTGTCATATTGTCAGAGGTGGGTCTGCGTACGGGAATCGGAGGTTTTCCTGTTAACAAACCCACGCCTGGTACTCCGGATGGACACGACGCGGACAGCACGATCACCGGCATCAGCTAGAGAACCCGCGTGTTGCTCTCGCCCGTTCGTTCCCTCGAACCCGGCAATGAAACGAATATAGAGCAGCGCCCGCAACGCTGGATTCTCGGATCAGGTTCGGCACGTCGCCGCTCGCACCTGACGAAAGCAGCGCGCGGCGAACGCACTGGAGATCGAACGAGGACGCAAGTTTCGCGCTTTTGGCGAGCCGCTAAGCTTCAGCCGCCAAGTCGAATTTGCCGCCTCTAGCATTGCGCCTTCATCGCAGGTGGGACCCGACCCCGTTCACAGTTCGTGTCGTCAAACCACTCCAAAAATCTTGCCCTGAGCAGCATGTTCAGCGCTAGAGACTTCCGAAACAAAGTTTCACTGTCTTTGGTCGGCGCCGCTTGCAGCATCCGACGAATTACTTGGTAGTTAAAGAAGCTGGCGAGTCTGGCGTCATTCGCCTGCCGATCGGCCTCGTTCAACAAGGCGGGCGTTGCCACTTCGACGATCGCCTTGTCGTCGCCTATGATGCCTACGTTTCGGCGGCCCCGGTGCTGAAATTCCGTTGGATAAATGTCGGCAAGCGCGCGGCGGGCGAGATAGCGATTGAGCCCGTGCTTTACGTAGAGGTCCTCGGGAACCGCGAATGCGAGCTCCACCACCCGCTTGTCGTGAAACGGGCGCGTCAGATCGAGGCCGAAGTTCGCAGCCACAATGGCTCCGCCCGACGCAAAGCCGCGGCATTTTCGCAACGCTACGCGCCTGATTTGCTCGCGCTGAGCCGCGAAGGACGCCGGCTTATTGCGCTGTTCAGCGGCAATCGGCTTCGTCTGTTTCTTCGGAGCAGGCCCGAAAATATCGCGATGCGCAAATTCCACCCACACTGACGGGCGACTTCGTCGCATCCGGCGCTGCCAGCGCATGACCGACGTGGGAATCAGCCACGGAGCGAATTCTTCTTTCAGCATTCGCCAGGTGGTTTGGCCGGTCTCGCGCAGATGCGGCCGCAACTCCGTTAAAAAGCGACGGAACTCACCACGACGCAAATGGCCGGCCAAGGCACCGAAGCCCCTTGGATTGACGGTATAGTCGCCGCCGAGACCGTCCATGATCACGCGCGCTCCGGCCGCGGAGGCCTCGGCGTCGAGACAGTCGGCGACTTTGTAGTTGACGTTCGCCGGACCGTCCGCGATGGAAAACCGGCGCTCGGCATCGACGAGAGGGTTTTCGGTTGGCCGAGAGACGTAACGAATATCAAGATGCGGCATCACCCGCCGGCAAGCCTCGATCCACGGCCGAATGTCACCGTACGCCGTTTCCCTGCCTTTGGCGCCTTGCCATGACAGGCTGATCAGTTTGCGGCCTTGCGCTGTCATCACCGGTCCCGCAAGTCCAGCGATCGCGGCCGTGTCGAATCCGCCACTGTTCAGAAGAGCGGCCGGGCCGCTCAATCGCCGCAAACGGCAAGCGACGGCTTCGGCCAGCACGCTGCGGTATTGTCCGATATAATACGCTTCATCCCGATTTTCGTGCATCGGATTCGAACGCGGCTCCCAATAGTGCCGCGTCTTGACGGTGCCGTCCGGCCCGACCGCGGTGAGCGTGCCGCCCGGCACGGCTAAAATCTCGGCATAGAGCGTGCGACCGACTGACCAGGTGTATCGAGCGAGCGCTCGAAACATGATATGTTCCAGCAATTGGCGCGGCACGTCGGCAAGCGCCCAGAGACCCTTGATCTCGCTGGCGAAGGCGAAGAAGTTGTCGCCCTTGTGGTAGAATACGGTGCGTTGGCCCATATGGTCGCGGCCGAGCACGAGTTTTTGCGCGGCGCCGTCCCAAACGGCGAAAGCGAAATCCCCGATGAGGTGCTCGGCGCAATTCTCGCCCCATTGTTTGTAAGCGCGCAAGATGAACGCGCTGTCCGGCATAGCGCTCGATTCGGCAGCGCCGATGCAGAAAATGCCGGCCAGTTCTTCGCGATTGTCGATCCGGCAATCGGCGACCAGCGAGATACCGGTTTCGGCATCGAAGATCGGTTGCGCTTCGAAGCGGTCCTCGGCGTTGACTCTCATCAGGCAGTGGCCCAGCCCGACCGGCCCGGCCGCGACGAAGTTGCGTCCATCCGGCCCACGATGAGTCAGCGTGGTACCCATGCGCTCCAGGTCACGGGTACTCACGTCACCTCCGTCAAATCGCAGGATACCGAAAATCGCACTCATGGACTTTCCTTGTTCGTTGATCGGATCATCGTGCCGTCCCGTCTCTCACTCGCGTTGCAACCACACATTTCCCGCGCCGCCGTGAAAGCGCTTTTTCAGTTCGGCTTGCACCGCGAATTTCTTGCCAACGATCCTCGGCATGTTACCGATATCGACGTGACTGAAGCGATAATAGGCAAAGTCATTTGGTGCGTCGCCATTGGCGGTGGGGCGCTTCCTGTCGATAACAACCGGCCGGCGGCTCAGATATGCCGAGCGGAGATCACGGAGCATTTGTGTTGCCGAAGTCTGCATTCAGTTCGGACCATCGTTCAAATTGATCTGTCCCGCCAGCTTCGGCTTCTCGCGATGCACCCAGCAATTAATCGCGAACCTTGAATCGATGAATCGTCCCGATGGACAAGAGATCGGCATGATCTCGTGCGGCGCCCAGGACGGAAATACCAGCAGGCTGTTGCGCTCCGGCTCGATGTCGACGAAGGACGCGTTCTTGCCGCCGATCGCATAGAGCCGTAGCGCTCCGCCGGAGAACGCCCTCGACCCGGTATGGAAGTAATAGACCGCGCTCAGCACGCGGATATGATCGCGGTCGCTCACGGTCTGAGTGTCGATATGGCGCTTGTAAAAGGCGCCTTCGTTGTGCGCCACCAGTTCCGTTTCTAGCTTGGGCGATTCGATCGGCGTCACGCGAAGCTTTTCGATCCAATCGGGCACTAGACCCAGAATTTTGGCTTTGAGGATCGGTCGGAACGGTCCGAGATTGCGGGTGCCGACCGAGACGCGAAAATGCGGCTTCACGCCGTCCACAGTTTGCGTTGGGGCGAACTGCGCTTCGCGGGTGCGCGCATGGTCGAGCAGATCGGCGACAGTTTCCTCCTTCAGGAAATCGCGCAGCACCAGATAGGGCGGCATAATGCTCCGGGTTGTCTCCGCCGATACCGCATCAATCGTCCCGCCCTTACTGTCAGTCACGTCGAAGCCTCACACAAAGCACGCAATTTCGGCGAAGCCCTCCGCAACCGGATAGCCGGTCACCTCGACGCCGGCGGCGTCGAGCCAAGCGTGGGCGTCGAACGGCCCTTCCTTGCCCTTAGCGGCGCCGAAATGCATGACGCTTTGCACGCCGCGACGCCTGAGCATGACGCGCGCGGCCATGGCCTGCGCCAGGCACGCCGCCTTGAACGGAACATAGCGGGCCGAACGCGTCACCGCCCAGCCGATCTCGTCGGCGGACTGCGCTTGTCGCTGCGGTGCGGTTTCTGCTCGCACCGCGACGGCGTGCGCGTCGGCCGGCGGTACGAAGCTGCCGAGGTGGCGCGCCAGACGCGGAAACGGAATAAAGGCTAGAGCGAGCCGCGCCGCGAGCAGGCACGCCACCGCCTCGACCAGCAAGGCGCGGCTGTGAGGGTCGATCTGACCGAACCTAAGCAGCAGGCGGCGGATCAAGCGCAATCGCACCATGCATCACCAGCTCGTTGAGAAAACTCTCGACCTCGGCGCGGCAGACCTCGGGCGCGACCTCGAATTCGTCTTGCAATTGCGCGCAAACGGCATCGACATCCTGCGGCGTCTCAATCAGCTCCCAGATGCGGGCGCCGACTTCGCTCAAGCCGATGTAATTGCCTTTCTCGGCGCTCATCATCACCAGTTCGTCGCCGACCTTCGCCGCCAGCCAGTCGCCTTCTTTGCGTACCATCATGATTGCTCCTTATGCCGTGCGCGCAAGTGCCACCGCGCCTGCCGGCTCATAGCCTAGCCGCCGCATCATCGGTGTGTGCGCGGCCTCGATCCGTGCGACCTGCTCGGCCGTCAGCTCATCGCGCCAAGCGCCCACCTCGCCGCGGCGAAAGAATAGCCCGCCGGGCCGCCGCGGCGTTTCGCTGAAGCCCTTGTCCTCTTCCTGCCGCCGCAATTCGGCGAAATCGGCGTACTCCACCGCGCGCTGGATGTCCTCGTCACCCACCGGGCGGCCTGCGAAATCGAGCGCACGGCCGAAGACACCGATGGCGTCAGCCTGCATGTCCTCATAGCGGATCAGCAGCACCGGAATGTCCGTCTGATCGAGCCAACTCGCGACATGGCCGCTCCAGCATGGCAGCTTTTGCCGCAACTGGTCGTGCATCCGTCCTGGCTTGGCGCAGTAGGCAGCCTGCGGATCGTTCATGAGCGTGATCGCGCCGTCGATGCCCGTGCGGTTGTGATTGGCGAGCGACGGTGCCACGTCGCGCGGGTCGCGCACGATCAGGATTACGCCGTCGGCACCGCCCGGACCGGCGAGCAAAGGCTCGCCGCGGCGCGTCAGCGTATAGGCGTCATGCACTTTTACGAAGCGGACCGGGCGTATGTCCTCCGGCTTGTGGTATTCGTCGTCGGCGGCGCCGGATGCCAGCGCTTCATAAATGCGCGGTCGCAGGCAGTCGATTTCGTCGTGTGTCAGGAGCCCGGAATCGATCAGTGACAGATAGTCGAACGGCCCACGCGCACTAGCGATGCCGCCGCGTTCGGGCAGGTCGTTGATGTCGACCGGCTGGCCGTCTTTGGCGGAAAGGTTCGCCACCAGCATCCGGAACCAGGTGTTGCCGGATTTCGGATAGGAGGCGAGCCAGATGGTGCGAGTCACGCCGCCTGCTCCATCAGGTGGAGATCCAGCCAATGTGCTTCCAGCGAAGCGATGATGTTCGGCATTTCGGCGAAATTGAGCGTGCGCGTCAGATGAAAAATTCCGGCGAAATTGGCGATCCTCGTCGCCGCATGAAAATAATTGGCTTTCTGATCCATGCGCCGCACCAGTAAAGGCCGATAGGCATTGCGGCGCAAAAGCAACGCCGCGTCGACCACGTTCGGACGCTCGATCCCGTGCTTATGCGGCGGCCGCGCCTCGCGCAACGCATAGACGGCGCCGAGCGCGAGCGGCTCGGTGAAAACTTCTCTCGGCTCGACGTAGAATTTCTCGAGGGTTTGACGCACGCGCTTGCCGCGTTGCTGGGCAAGGTCGAGGCGATCGATGGCCTGGGCCCAGAGCTTGAGCTGCCGTCCATCGGGATGAACGAGCGGTGCGCCCGCTTTGGTGTCTTTGCCGTCGGTGGCGAGCGTGCAGATATCGTCGGTTACCAGCGGGTAGCCACGCTGCGCCAACGCGGCAGCGAGCGTCGATTTGCCGGCGACCGAGGGCCCGCAGAACAGCACCGCCTTGCCGTTCACCCGCACCGCGCTGGCATGCAGCACGATCTGCTCGCGCTGGTGCAATAGGATGCCGAACACGGTGCCGAGGATGAAGATCGGGATATCGACGGCGCCGGCCTCGGTTTCCGGCGCCACCACGATCTCGCTGCCTCCTTTGAGGAGGAACCGCGCGATATCGGGGATGCGCATGAGGAATTGCTTGTCGGCGATCTGCCAGGTCGGCCCGGAACCGCTCGGCTCCGGCAGGCTTTCCGGTACCTCGCCGTGCCGGATCGTAACCTGTGGCACGCGCTCGGGGACGCCGGCGATCAGTCCCGGCAGGACGATCTCGCTTGCGACCGAAAGCCCGGAAACGCGATAGAACTGCACCTGTCCGCCTCGCAATAGTTAACGTTTGGACCGATCGACGCTCCGTTGTATAGACTATAAAAACAACTTCTGCTGACAACGCAAGCCGTGGAATAAAGCGGTAAGAATCCCGCTTGGAAACCAAGCCTTAGTGCAATAGATGTGCGGACGCGGTGGGGGCATAGGCGGCCGGCCCTCTTGGAACTTTCCCGGAGCAGGCCGGTAGGCTAGGTGTCTGGCGCGGCAAGGTTGGCGGAGTAGCTCAGTTGGTTAGAGCAGCGGAATCATAATCCGCGTGTCGGCGGTTCAAATCCGTCCTCCGCTACCAATAATCCCGTGATCCTCTTGATTCCGGCCAAAATCCGTCGACGGGCAGCGTCATGCTCTGATACCCAGCCGAGGCTTGATTTTGCACGATCCGACGGCTGCGGAAACGGCATGGCTAACCGCACTAACATGCCCACGACCGCCTTTGGCCGCGGGACGCATCAAAGTCATCCTTGTTGCTCCCGGGCATCTCGGCAGTTGGGCGATCGTGCTAGCTGCGGGAATTGAATCCCCATCGGCCGCCGCTTTGCATGTCGGAAGATCGGCAGTTCAGCTAATTAGACTTTTATGATTCAAAATCGAAGTCGAGAACGCAGTACCATTGGTCGAGATGAGCACGGATGATCGGATCGATGATGGCGTCGAGCCGGGCGATGTTCTCGATGATATCGGCTTTCCGGTCGCCGCTGCGGACCATATCGAGCGGAGGCAGCGCGGTCACCTTAAACCGCGCACCCTTGCCGACGCGCACGCAATACGTCGGAATAACGACGGCATCGCACATGGCCGCGATCCGCACGATATAGCCAATATTGTTGTCGGCGCGCAGGGGTCGGCCGAACGCCGGCGCCTGAACGCGGTCGCGTGCAAATTCGTCAACGAAGATCACGAACGGTCCACCCCAATCCTGAAGCGCGCGTAACACGTCGCGTCCGCTCGACGGGCCAGGCGCGATGGACTTGGCGCCGAACCGCGCCCGCACTTCCACGGCGATGCGATGTTCAAAGCGGTTCTCCGGCGGCACGTAGATGCTTGAACCGACATAGCCGTAAGCATAACCGGCCGCGACCACGACCTCCCAATTGCCGAGATGAAGTCCCGCGATGAGAATAGGTCTGCGCTCGGCGCGTGCGCGCGCCAGGTGCTCGTGGCCTTCGACGGTGATACGGCCTTTGGCCCAGAACCGGTCGATCACCGCGAATTCCGCCATGGTACGGCTGACGCAATTCCATAAGCGATCGATCGCTTTATCGACCGATGCCTGATCCGCCTCTTGCGGCCGCAGCGCAATCCAGGCCTTGCGCGCGCGCTGTTCGCTCTCACGATATTTCAGGCGCGTGACGTGGACGATGGCGCCGCCAAACCAGGAGCAAAGATCGATCGGACAGGCCCGAAACAGCCGATAGAGCGCAAGCTCCATCAGACCGACCACGGTATCTCGGATCCAATATGTGAACGCACTGCGCCGTTGCTGCGCGTTGCCAATCAGCCACCGCCAAGGAGGCGCTTCACCTGATTCGATCATGGTGACGATGCGAACTGCGATTCCTAGGATGACTGCCAACCTGCCAAGAATATTCGCTTTTTTCCGGTCTTGCTGCAAGACTCCGACGGGGCGTGGACGACTACTGATACCTCGGGTATTCAGACCGGCCGTCGACTGGCCGATCTGGTTATCACGCGGCCGCAACTACAGCGGCGGCTTTCCACTTCCTAAGCCGTTCGAACAGAACTTGTGTTGCGGTCAGGTAAGGACGCACTGCTGGTCGGTGGCAGCTGCGGGCGGCGGCTCGGTGACCATGGTGCCGTCAGTATGAGAATGTTGACGTTCCATGTCTCCATGCACTACCCTTCAGTTGCGATACGGCGTCGGTCAATAAGGCGCCGATTGTTGAACTGCTGGGAGGTGTTTTGTGCATAAGGTTGTACAGGTAGGCCGCGTCACGTCAAAAAACACAAAACGGAAATCGCGAAGCTCCAACGCCAAAAAGCCGACTGCGCGACGGTCGGTGGGATTCAAGTCCGACGGTTGGTACGCTAACGCCGTGTTGTCGATTGGCGTCAGTGCGAAAGCCGACTGAATGAACTATTCTCGGTGAGGTTCGAAATCCGAGAGACGAATCGTTTCGATGCACTAGCCATCTGCGTGCTCCGCCCAGACGACCACCGCGTCACTTGATCGCCTTTCCCACCATTGCGATATCGCCAAACCAGCAATCATGGCTCGCGGTTAGAGAGCCATGGGAAAGATCACAAGCCAACCCGCGGCCGGATACAGCGGACAGCTTCTCGCACGAGCGATCGCCGTTCGAGACGTGGCAGGGCGGGTTTTCGTTCTGACGCCGATCGACACACGCGCGGCGATCGGCGCGTCACAATGACCGTGGTATGAGGGTGTCGCCATGCTGAAAATCGCATATAAGGACCGCGCCTGAGCTAACCAGACTTTCGTCGATCGAGACATCTCCGAACAGCGTAAGTTCAAACGTCACCGCGTCAAATGCACGTTATCAGCCACCTCATTCACGCTTACGGCCTCCTGACGGTGGCCGCGATTGTCGGTCTGGAATGCGCTGGTATCCCCTTGCCGGGGGAGACCGCGCTTCTTCTCGCTGCGGTGTACGCTGGCACCAAACATGACCTCAACATCGTCTCAGTCATCTTGACGGCTGCGGGTTCAGCGATCGTCGGCCGTGCGATCGGCTACGTGATCGGCTACGAATTCCATTGGCTGTTGCTGCGCTACGGCAATTATGTGCGCATGACCGAGCGCAGGATCAAACTCGGGGAATATCTGTTTCTGCGCCACGGCGGCAAGATCGTTTTCGTCGCCCAATTCCTGCCGGTGCTGCGCACGGTCGCCGGAATTTTTGCCGGGATCAATGTCATGCCCTGGCGCAACTTTCTGCTCGCCAATGTGGTCGGTTCATGCATCTGGGCAGTGACTTATGGCTATGCCGCCTACGCGCTCGGACGGCAGTTCGAGCGCCTGGAGGCGCCGATCGTGGTTCTTGTTGGGCTGATCACCGTGGTCGCTTTCACCGTCGGCGCGATCTTTGTGCACCGGCACGAGGCTCAGCTTTCCGAGGAAGCCGAACGCGCGTTGCCGGGCCCGCTCAAATCGATCGAACGCAAAACGACTTGGCGGCGTATTTTAAGGCTGACGTCTTAAGCCCATTTGGTGTGCGCGTATGCGCCGACGCCTTCGCCTTTACCAAGGACCGTCAGCAGGACTGTGGTCCCGAATGGCGAAGGGGATAGAGCCCGGCAAGTTCGCTTGAGGCCTTGATGCTAAAAAGAGGGCCCGTGCGGGCCCTCTTGTCGCTTTGCGTGATGGTCGATGAGCAATTAGGATTCGCCGACGTGAAGGTTGCCGGCTCGAGCGTGGTCAATCCTGATTCGGCCCGAGGCCGAATCCCATTGCGTTATCTGAACTTGAAGTCGATGCCGGCACGGATCACGCTTTGCTCAAAGCTGACCGATTGAGTGGCAAAGGGTGGCGCTCCACACGCTGTCGTGCAGGATCCG
>Ga0182013_10005077_pt1 | contig 15511 bp, 17 predicted proteins | sample 612S2MmetaG_FD_120487 | JGI IMG/M metagenome (GOLD analysis project Ga0182013, IMG submission 120487) | Permafrost microbial communities from Stordalen Mire, Sweden - 612S2M metaG | ecosystem: Environmental > Terrestrial > Soil > Wetlands > Permafrost | place: Sweden: Stordalen | collected...
CAGCCATGTTCAGTGGCCAGAAAATCAACACCACGGAAGACCGCGCCGTCCTGCATGTGGCCCTGCGCGCGCCGAAAGGCGCAAACATCGTCGTGGATGGAATAAATGTCGTGCCGGAGGTCCACGCGGTGCTCGACAAAATGGCCGATTTCTCAGATCGCGTCCGGCGCGGCCAGTGGAAGGGCTACTCCGGCAAACGCATCAAGAACGTCATCAACATCGGCATCGGCGGGTCCGACCTTGGTCCCGTGATGGCCTACGAGGCGCTCAAATATTACAGTCAACGCGCCATGACGTTCCGGTTTGTCTCCAACGTGGACGGGATCGATTTCGTGGAGGCGACCCGCGACCTCAATCCGATGGAAACCCTGTTCATCGTTTCGTCAAAAACCTTCACCACGCTGGAAACCATGACCAACGCACAAAGCGCGCGCGATTGGCTGCTCAAGGCGTTTGGCGGCGACAAAAAGGCCGTGGCCAGACATTTCGTGGCGGTTTCCACCAATGCGGAGAAGGTGGCCGCGTTCGGCATTGACACGGCAAATATGTTCGGCTTCTGGGATTGGGTTGGCGGACGCTACTCGATGGACTCAGCCATCGGCCTTTCGACGATGCTGGCGGTTGGACCGGACAATTTCCGCGCATTGCTCGCCGGCTTTCACGAGATGGACGAGCATTTCAGCAACACGCCGTTCGAGAAAAACCTGCCGGTGCTGATGGGGCTCCTGTCGGTTTGGAACAACGATTTTCTCGGCGCGCAAACGATGGCGGTTTTGCCTTACGAACAATATCTGAAACCCTTTCCCGCGTATCTTCAGCAGTTGACGATGGAGAGCAACGGCAAACACGTCACACTCGACGGCAAAAAGGTGAATTATCAGACCGGGCCGGTTTACTGGGGCGAACCCGGCACCAATGGCCAGCACTCGTTCTATCAATTAATTCATCAGGGGACGCGGCTGATCCCTTGCGACTTCATCGCGTTTGGCCATGCCCTCACTTCGTTGGGTCGGCACCACGACATTCTGCTGGCGAATGTTTTTGCCCAGGCCGAGGCTCTCGCTTTTGGCAAAACCGCCGAAGAAGTCAAAGCCGAGGGCACGCCGGACTGGCTTGTGCCGCATCGTGTGTTCGAAGGGAACCGGCCGTCCAACGTCATCCTTGCCGACCGGCTCACGCCGGAGGTTCTCGGCCAACTCGTCGCGCTTTACGAACATAGCGTCTTCACGCAGGGCGTGATTTGGAACATTGATTCGTTTGACCAGTGGGGTGTGGAACTGGGCAAGGTGCTCGCCCAGCGCATTATTCCCGAATTGGAAAGCAAAACCACGCCCAAGTGCAAACACGACAGTTCAACGAACAACCTCATCCGCCGGTATCGCGACTTTAAGTCCTGTCGACTATAACACGCTGCCGGCCTCTTTTCGGCAAACCCTCATCATCGCAGTAAGGTTTCACCCCATAGGCACGACATGGCCCAGCGACTAGTGTGCTGATCGACGGCAAATGATTTGCCGTCAGAAACCGAAAGGCAAAAAATGAAAAGCAATGCGGAATTACAACAAGACGTTCAGGATGCCATCAAATGGCAACCGCTATTGAACGCGGCGGAAATTGGCGTCACCGCCAAAGACGGTGTGGTTTCACTGACAGGTGTGGTTGACAGCTATTCCAAGAAAACAGAAGCCGAAGATGCGGCGAAAAACGTCGCAGGCGTAACTGCTTTGGTTGAAAAAATCGAGGTCAAGTATCCCAGTTCCTACAGCAAAACTAACGCTGAAATCGCCAACGAAGTGTTAAGTGCTTTGAAGGCGTGTTGGGATGTGCCCAAGGACAAAGTGAAAGTAAAAGTGGAAGCGGGATGGGTTACTTTAACCGGCGAACTGAATTGGAATTATCAAAAGGAAGCCGCCAAAGACGCAATTTGAAGCCTGATGGGCGTAACCGGTGTGACAAACAATATCACGATCAAATCGGAATCCATGGAATCGGTCGAAAAGGCCGCCATCGAAAATGCGCTCAAGCGGGATTGGGCCTTTTACGACAACAATATTCGGGTGCAGGTTTCCGGCCATAGAGCGACGCTGACCGGCACGGTGGGTTCACTGTATGAAAAAGAGGAAGCGGGAGGTATTGCATGGAATGCCCCTGGCGTTTGGAACGTAGACAATGAATTGACTGTCGCCTGGGATTGATGGATTGGGATTGACTGCGAAGCGGGAGGGATTTCCTCCCGCTTTATCCGTCAGATATTGGGACACATGGCGTGGAGATTTCCTCAGGTGCGAGTGTATTTGCGGCACCCGTGCGGACTGAGGTGAATTGGGCTACCCAAACACGCAGTCAGCCGGACGCCGACAGTAAACAGAAACGCAATGCAAGAAACGAAAAAACTATTATGTTAAGCAAAGCCGGAACACTCACGGGTTACAAATTGGACAGCCTTGACGGGGAAATTGGCAAGGTCAAGGAATTCTACTTCGATGACCGGCACTGGACCATTCGCTATCTGGTCGCGGACACGGGAAACTGGCTCCGGGGCAGGCAGGTGCTGATTTCCCCGTATGCGCTGGTCGCGGTGAACAGCGAAGAGCAGAACTTTGCCATCAATTTAACCAAGAAGCAGATCGAGGACAGTCCTTCCCTGAACAGCGACAAGCCCGTCTCCCACCAATTCGAGCAGGCGTACTACGGGCATTATGGATGGCCGCCGTATTGGGGCGGCCCACATAAGTGGGGCTCGTATCCCTACATCGTGCGTGACCGTGAGAAATGGGGGGAATTTTCCCAAAGTGCGAATGCCTGGGATCGCCATTTGCGCAGCACTTACGGGGTGAGCGGCCACCACCTTCAAGCCTTGGACGGCGAGATTGGCCACGTCGCGGATTTCATCATTGATGACGAGACGTGGGCGATTCGCTATTTGGTCGTGGATACGCGTAATTGGTGGCCTGGGAAAAAGGTTTTGGTTTCAACGCAATGGATCGAAAGCGTTAGTTGGGAAGAGAGAAAAGTCTTCGTCAATCTTTCCCGCGCGACCATCAAGGAGTCGCCGCCATACACGGAGGAGTCCCTGCTGACGCGGGGATACGAGACCGCACTGCATCGGCATTACAATCGCAAAGGGTACTGGATTGATGAAGTGGCAGCCATGGAGTATTCCTACTGAACCCCAATGGATATCCAGCCGAGATCGTCACCCGGGGAGGCCGGATCCAAAGCCGAATAGATGTTTGGTGGGGAACCCACCCATAGCGCCGGGAAGGGTCATCTCACACAATGGAGCCGGGAAATGGAGCACTCTTCCGGATTACAAGTCGTCATCCCGATGAATTGTCAATTTAGCAACGAAAGACACAAACAAGCAGAAATGAAAATATGAACAAAGAAACAGAAGCAATCAGCAATGACATGGGTCGATTGGCCGAAGACGCGCAAGCGTTGATGGCCGCCACCGTTGACGTCGCCGGCGAAAAAGTGACGGAAGCCCGCAAGCGTCTCGCCGCCGCGCTGGAACGTGGCAAGCAAATCTGTGCCTGCGCCCGCGACAAGGCGATCCAAGGCGCCAAGGCAGCAGACGAGGCCGTCCATGAGCATCCCTATCAAGCTATCGCCATCGGCGTTGGAGTTGGAGCGGTTCTCGGTTATCTCCTCGCCCGCCGATGCCAGCGCGACCGGGATTGACAGCGTTCTGGGCGAATCCACTGCCAGCTTCAGGCCATTGGCCGCCTCGAAACTTCTTGCGCGGCGGCGGCTGGCCATTAGGGAAAACCGGCTCGAACTCTTGACGGTGGAGGTGCAGGAGGAGCGCGAGCGTCTCTTGCGCGCCCGTCTCTTGACCCTCGGTGCGGCGGCGTTCAGCTTGCTCGCCAGCATGACGCTCAACTGGCCGATCACCTCGCCCATTGCGTGACCGTGCGCATCGCCCTCGCCCTGCGGGATCTGGCTTCCGGTTGGCATGATGCCGCCGGATAACTGAAACAGTTGCGCCAGTTGTGCGGTGATGTGACGGCGCTGCGCAAGGGCGATCACAACGCGCAATGGCTGCGGATCGAGCGCGAAAAGCTGGATTTGGAGTTGAAAGAATTTGAGGAGCAGAAAGCCGCCCGCAAAACCCATTTCAAACAACCAAGCAAAGCTCCCAAAGATTGGGTCATGTCCGAGGAAACTCGCGACTGCATCAGAGCGGAGTTGAAGCGCCTATGATCCAGCGACGACCACGGCATGGTGGGGTAATACCCCATAGCGCCCGCCCGCTTTTGGATTACTCTCATTCCATGAATAACAGGGCGAGCCGAATTCGCACACCGAAAGAAACCTTATGTTACGGAGCATCAGAACATTATACAGGGACAAACTCGGGGCGTCGGACGGGGAAATCGGCCATGTCAACGATTGTTATTTTGACGATCAGAGCTGGGTGATCCGATATTTGGTTGCCGACACGGGCTCCTGGCTGCCAGGGCGGCAGGTGCTTCTTTCGCCCCATGCCTTCGGGAGCAGTCTCTATGAGGTTGGAAAAGACCTTCTGGTGAACCTAACCCGGAAACAGATTGAAAACAGCCCTTCGATTGACTTGCACAAGCCGGTCTCGCGGCAATACGAGGAGGAGTATTACCGCTATTACGGCTGGCCCTACTACTGGCAGGGTGACGGGTTGTGGGGCATGGGTGGCTTTCCCATTTTGGAACTGCCGCCAAACCATCTTCCGAGCATTGCCGCCGCCGCCACCGGGCCGCAACCGCAACGTCCCGACGCGCATCTGCGCAGCACGCAATCCATCAACGGCTACCATGTCCAGGCCAGCGATGGGATCGCCGGCCACGTCTGTGATTTTATGATGGACACCCAGAGCTGGGCGATCCGTCAACTGGTCATCAGAACCGGCCACCCGTTTTCCGGCAAGGAAGTGTCCATACCGGCGGGCAAAGTGGACCGGATCGGTTACGAGGAGTCCACAGTGTTCGTCAATTTGACCAAGGGAGCTGTCGAACAAAGCCCCGCGTACGATCTGCTCCCGGTCGGCGCGGCCAATTGACACCCTCAAGCCTATTCTCCGTTTATGAAACACAACCAACACAATCAATTTTCCCAGAACCTGAATCAACCGCCGGCCAGCGCGCGACAGCCAGCCGCGAGGGCGGACTTAAAGCGAAACGAAGTGGATTTTGCCCCGTCAGCGGACGAAGTGGCCAGAAGGGCCTACTTCACTTATGAGAACGAGGGTTCCTCGCAGGGGCGCGACGTGCAGCATTGGCTGGCGGCCGAGGCGCAATTGATCGTGGAACGCAACCTCACCCGGGTTCACGGATTTCAGCACCAGACGTAAAATTGGCGCATGAATACAAGTCCTTTGAAGCAGGGTCTTTTGACCGAAAATTCCGCCGGCATTGGCACGGTGACGCGGGCGATGGTGCGCGCGCGCGCCATTGAACTCGCTGTCATCAACGGCCGCCGCGCGCAGGAGGCGTCCAAATCCGATCGAGAACAGGCCCAACGGGAGTTGAGGGGGGAATCGGACACAGACCCGAAACAAGAGGCGCTTGAATCAGCGCCCGAATCCGAACGCTGGGACCCGGTGCCTGGCTCGACTGGACACAAAGTGCCGGAGGCCCCCAGTGCCGATGAGGACGAGGACGGACGGAGCGACAATGAGAGGCTGGTCGAAGAAGGCATTGCCGGAGCGGAGCATGACCAAATGCGTCAAGCCAGCAAAAACATGAGACAATAGTCCAGCATGCGTACACTGCTCTACCTGATCTTCCTTGTCTGCCTGGTGCCCCTCTTCATTTGCGCACATTTGGTCCAGTGGTTGATGCCCAATCATCAGCTTCCGCCGATCGCGGCCATCCGGCATAGGTAGAAGACACCATAGCGATGGAAAACTCACAAGGATACTTTATGAGCATGAATTTCAGACTTAAGATCGGGCTGCTGACGGCTTTGATGGGATGCGCGGGTTATGTGGGCGCCCAGACTTCCCCCATCGTGTCCCAACCGGCAGCGGGGGGGGGCGCTGTTGACGTCCGACGCGCTGGACCAGATTCTCAAACCCATCGCCCTCTATCCGGATCCGTTGCTGGCCGAAGTTTTCACCGCCGCCACGTTGCCCTCGCAAATTGTCCTGGCCGACCGTTACATCGCCCAGGGCGGGGATGTGAACGCGGCCGCCCTGGAGCCATGGGATTCCAGTGTCCAGGCCCTGGTCCATTATCCCACCGTGCTCAAGTGGCTGGACGACAATCTGGCTTGGACCACCGATGTCGGCCAGGCTTTTCTCAACCAGCAGCAGGATGTCATGAATTCCATCCAGCGCCTCCGTTCCCAGGCCCAGGATGAGGGAAACTTGCAGAGCACTCCACAGGAAAACGTCGTGGCGGACGCTGGGATCGTCGAAATCGAGCCAACCGACCCGGCGGTGATTTACGTGCCCAGTTATCCCTGGGATACCATTTATGATGACCCTGGCATTTATTGCACTTTCGGAATCGGTTTTCCCATCGGCCCCTGGTTGGGCTGCGACTGGGACTGGCGCAATCACCACGTCATTGCCTGGGGCGCGGGACATCCGCGACCCGGCGATTGGTGGCGGCGCACGCCGGGCAATCGCCAGGCGCCGCAGGGTGTTCCGATCTGGCATCCGGCTTCACGCGTGGCCGCCAGCGCGTCGCGTGGCGCTGATCGCGGATTTAGCGCGGCGACCTATGGCGCTGCCCGCGTGCATACTCCGGCCACACCCGCGCCGCAAGAAGGCCTCCAGGCTCGGGCAGGGATTGCTCCGCGAGCAGGCGTTGCGGCGGCGTCTCGTGGCATGATCGTCGGTGGCGCAAGACCAGAGGTTGCCCCACGGGAAGTCGCTCCGGCGGCGGTATCGCGACCGGCAATAGAGTCAAGGCCAGCGGCCCAGACGCGGCCTCCTGTCGAGGCGCGTCCCGCGCCTCAAGTTCGTGAACAACCCAGTGTCAGCGCGTTTGGCGGTCCGGAGAGTTCATTCGAGGCGCGCCAATCCAGCGCCCGTGGCGTTGAAAGCCGCAGTACAATGTCCGCGCCATCGTCCGGTTCCGCCCGGAAGCGATGAAAGAGATCAGCGCCCCAAAATGGAAGAGAGAAATAAACAAATGATTCTTCACAAAATAAAACTCGGCGTCCGCTTTAGCCTGATCTTATTGGGGTTTGCGGGGTTGTCATTCCCGCCTATTTCCGCCTGGGCCGGCAATGGGGAGCAACGTTTTGCATCGCCTGAAGCGGCTGTCGCCGCGCTGGTGGCCGCCGCGAAGGCAAAAGACACCAATGCCTTACACTCGATTTTCGGCCCGGAAGGGCGCGATTTGGTTTCCCCGGATGCGGTGCAGGCCGGCAATTCGTTTTCCAATTTCGTGCGGAGGTTGACCTGGAAAGTAGATTTGATGCCTGCGTCCGACTCCAATATCGTGCTGCAAATTGGCGCGGATGCGTGGCCTTTTCCGATTCCTTTGGCGCAGCAGGGCGGACAATGGTTTTTCGACACGGCGGCGGGCCATGAGGAAATTCTCAACCGCCGGATTGGGGTGGACGAACTGGCCGCGATCCGCGTCTGCCAGGCTTACGTGGACGCCCAGCGCGAATACGCCAGCCAGCCCCGCCACGGGGACGACGTGCTCGAATACGCCCAACGCCTGCGCAGCACCACCAACACCCACGACGGTCTCTATTGGCACACCGAGCCGGGGGAAGAACTGAGTCCGCTTGGCCCGTTGATCGCGCAATCGCGCGAGGAAGGATACAGTCATGCGACCAAGATCATGGGGGAAAACCTGGCCCCGTACCGCGGTTATTGCTTCAAGATTCTGACCCAGCAAGGTTCGCGCGCGCCCGCCGGCAAATACAAATACATCATCAACGGCCACATGCTGGCGGGTTTCGCCCTGGTGGCCTGGCCGGAGGAATGGGGCAATTCCGGAGTGATGACTTTCATGGTCAACCAGGAGGGCAAAGTTTATCAAAAAAATCTCGGGGCAAAAACCGCCCCCCTCGCCGCCGCGATGACCACCTACGATCCCGACCCCGCATGGAAGCCAGCCTCGGCGGACGGCCCTTCGAACTAGAATCGATCTGCAATTGCGGACGACCTTGGGTCGTGCAGTCTTTTCGGAATGGAGCGCGGTCCACTTCGGCGTCAGCCGTCATCGCGCTTTGAAATACCGATTCCGTCGACCGCATTAACTTGAGATGCGAGGCGGCTCGTGGTTCATGGTAGGGTTACACCCCATATCCCGGAGCAAGCAGTGGGCGTAGCCTTCTCCGACCGGACAAACGCCGGAACACTTTTGCCGCCACATTGTTCGCCAATTACCTTATCACGTTGCACCGCACCGCGACAACGAAATGAACCCCACGAACACCCAATCCCACCCGTGAATCCAAATACAAACACACTGAATCCGGACCTGCTTCAGAAGATGCACGCCTACTGGCGCGCCGCCAACTATCTATCGGTCGGCCAGATTTATCTCTATGACAATCCGTTGTTGAAACGTCCGCTGAAGCTGTCAGACGTGAAGCCGCTGGTGGTCGGACACTGGGGCACTACGCCTGGCCAGAACTTCATCTATGTCCATTTGAACCGGGTCATCAAAAAGTATGACCTGGACATGTTCTACATCGCCGGTCCTGGTCATGGCGGCCCGGCGATTGTGGGCAATGTTTACCTCGAAGGCACCTGGAGTGAAGTTTATCCGAACGTCACCCAGGACGAGGCCGGTCTCAAAAAGCTGTTCACCCAATTCTCGTTTCCCGGCGGGATTTCCAGCCACGTCGCGCCGACGACACCGGGTTCGATCCACGAGGGCGGCGAGTTGGGTTATTCGCTCAGTCATGCTTTCGGGGCAGCATTTGATAACCCCGGGCTGATCGTCGCCTGCGTTGTTGGAGACGGTGAATCAGAAACGGGCCCTCTGGCGACCGCCTGGCAGTCCAACAAGTTTCTCGACCCAATCACCGATGGAGCCGTTCTGCCAATCCTGCACTTGAATGGCTACAAAATCAGCAACCCGACTGTCCTGGCCCGCATCGAGCATGAGGAATTGGAGCAGTTCTTCCGTGGCTGCGGATGGACGCCGCTCTTTGTTGAAGGTGATGAGCCTGAAAAAATGCACGAACTCATGGCCACCACGCTGGAAAAGGCCATCGAGGAGATCCGAAGAATCCAGGAAAATGCCCGGAACAAGAGCGACACCATGCGACCGCGCTGGCCCATGATCGTCCTCAGGTCCCCCAAAGGCTGGACCGGACCGAAGGAAGTGGATGGCCTGCCAGTCGAGGGCACCTTTCGGGCGCACCAAGTGCCGCTCCTGGTGGATGCCGAGCATCCAAGTCATGTCCAACAGCTTGAAAGCTGGATGAAAAGCTATAAGGCCGAGGAACTGTTCGATGCAAATGGTCGTTTCAAATCGGAATTGGCCGAACTGGCACCCAAGGGCGACCGGCGGATGGGCGCCAACCCGCACGCCAACGGCGGCATTCTGTTGCGCGACCTAAAGATGCCGGATTTCCGCCTTCACGCAGTCAGCGTGCCTTCTCCTGGCGCGGTGGACGGCCAGGATACGATGGTGCTGGGCAAGTTTCTGCGCGACGTGGCCAAGCTGAATCAGGATAATTTCCGTGTCTTTGGTCCCGATGAGACGCTGTCGAATCTCCTGGGTGCGGTTTTCGAAGTCACCAATCGCCAGTGGGACGCGCGGGAAGTCAAGAATGATGAATTCCTTGCGCCCGCCGGACGGGTGCTGGATTCGATGCTCAGCGAGCACCAGTGCGAGGGTTGGCTGGAAGGTTATCTGCTGACCGGACGTCACGGGCTGTTCAACAGCTATGAGGCCTTCATTCGTATCGTTGACTCGATGTTCAGCCAGCACGCCAAATGGCTCAAAGTGACGTTGGAACTGCCCTGGCGCCGGAAGATTGCGTCGCTGAATTATCTGCTCGCCTCCCATGTCTGGCAACAGGATCACAACGGGTTCACCCACCAGGATCCCGGTTTCCTCGACCACGTCATCAACAAGAAGGCCGACATTGTGCGCGTTTACCTGCCGCCCGACGCCAATTGTCTGCTCTCGGTCTTTGATCACTGCCTGCGCAGCCGGCATTACGTCAACGTAGTGGTGGCCGGCAAACACGCCCTCCCGCAATGGCTGGACATGGATGCCGCCGTGACGCATTGCACGGAAGGGATTGGCATCTGGCAATGGGCCAGCAACGACCAGGACGCCGCCGAACCGGATGTTGTCATGGCCTGCTGCGGAGACACGCCCACCCTGGAGATTCTGGCGGCCGTGTCCATTCTTCGCCAGCACCTGCCAGACCTCAAAATCCGGGTGGTCAACGTCGTAGATTTGATGAAGTTGCAGCCGCAGAGCGAGCACCCGCATGGCTTGAGCGAAACGGATTACGATGCGCTGTTCACGCGCGACAAGCACATCATCTTTGGCTTTCATGGATACCCTTGGCTGGTTCACCGGTTGACGTATGCCCGGACCAATCGCAATCTGCATGTCCGGGGCTACAAAGAGGAGGGCACCATCACCACTGCCTTCGACATTCGGGTGCAGAACGACCTGGATCGATTCCATCTGGTGCAAGACGTAGTGGACCGCCTGCCCAACTTGGGCGCCAAGGGGGCCTACCTGAAACAGCAAATGCAGGACAAGCTCATCGAGCATAAGCAGTACATTGATAAGCATGGCCAGGACTTGCCGGAAATTCGGAATTGGAAGTGGCGTCCATTGGAAGCACAGAAAGGGAAACTGCTGGCAGATAAACCGCTGGCGCCCAATATGAAACGAACCAAAGGAGTCCAATATGCCCATTCAAATTAATGAAGAAAGCGGCGGGAAGCTGCTCGCCGTTCACGTCAGCGGAAAGCTGGTGAAAGAAGATTACGAGCACTTTGTGCCTGAGTTCGAGCGACTTGTCCGGCAACACGGAAAGTTGCGCGTGCTGTTCGATATGACCGACTTTCACGGCTGGACGGCCGGCGCGTTGTGGGAGGACACGAAGTTTGCGATGCATCATTTCAGCGACATCGACCGCTTGGCGGCGGTCGGTGGGAAGAAATGGCAGGAAGGGATGGCGACGTTTTGCAAGCCGTTCACGAAAGCGACGATTCGTTACTTCGATCACGCCGACGCCGCTGAGGCACGGAAGTGGTTGGGTGAAGTGTAGCGGCTTTGGAGACACCCGACACACATGATTGCGCAAGAGATCATAGACACCGCAAGGGCAATGGTCGCTGACGACAAGGGCCTGTTGGCGATGGATGAAAGCAATTCAACCTGCAACAAACGATTCGCCAGGTTGGGGATTCCCCAGACGGTGGAGGCCCGGCGCGTTTATCGGGAGTTGATAGTTACCGCATCTTGTCTCGGCGAGTGCATCAGTGGCGTGATCCTCTACGACGAGACGATCCGCCAGCGGAAGCAAGATGGCACGCCCTTTGTTAAAGTCATCACCGATGCGGGAATCATTCCCGGCATCAAAGTTGACACCGGCGCGAAAGATATGGCCGGTCATCCCGGAGAAAAGATCACCGAAGGTCTGGACGGATTGCGCGTCCGCCTCAAGGAATACTCTCAAATGGGGGCCCGTTTTGCCAAGTGGCGCGCGGTAATCACCGTGGGCGATGGCATTCCCTGCAGGGGTTGCATCGAGGCCAACGCGCAGGCGCTGGCTCGCTATGCCGCGTTGTGCCAGGAAGCCGGACTGGTCCCCGTCGTCGAACCGGAAGTGCTCATGGACGGCGGGCATCCCTTGGAACGTTGTTGCCAGGTAACGGAGGAAGTCCTGCGAACCGTTTTCAACCAACTTTACACACAGCGGGTGGTGCTGGAAGGCATGATCCTAAAGCCCAACATGGTGGTGCCAGGATTGACCTGCCCGCAGCAAGAAGATGTATCCGAAGTGGCCGACGCCACGGTGAGGTGTCTCTTGCGAGCCGTCCCCGCAGCCGTTCCGGGGATTGCGTTCTTGTCGGGCGGCCAACCCGGTGAACTGGCCTCGGCCCGTTTGAACGCCATGAATGTTCGATTCAAGTCGCGACTGCCTTGGGCGCTGGCGTTTTCGTTTGCTCGCGCCATCCAGCAGCCGGCTTTGGAGATTTGGCTGGGCAAAGAAACCAATGTCAAAGCAGCGCAGCAAGCTCTGCTTCATCGCGCCCGATGCAACCGCGCTGCGCGCCGTGGCGAATACACTGCCATGATGGAACGAACATAGGCGGAAGCAATCATGGAAGCCACAACCACTTCATCCAATCTCGGCGTGGTCGCGTCCGTGCGCGGCAGCGTCGTGGATATGCGGTTCGACGGGCCTTTGCCGCCCATCAACTCGGTGCTGCGCACGGGGGCGGAAAAACAAATCGTCATCGAAGTGTTGGCGCAGCGGGATGCCCGGCATGTGCGCGGGATTGCCTTGACGCCCACGCAAGGGCTCGAGCGCGGCATGATGGTCACGGACACCGGCGGGCCATTGAAGACGCCGGTGGGCAAAGCCATCCTCTCGCGAATGTTCGATGTGTTTGGCAACGCCATTGACCGTCAGCCGGCGCCGGTGGATGTCCAATGGCGTTCCGTGCATCGTGATCCGCCGCCCTTGGCGCGTCGTTCCACCAAGTCGGAGGTTTTTGAAACGGGCATCAAGGTCATTGATGTGCTGGTGCCGCTGGAGCGCGGCGGCAAGGCGGGGCTCTTCGGCGGGGCGGGCGTGGGCAAGACGGTGTTGCTCACGGAGATGATTCACAACGAGATAGGCCATCAAAAAGGGGTGAGCATTTTTTGTGGCATTGGCGAGCGCTGCCGCGAAGGCGAGGAGCTTTACCGCGAGATGAAGGAAGCCGGCGTGCTGCCAAACATGGTGATGGTTTATGGCCAGATGAACGAGCCTCCCGGCAGCCGATTCCGCGTGGGCCTCGCCGCGTTGACGATGGCCGAATATTTCCGGGACGATGAACATCGCGACGTGCTGCTGCTGGTTGATAATATTTTTCGCTTTATTCAAGCTGGCATGGAGGTGTCCGGCTTAATGGGCCAGATGCCCTCACGTCTCGGTTATCAGCCCACGATGGGCACGGAACTTTCAGGATTGGAGGAGCGCATCGCCAACACGGATACCGGCGCCATCACCTCGATTCAGGCGGTCTATGTGCCGGCGGACGATTTCACAGATCCGGCGGCGGTGCATACCTTCTCGCATCTCTCCGCGTCCATCGTGCTCTCGCGCAAGCGGTCAAGCGAAGGGCTTTTCCCGGCCATTGATCCGCTGCAATCCAACTCCAAGATGGCCACGCCGGGAATCGTGGGCGAAAGGCATTACGCCCTGGCGCAGGAAATCCGGCGCACGCTCGCGCAATACAGTGAACTAAAGGACATCATCGCCATGCTCGGTCTGGAACAACTTTCGCCGGAGGATCGCAAAGTCGTCGTGCGCGCCCGCTTGCTGGAGCGTTTCCTAACACAGCCATTTTTCACGACCGAACAGTTCACCGGCCTGACCGGAAAACTGGTCAGTCTCAAGGACTCGCTGGACGGATGCGAACGAATCCTGCATGACGAATTCAAGGACTACCCGGAGAGCGGTCTCTATATGATCGGTTCAATCAGCGAAGCGAAGGGAAAACCGAAACCCGTTTCGCCCCCAGGTCCACCAACACCGGAATCAAAGCCGGAAACCAAGGCCAAGTCGGATCAACCTGACGAGGCTAAACCTGCGGCCAAAGTCGAGACAAAGGCAGAGACCAGACCGCAAGTGGCTTCCGAAACCAAACCCAAGGCTGCCCCAAAGCCGACTGCCGGGTCCCCGGCCAAGCTCACCCCAGAGCCATCGAAGCCGCCCGAAGCGAAACCTCAACCAAAGGTCGAACATGCCGACGTCGCTCATGCATCTTAAAGTTCTCCTGCCATTCCAGGTCTTCGCCGAGAACACCGGCGTATCGCGCATCGTCGCGGAGACGCGCGAAGGCTCGTTCGGACTCCTGCCGCGCCGGCTCGATTGTGTGGCGGCCCTCGTGCCGGGAATTTTAGCTTATCAGACTGAATCCGGCCCGGAAGTTTTGGTGGCCGTGGATGAAGGCGTCTTGGTCAAGACCGGTATGGACGTGATGGTTTCCGTGCGCCGCGCGATCGGTGGAACGGACCTCGGCCAACTACACGCGGCGGTGGAAAAGGAATTCCTGACGCTGGACGAGAACGAGCAAAGCGTGCGAATCGCTGTGGCAAAATTGGAAACCGGATTTCTGCGTCGCTTCGCGACCTTGCAACATGAGTGACGAGCCAAAGAAAATTACGCGGAACGAACCAACCTTCGCCGAGGAAATCGGTGCGAAGGCAACGCGCAAGATCAAAGCGCGCAAATCCAGCCAAGGCGTCTGGTTCGGCCTGGGCATGATGGGCCTGGTTGGCTGGTCGGTGGTCGTGCCGACGCTGCTCGGCGCGGCGCTGGGCATCTGGCTGGATAAACACCATCCTGGCAAACATCCATGGACCCTGGCGCTGTTGGTGGTCGGGCTGGCGGTCGGCTGTTTGAATGCCTGGTATTGGGTCGCGAAGGAAGCAAAAGCAATGCAGGACGAAACGGAGGACGACGATGAATGAATTCCTAATTCTGGCAGTGGCGTTGGCGGCTGGACTTTTACTCGGCGCATTTTTCTTTGGCGGCTTGTGGTGGACAGTGCGCAAGGGCGTTTCGTCCAAGCATCCGGCGCTCTGGTTTCCCGGGAGCCTGCTGCTGCGGATGAGTCTTGTCCTCGTTGGATTCTATTTTGCCGGGCGCGGAAATTGGCAGCGGCTGGTGGCGTGTCTCCTGGGATTTATCATCGCGCGATTCTGCGTGATGCGGCTGACGCGCACGCCAGTCGAACATCCCTGCCTTCCGGTGAAGGAGGCCAGTCATGCGCCTTAGCCCCGACCAGTTGATCTTCTGGCAGCACGGCTTTTTCAAACTTAACGGCACCATTGTGTTCACATGGGGACTGATGATTGTGCTGGCCGTCGGTTCAAAACTCATCACGCGCAAACTTTCCACCGACTTGAAGCGTTCCCGCTGGCAGAACCTTCTGGAAATTGTCGTCACTGGCATCGAGAAACAAATCGAAGATGTCGGACTGAAGCACCCTGAAAAATATATCGGCTTTCTGGGCACGCTCTTTTTGTTCGTCGCGCTGGCAGCGCTCTGCACGATCATTCCCGGTTATGAGCCGCCAACCGGTTCGCTCTCGACGACGGCGGCGCTCGCGTTGTGCGTGTTTGTGGCCGTGCCGTTATTCGGTATTGAGGAACAGGGATTGCGGGGTTATCTCGCCTCCTATACGAAGCCGACGTTCATTATGCTGCCCTTTAACATCATCAGCGAGCTTTCGCGCACGCTGGCCCTGGCCGTCCGCCTGTTCGGCAACATGATGAGCGGGGCGATGATCATTGCGATTCTGCTGACCATCACGCCTTTCCTTTTTCCGATCGTGATGACCGCGCTCGGCCTGTTGACCGGCATG
>Ga0182013_10005087_pt1 | contig 15499 bp, 11 predicted proteins | sample 612S2MmetaG_FD_120487 | JGI IMG/M metagenome (GOLD analysis project Ga0182013, IMG submission 120487) | Permafrost microbial communities from Stordalen Mire, Sweden - 612S2M metaG | ecosystem: Environmental > Terrestrial > Soil > Wetlands > Permafrost | place: Sweden: Stordalen | collected...
CACTGGTCGAGGAACCCGCGGTCGGCCGGGACGCGCCATCCGTCGCCGTGCTGGTCGGCCATCCGGCGGTAGCGCTCGGCGGTGGCGGGCGGCTCGACGTCGAGCAGGCACTCGCCGGGGAGGCCGACGAAGGCGCCCAGGTAGACCACCGAGGCCAGGCGCCCCGGCGACCGGGCGGCGACCGGGCCGGCCAGCATCCCGGCGTAGCTGTGCAGCACCAGGTGGACGTCGGTCAGGTCCTCGAACCAGAGCAGGTCGGCGAGGTCGTCGACGTGGGTGGACAGCCCCGTCCGGGGGGTCAGTCCACCGCGCCGGTCGCCCTGGCCGGTGAGCGTCGGCGTGTGGACGTCGTGGCCGGCGGCCACCAGCTCCCTCCGGACGTCGCGCCAGCACCACCCGCCGTGCATGGCCCCGTGGACGAGGACGAAGGTGGCCACTGCGGCCCGGGCTCAGCCGGCGGCGAGGGCGACGAGCCGGTCGGCGCCCGCCCCGCGCAGCTCGTCGGCCCGCGCCGTGCGACCCAGGACGGCCATGGCCAGCGCCCGGGCCGGGCCGGACACGTCGTCGCCGGTCCCGTGGGTCCACCCGCAGTCGGTGGCGCGAAGGCGGAAGCCGTCCAGCCGGACCGACACGAACCCTCGGCGTGCCTTCGGCTGCACCAGAAACCCCAGCGACGCCTCCCACAGGTCCACCGACGCCTCGTCGTCCAGGTCGAGGGGGATCCGGATGTCCTGGCCGTGCACCAGGACCTCGGTGAGGGGGGCCAGGGAGTCGAAGATCGGCGGCTTGGCCCGGCTGTCGGCGAAGCGGCGGAGGTCGCCGACCAGCTCGTCGGTCGGCCGCTCGGCCACCCGGGCGGTCATGGCCACGTTGGCCCGCTCGAACCGTCCCCCGGCGCGCACCATGGCCGTGGCGAACCCGGGGATGGAGACGACGTGGGGGAGGACGAGGTGCGCCACCACGTCCCGGACCGTCCATGCCCCGCACAGGCTGGGGGTCGACCACCGGTCGTCGGGGAGGCCGGCCAGCTGGTCGGCGAGGGCCCGGCGCCGGGCGGCGATCGGTGCCCAGTACTCCATCGCCATCGCCGCAACCTACCAGTGGCCCGGCTCAGGAGTGCCGCCGTGCCACCGCCTCGGCGCGGTCCCGATAGCCGCCGCCGAAGAGGACGGCGTGGACCAGCAGCGGCACCAGGGTGAGGAGGTCGACCCGCTCCTCCCACCCGGGCCCGGGGTCCCGACGGTCGAGGTACGCCCGCAGGGTCCGGTCGGGTACCGCCCCGAACAGGCCGAGCATGGCCAGGTCCTCCTCGGGGAGGCCGCCGTGGGCCGAGGGGTCGATCAGCCATGGCCGTCCGTCGTCGCCCCAGAGGACGTTGCCCCACCAGCAGTCGCCGTGGACCAGCGCCGGCGTCCCCGGCCCGAGCCGGTCGCCCAGCCGGACGACCAGGCGCCCCACCGGGCCCTCCAGCCCGCACCGGGCCGCCAGCCCGCTCAGGCGGGCGTGGTAGAAGGACGAAGCGTCGGGGTGCACCGAGGGGTCCACCGGGCACCCGCCGATCCACGAGGAGCCGCCGCCCCACGCCGGCCACGGGGCGTCGTGCAGGGCGGCCAGCGTCCTGCCGAGCGCCTCCTCGTGGGCGGACGTCCGGGGACCGGTGTCCACCCAGGCGGTGACGAGCAGCCCGGCTTCGGCGAGCACCACCTCGGGCACCGGCGGTGCTCCGGGGACCCGGGACAGCTCGGTGAGCCCGGTGGCCTCGTCGGCGGCGCCGGCACCGGTCTTGACGGCCAGCCGGCGACCGCCCACCGTCACCGACCGGAGGTCCGCGCCGAGCGGTCGGACGTCCGCCACGGGACCGAGCCCGGCGGCCAGGCGCCCCTCCCACCCCGACGTCGCGGCCACCGGCCCAGTGTGCCCGCCCGACGGGGGCGGCGCCCGGTCAGGCGTCGAGCTCGCCCAGCACCTCGCCGATGATCCGGGTGGCCTGGTGGGCGGGCAGCGGCTCGCCGCCCTCGGCCTCGGCCACCTCGCCGGCGAAGTCCTCCACCGAGTGGACGCCGCCCACCAGCACGTGGCGGAGCGCCTCGCCGCTCGCCTCGGGATCCTCGAGCGCCTCCACCGCCGGGGCCACCGCGTGGTCCGGGGAGGTGGCCACCTCGTGGACCAGGGCCATCGCCTGGCGGCGGCCGTCGGCGGTGGAGACGGCCGGCCCGCGGTCGGGGTGCTGCTGCTCGTCCCAGTCGGCCAGGGCCTCGTCGTAGCCTCCCTCGCCGGGGTGGAGCGTGCGGGTGGTGGGGGCCGCCTCCGCCGCGGCCGGCTCCTCGTCGCCGTGCGCACGCTCGGGCTCGACGGGCACGGTCAGCGTGCCGTCGTCGTGTCGGACGATCTCCATGGGTCTCCTCGGGTGGTGGGTGGAGGCGCGGCCGGCGACCGGCGGCACCAGCGACTGTCCTACCCGGAACGCCCCCCTCCCACCCGTCCCCGCCGGACCCCCCTCGCCGGAGACCGTAACCTGGGGGCCATGGCACCGAAGAGCACGCCCTCCGAGGGCTCCGGCGAGCGACGCACCGACTCCGGCATCGAGATCCACCCGGTCTACGGCCCGGCCGACCTGGACGGCTGGGACCCCGACGAGCAGCTGGGGGAGCCCGGGCGGTACCCGTTCACCCGGGGCATCCGTCCCGACATGTACCGGGGCCGGCTGTGGACCATGCGGCAGTACGCCGGCTTCGGCACCGCCACGTCCACCAACGAGCGGTTCAAGTTCCTGCTGGGCGCCGGCCAGACCGGCCTGTCGTGCGCCTTCGACCTCCCCACCCAGATGGGGTACGACTCCGACCACCCCCGCTCCGAGGGCGAGGTCGGCAAGGTGGGGGTGGCCATCGACTCGCTGGAGGACATGCGGCTGCTGCTGGCCGGCCTGCCGCTCGACACGGTGAGCACCTCGATGACCATCAACTCCACCGCCGCCATCCTGCTGCTCTTCTACCAACTGGTGGCCGAGGAGAACGGCGTCGACTCGACCCTCCTCAACGGCACCATCCAGAACGACATCCTCAAGGAGTACGTGGCCCGCGGGACGTACATCTACCCGCCCCGGCCGTCCATGCGTCTGGTGACCGACACCTTCTCCTACTGCGCCGAGCATCTGCCGGCCTGGAACACCATCTCCATCTCCGGCTACCACATCCGCGAGGCGGGCTCCACGGCCGTCCAGGAGATCGCCTTCACCATCGCCAACGGCATCGCCTACGTGGAGGCGGCCCTGGCCGCCGGCCTCGACGTCGATGCCTTCGCCCCCCGGCTCAGCTTCTTCTGGAACGCCCACAACAACCTCTTCGAGGAGGTGGCCAAGTACCGGGCCGCCCGACGGATGTGGGCGAAGATCATGACCGAGCGCTTCGGGGCCAAGGACGTGAAGTCCACCCTGCTGCGGTTCCACACCCAGACCGGCGGCTCCACCCTGACCGCCCAGCAGCCCGAGAACAACATCGTCCGGGTCACCGTCCAGGCCATGGCGGCCGCCCTCGGCGGCACCCAGAGCCTGCACACCAACGGCTTCGACGAGGCCCTCGGGCTCCCCACCCAGAAGGCCGCCAAAATCGCCCTCCGGACCCAGCAGATCGTGGGGTACGAGTCCGGCATCGCCGACACCGTCGACCCGCTGGCCGGCTCCTGGTTCGTGGAGTCGCTCACCGACGAGGTGGAGAAGGGCGCCTGGGAGTACCTCGAGCGCATCGACGCCATGGGCGGCGCGGTCGACGCCATCGAGGCCCAGTACATGCAACAGGAGATCGAGCAGGCCGCCTACGCCTACGCCAAGGCCATCGACGACGACGAGAAGATCGTGATCGGGGTCAACAAGTTCGTCGACGAGACCAACGACCCGGCCGAGGTGTTCCCCATCGACGAGGAGCTCCAGCGCACCCAGGTGGCGTCGGTGAAGCGGGTCAAGGCCGAGCGCGACCAGGCGGGGGTGGATGCCGCCCTGGCCGACGTGGAGGCCGCCGCCCGCGGCACCCAGAACCTGCTGGTGCCGATGAAGGTGGCGCTGGGCCGGATGGCCACCCTCGGCGAGGTGTCGGACGTGCTGCGGGGCGTGTTCGGGGAGTACCGGCCCGGGGGCTGAGGCCCGGGCGGGGCCCCCGACCATCCCGTACCCGGCGGGACCCGACCCCGGGTCGGTCGACCCGTCGTCGGCGGGCCGGGTACGGTACGGTCTTCGTGTGGGTGCGAGGGGGTGGTTCACGACCCTGGTAGGGCTGCTCGGGGTGGTCCTCGTGTCAGCCGGGGTGCTCACCCCGGCGGTCCCTGGCGGAGCCGCCGGCTCCGGTCATGCACCCCCGGCACGTGCTGCGGCCCCGCCGCCGACGTCCGTGGCCTGGTCGCCGACGGCCGACCCGATACCGGTGGGTGGCGACCCCGAGGCCGGTCTGGTTGACATCACGTGTCCGACGGCCGGCGGTTGCGTCGGTGTCGGGCTCTACCGCTCGGGCGTGGACGGGCTCCTCGGCGTGGTCGGATTCGGATCCCCCGGGGCATGGAACGTCGAGCCCCTGCCCGTTCCTCCGGGCGGCGTGACCGGAGCCCGGGCCGTCCTGGTCCCCTCGGGGGTGGCGTGCACCGACAGCACCTCGTGCGTCGTGGTCGGTGTCTCTCAGCTGGTGTCCGGCGACCAGGTGGCGTTCATCGACACGGGAGGACCGGCCGGGTGGACGGCCACGGCCGCTCCGTTGCCACCGGACGCGTCGACGTCCCAGAGCGGCGGCCCGGTTGGGCAGTCCACCCTGAACGAGGTGTCGTGCTCGTCCAGCGCGTGCGCGGCCATCGGGACCTACCAGACCCCGACCGGCCAGAAGCCGCTCCTGGTCACGGGTTCGGGGTCGCAGTGGGAGGACGTGGTGCCGATGCTGCCGTCCGATGCGTCGACGGCGCCGGCACCGCAGCTGAACGGCGTGGCGTGCGCCGGGACCACCTGCACGGCGGTCGGCTCCTACCAGAGCACGCACAGCGGGGAAGAGGGCCTGATCGAGTCCGGGTCCAAGGCCACGTGGACTCCGGTCGGACCGCTCACCTACAGCGGGGCCTTCCAGGCCGTGGCGTGTGCCACCGCCTCGCTCTGCGAGGCGGTGGGCACCGGTGAACTGTTCACCGGTGCGGCAGGGTCGTGGACGAGCGGGACGGTCCCGACACTGGCGGATGCCGACGGGCCGCTCCAGTTCAACGAGGTGGCGTGTCCCGACGCCACCACCTGCACCGTCGCCGGCGGGGTCCCCACCGCCGGTACCGTGCCGGGTGTCATGGTGGTGGCCACGGGCCTCGGATCGTCGTGGTCGACGGACGAGGTGACGCTCCCGTCCTCGGTCGGCTCGGATCCGTTGCCCGTCGGGTTGGCCTGTTCCGACGCCACCCACTGTGCGGTGGCAGGCAACTCCTTCGTGCTCACAGAAGGTGCGGCGAGCTGGTCGGTCGAGGCGCTGGCGCCACCTGACGCCATTCCCGGGCCGGTGCCGGATGGCGGGCTCTACCTCCAGGCCGTGGGGTGCGGTCCGGGGGGACCGTGTACCGCCGTCGGCGCCGTCGAGGACACCGATGGACGGCTGCTCGGGATGGCCACCTCGATCGGCCCCGACGGTCTGTCGTCGGTGGTGGTGCCCCTGCCGCCCGATGCCGGCGTGGCCCCGGACTTCCAGCCGGCCGCGGTGAGCTGTCCGCCGTCCGGGGGGTGCGTGGCCGTCGGATCCGAGCAGGTCGTGGTCAGCCTGTCGAACCCGTTCACCTCTCCGGCCATCGAGGTACAGGGACCCTCCGGGTGGAGCCAGGTGCCGCTCACCCTTCCGCCGGGTCCGTCGCTCCGGTCGAATACTCAGGGGGCCACCGGTCTGAACGCCGTGAGCTGCTCGAACACGTGGTGTACGGCCGTCGGGTCGTACACCGACCCGAGCAATGTTTCCGTGGGCATCTCGGTCAGTGGCTGGGGCAATCATTGGTCGACCGACGTGGTTCCCGCGACGCCGAAGCTCGCCGGTGTGTCGTGCAGTGCCGCCGGTGCCTGTGTGAGCACCGGAGGCGGATCCCTCCTGGTGTCCACCTCCCCTGGCGCCCCGTGGACCCCGGTCACACCGCCGCTTCCGGCGAACGCCTCGCCGACGGCACCGAACCCGGGCTTCAGCGGGGTGTCGTGCGATGCGTCCGGGACCTGTCTGGCCATCGGGTCGTATCTGGCCCAGGGGTCGGGGTCACCGGTCGAGCTCACCGAGACGGGCTCCGGCTCCTCGTGGACGCCCGATGAGCTCACGACGGGCGGCGCGCTCCGGGCGGTGAGCTGTGGGTCGCCGGGAGGGTGCGCGGTGCTCGCCACCGACCGTCACAGCCAGGCGGACATCCTCTTCGGTTCGGGGACCTCCTGGGTCGAGCCGGCGACGCCGGTGCCGGCCGGGGGGAGCAGCTCCGCCGTGCAGTTGGGGGCGGTCACCTGTCCGAGCCTCGGACCCTGTGTGGTGGCGGGCGCCTACGTCGATGCCGCCGGGGGGACCCAGGGAATGGTCGTGACGGGCTCAGGAACCGACTGGTCGGCGTCTCCGCTCCCGGCGATCCCCCAGGCGCTGCGGGACGGCCCGGGTGCGTCACTGACGATCCAGGCCGTGGCGTGCGACGAGACCGGCTCGTCCTGCGCCGTGGCGGACCACGTGCTGACCGGCCCCGGGAGTGCGACATCCGAACTGGTGGTCGGTTCGCCGGGCGGCCCGTGGTCGTCGCTGGCGGCCCCCCTGGCCGGCGGGGGAACGACGCTGGCCGGCGGTCCGGCAACCTCGCTGATCCGCTCCCTCGCCTGTCTTCCGAGCGGCGCATGCGTCGCCGCCGGTTCGGAGCACGCGACAGGCTCCTCCCTCTCCACCGCCCTCTACGAGTCCGACCAGCCGCAGGTGGACGGCGTGTCCCCGGCGACCGGCCCGGTGTCCGGCGGCACCGTGGTGACCGTGACGGGGGCGGGCTTCACCTCCGACGCCGAGGTGACGGTGGGGGGCGTGCCGGCCTCGTCGGTGACGTACCGCAGCCCGACGTCGCTCCGGGTGGTGGTGCCGGCCGTCGTCACGCCCCGGTCGGTGGACGTGCAGGTCACGACCGGCGCCGGCCCGTCGCCGCTGTCACCGACCGACACCTACCGGTACCTGCCCGATGCCGGCGGCTACCGGATGGTGGCCGCCGACGGCGGGGTCTTCGCCTACGGCGACGCCCCCTTCGAGGGCTCGGCCGGATCGCTCATCCTGACCCAGCCGATGGTCGGCATCGCCCCGACCCCCGACGGCGGGGGCTACTGGCTGGTCGCCGCCGACGGCGGGGTCTTCGCCTACGGCGACGCCGCCTTCGAGGGTTCAGCCGGATCGCTGGCCCTCAACCGGCCGATCGTCGGCATCGCCCCCACCCCCGACGGCGGGGGCTACTGGCTGGTGGCCGCCGACGGCGGGGTCTTCGCCTACGGCGACGCCGTCTTCGAGGGTTCGGCCGGCTCGCTGGCGCTCAACCGGCCGATCGTCGGCATCGCCGCCACCCCCGACGGCCGGGGCTACTGGCTGGTGGCCGCCGACGGCGGGGTCTTCGCCTACGGCGACGCCGCCTTCGAGGGCTCGGTCGGGTCGGGCACCCTGGCCGAGCCGGTGGTGGGCGTGGCCGGCTGACGCCCGGCCCCGGCTCAGCCCGCCCCGGCCAGCAGCCGGTCGCGCAGGGGGCCCGGCTCGGCGGCGTCGATCACCGTCCAGGCCATCGACACCGCGCCGTCGCGCACCGCGGTGTCGGCCGACCCGGTGACGCAGGCGGCGGCGAACTCGGGCTGGTGGTTGACCGCCCCGTGGGTCTCGATGCCGAGCAGGGGGTGGATGGTCGGGACCGCCAGCGACACGTTGGCCATGTCGGTGGAGAAGGTCGGCCGCGGGGAGCCGTCGTCGTCCCGGGGGAAGCTCCGCCCCAGCCGCTCGGCGTTGGCCCGGTAGCTCCCGAGCAGCGCCGGGTCGCTCTCCATGTGGGAGTAGTCGGGGGCCAGCGGCTCGAAGCGCACCTCGGCGCCGGTGGCCAGGGCCCCGGCCCGGAAGCAGGCCTGGACCCGGGGCTCCAGGGCGGCGAGGCCGCCGGCGGTGAGGGAGCGGGCCATGAACCGGCCGCTGACCGCCGCCGGGATGATGTTGGCCGCCTCGCCGCCGTGGCTGACCACCCCGTGGACCTGGTCGCCCGGTGGCAGCTGCTGGCGGAGCAGGCCGAGGGCGACCTGGGCGATCACCATGGCGTCCCCGGCGTTGACGCCCTGCCAGGGGGCGGCCGAGGCGTGGGCCGTGCGGCCGGTGAAGTGCACGTCGAAGTGGGCCACGGCCAGGCAGGTGGCCTGCAGCCGGTCGTACGGCCAGGGGTGGACCATCATCGCCGCGTGCACGTCCTCGAAGAGGCCGTGCTCGAGCATCACCACCTTGCCGCCGCCACCCTCCTCGGCCGGCGTGCCGAGCACCCGGACGGTCAGGCCGAGCTCGTCGGCGAGCGGGACCAGGGCGAGGCCGGCCCCGACCGCCGAGGCGGCGATGATGTTGTGGCCGCAGGCGTGGCCCACCTCGGGCAGGGCGTCGTACTCGGCGCACACCGCCACCACCAGGGGCCCCGAGCCGATCTCGGCGCTGAAGGCGGTGGGCATCCCGGCCACCCCCTCGGTCACCGCGAAGCCGCCGTCGGCCAGCACGCGAGCCGCCTCCCGGGAGGCCCGGTGCTCCTCGAAGGCCGTCTCGGGGTGGTCGTGGATGTCGTGGCTCAGGGCGACCAGGTCGCCGGCGCGCCCCTCGACGACGGCACGGGCGGTGTCCTTGCGATCCGGCATGCGGGTCCTTCCGGCTGGTCGGCCTGCTGGGTGCTGGGTGCTGGGTGGGGGTGGTGCGGTCGGCCGCCGTGGCGACCGGGGCTACTCGATGATGGCGATGACGTCGCCGGGGCCGACGGAGGCGCCCGGCGCCACCTTGACCTCCTTGACCGTCCCCGCCTTCTCGGCGTTCACGTTGTTCTCCATCTTCATGGCCTCCAGGACGCAGACGGTCTGGCCGACCTCCACCGCGTCCCCGACCTCGACCATGACCTTCACGATGGTGCCCTGCATCGGCACCGCCACCGTCCCCGACCCGGTGGCGGTATTGGCCGCCTTGGGGCGCTTGGGCCCGGCCGACGCCCGGCCGCCACCGGCGCCCGCGACCACCACGGCGTCCCCGAGGTCGGGGACCCACAGCTTCACCTGGTAGCGCCGGCCGTCGACCTCGGCGGTCACGTCGCGCAGCACCCGGGCCACCGGCTCGGTGCCGTCGGCGGCCGGCGGTGCCTCGGGGGCGCCCGTCCCGGCCACCAGGTGGCTCAGGTCGAGGTCGCGCTCGACCCAGTTGGTGGAGTGCGCCCCGGTGGCGAAGTCCTCGTGGGACAGGATGGCCACGTCGGCGGGCAGCGTGGTGGCCACGCCCTCGATGACCGTCTCCTCGATGGCCCGGAGCATGCGCCGCCGGGCCGCCTCGCGGTCGTGGCCCCAGACCACCAGCTTGGCGATCAGGTTGTCGTAGAACTGGCTGACGGTGTCGCCGGCCTCGTAGCCGGCGTCGAGGCGGACCCCCGGTCCACCCGGGGGGGTGAAGCGGGTGATGGTCCCCGGCGACGGCGTGAACGCCCCGCCCGCCGGGTTCTCGGCGTTGATCCGCACCTCGATGGCGTGCCCGTCGCGGCGCACGTCGTCCTGGGTGAAGCCCAGGGGCTCGCCCGAGGCCACCCGGAGCTGCCACTCGACGAGGTCGAGTCCGGTGACCAGCTCGGTCACCGGGTGCTCCACCTGGAGGCGGGTGTTCATCTCCAGAAAGAAGAACTCGCCGTCCTGGTAGAGGAACTCGACGGTGCCGGCGTTGACGTACCCGCAGGCCTCCGCCACCTTCACCGATGCCGCGCCCATGGCCCGGCGCACCTCGTCGGGGAAGTCGGGGGCCGGGCTCTCCTCCACCAGCTTCTGGTGGCGGCGCTGGGCCGAGCAGTCGCGCTCGCCGAGCCAGATGGTGTTGCCGTGGGTGTCGGCGATGATCTGCATCTCGACGTGGCGGGGCCAGGCCAGGTAGCGCTCGACGTAGCACTCGTCACGGCCGAAGTAGGAGAGGGCCTCGCGCATGGCGGACTCCAGGGCGGCGGGGGCGTCGTCCGGCCCCTGCACCACCTTCATCCCGCGCCCGCCGCCGCCGTAGGCGGCCTTGATCGCCACCGGCCAGCCGAACTCGGCGCCGAAGGCGGCCACCTCGTCGGGGGAGGTCAGCACCTCCGACCGGCCGGGCACCCCGGAGACGCCGGCCGCCTCGGCGGCGTGGCGCGAGCTGATCTTGTCCCCCATGACCTCGATGGCCCCGGGCGGCGGGCCGATGAAGGTGACCCCGCGCTCGGTGATGGCCCGGGCGAAGTCGGTGTTCTCCGAGAAGAAGCCGTAGCCGGGGTGCACGGCGTCGGCCCCGCTCTGCTCGATGGCCTGGAGGATGGCCTCGGTGTTGAGGTAGCTCTCGGCGGCCGACTGCCCGCCCAGGGCGTAGGCCTCGTCGGCCAGCCGCACGTGGAGGGCGTCTCGGTCGAGGTCGGAGTAGACGGCGACCGTGGCCACCCCCAGCTCGCGGCAGGTCCGGATGACCCGGACCGCGATCTCCCCCCGGTTGGCGATGAGGACCTTCTTCAGCACGCTGCGCCTTTCACATGGGACGTCGGGTGACGGTCACGACCGTCGACAGGCGGTATAACACTGGCACGGCCCGCGGGGTGCGTGCCACGTCGGCCGGGACCCTCCCGTAGGGTGGGCCCGTGGCGGGCACCCGGTTCACCGACGTCCGGCGGTTCGACACCATCGACTCGACCAACCGGTACCTGCTCGACGAGGCCCGCCGGGGGGCCCCCGAGGGGGTCGTGGCGGTCGCCGACCACCAGGAGGCGGGCCGCGGACGGCTGGGCCGGCGCTGGGAGGCGCCGCCAGGCGCCAACCTGCTGGTCTCCGTGCTCCTCCGGCCCGACCTGCCCCCGGCGAGCCGCCACCTGGCCAGTGCGGTGGTGGCCCTGGCGGCCGCCGACGCCGTGGACGCCGTGGCCGGCCTGGCCACCGGGCTGAAGTGGCCGAACGACCTGCTCGGGCCGGACGGGCGCAAGCTGGCCGGGGTGCTGGCCGAGGCGGACCTGGGGGCGGCGGCCGGACCGGCCCGGCCGCCGGTGGTGGTGGGCATCGGCATCAACGTGGCCTGGCCGGCCCGGCTCGACGACCTGCCCCCCGAGCTGACGACGACCGCCACGTCCCTGGCCCTCGAGACCGGCCACCCGGTCGACCGGTCCGCCCTGCTCGACGCCCTGCTCGACGCCCTGGAGCCCCGGGTGGCCGACCTCTCGACCCCGACCGGCCGGGCCCGGCAGGCCGCCGACCTGCGGGCCCGGTGCGTGACGCTGGGGGCCGCCGTCCGGGTGGAGCTCCCCGACGCCAGCTTCGAGGGGACGGCCGCCGACGTCACCGACGAAGGACACCTGGTGGTGGACACCCCGGACGGCCGGCGGACGGTGGTGGCCGGCGACGTGGTGCACCTCCGCCCGCTCCGCTGAGCGGGCGGTCGGTCCCGGTCGGGCCCCCGGCCCCGAGTAGGATTCCGCGATCATGCGAGTTCTTGTCACCGGCGCGGCCGGGTTCATCGGGTCAAATTTCGTCCGGTACTGGGTGGGCCACCACCCCGACGACACCGTCGTGGCCCTGGACGTCCTCACCTACGCCGGGAACCGGCCCAACCTGGCCGACGTGGAGGACCGGGTGCCCTTCGTCCACGGCGACATCGGGGACCTGGACCTCATCGCCGAGGTGCTGGCCGAGCACCAGATCGACGTGATCGTCAACTTCGCCGCCGAGTCGCACAACAGCCTGGCCATCCTGGACCCGGCCCGCTTCTTCCGGACCAACGTGCTCGGCACCCAGACCCTGGCCGAGGCGGCCCGCCGGCACGGGGTGTCGCGGTTCCACCACATCTCGACCTGCGAGGTCTACGGCGACCTGCCGCTCGACTCCGACGAGCTGTTCACCGAGGAGACGCCGTACCGGCCGAGGACGCCCTACAACGCCTCCAAGGCGGGGGCCGACCACGCGGTCCGGGCCTACGTGGAGACCTTCGGGCTGCCGGCCACCATCACCAACTGCTGCAACAACTACGGGCCGTACCAGTTCCCGGAGAAGGTCATCCCGCTGTTCACGGCCAAGGCCCTCGACGACCAGCCGCTGCCCCTCTACGCCTCCACCCAGAACCGCCGGGAGTGGCTCCACGTGGACGACCACTGCCGGGCCATCGAGCTGGTGCTCCAGCACGGCGATGTGGGCGAGACCTACAACGTGGGCAGCGGGGACGAGGCCAGCATCGAGCAGATCGCCGACGCCGTGCTGGCCGCCACCGGCAAGCCCCAGTCGCTCAAGGAGATCGTCCCCGACCGACCCGGGCACGACCGCCGCTACCTGCTCGACTCCACCAAGATCCGCAAGGCGCTCGGCTGGGAGCCCACCATCGCCTTCGACGAGGGCCTGGCCGCCACCGTCCACTGGTACGCCGAGCACCGGTCGTGGTGGGAGCCCCTGCGCGACCGGGCCCCGGTCATCGAGGGCACCTGGGACGGGCCGAGCCCGGGCCAGGGGACGTGAGCGGCCCCCTCCGGGTCCTCGTCACCGGCGGCAACGGACAGCTCGGTCGGGACCTCCGCGACGTGCTGGCCGGCGCCACCCCCGACGGGGGCCTGGACGCCGCCGTGCCCACCGGGCCCGGCCTCGACGTGCTCTCCACCGACGTGGACACGGTGGACATCGTCGACCGCACCGCCGTCGCCACCGCCTTCGAGGGGTACCGGCCCGACGTCGTCATCCACGGCGGGGCGTTCACCGCGGTGGACCGCTGCGAGTCGGAGCCCGACGCCGCCTACGCGGTGAACGCTCTGGGCACCCGCCACGTGGCCGAGGCCGCCCGGCGGGTCGGCGCCCACCTGGTCTACGTGTCCACCGACTACGTCTTCGACGGGCGACTCGACCGGCCCTACGTGGAGTGGGACGCCACCGGCCCGCAGTCGGTCTACGGGCGCAGCAAGCTGGCCGGCGAGCTCGAGGTGGCCGCCGCCGGGGGCGGCTCGACCATCGTGCGCACGGCCTGGGTGAGCGGGGCCCACGGCGCCAACATGGTCAAGACGGTGCTCCGGCTGGCCGTCGACGAGCGCGGCGGGCCGCTCCGGTTCGTGGACGACCAGCGGGGGACCCCGACCTTCACCGCCGACCTGGCGCCGACCATCGTGCGGCTGGCCCTCGACCGGCGCCCGGGGACCTTCCACGTCACCAACCAGGGGGAGACCACCTGGTTCGGCTTCGCCCGCGCCGTCCTGGCGGCCGCCGGGCTCGACCCCGACCGGGTGGAGCCGATCGCCACCGACGACCTCGACCCGCCCCGCCCGGCGCCCCGGCCGGCCAACTCCCGGCTCGACAACGCCGCCCTCCGGCTGTCGGGTCTGCCCCTGCTGCCCGAGTGGACGGAGTCCCTCGGACGGCTGGTGGAGGCCCTGCCCCGCGTGGCTGCGCGGGCCTGAGCCACCGTGACGTCCCCCCGCCCGCATCCCCGAGGCCGCGCCCGCCGACCGGCCGAGCGTCACGGCGGCCCCCGGTGAGGGCCTCGGCGCCCGGCGCCGGCTCCCCGGACGCCGTCCCCCCGGCACCCCCACGGGCCTCATTCGGCCACGGCGGGGCGGCTGTCCGGGTGCTGCCGAACGCCCGCGGGCACGCGGTGGCGGTCATCGGCGTCGGCTACGTCGGGCTCCCGACCGCCGCCACCCTGGCCCACCTGGGGCACCGTGTGACCTGCGGCGACGCCAACCCCGCCAAGATCGCCATGCTCCAGGAGGGACGCGTCCCCATCGTGGAGGCGCACCTCGAGGACCTGGTCCGGGAGGGACAGGCGGCCGGGCGGCTGCACTTCGTGGTGGGCGCCACCGCGGCGGTGGCCGGCGCCGAGTTCGTCTTCCTGTGCGTGCCCACCCCCCAGGCGGACGACGGCTCGGCCGACCTCTCCTACGTGGAGGCGGTGGCCGAGGAGATCGCCCCGCACCTGGCCCCCGGGACGGTCATCGTCAACAAGTCGACGGTGCCGGTCGGGTCGACCCTGGTGGTGGAGCGGGTGCTCGGCCGGCACGACCTGACGGTGGTGTCGAACCCCGAGTTCCTGCGCGAGGGGACGGCCGTCCCCGACAGCCTCCACCCCGAGCGCATCGTGGTGGGCGCCGCCGACCAGGCGGCGGCGGCCCGGGTCGGGGAGCTGTTCGCGGGGACGCACGCCCCGCTGCTCATCACCGACGCCGCCACGGCAGAGACCATCAAGTACGCCTCCAACGCCTTCCTCGCCACCAAGCTGAGCTTCGTCAACGCGGTGGCCGGGCTCTGCGAGGCGGTCGGCGCCGACGTGCGCGACGTCATCCTCGGGCTGGGCTACGACAAGCGCATCGGCTTCGAGTTCCTGCGGCCCGGACCGGGGTGGGGCGGCAGCTGCCTCCCCAAGGACACCCGGGCGCTGGTCTTCATCGGCGAGCAGGCCGGCTATGACTTCTCGTTCCTCCGAGGGGCCATCGCCACCAACGAGGAGCAGTTCGCCCGGGTGGTCGACAAGGTGGCCCGGTCGGTGTCCCGGACCTCGGCCGCTCCGGCGGCGGCGTCGGCCGAGCCCCCCACGGCCGCCCTGGACGGGGCCGTGGTGGCGGTGTGGGGCCTGACCTTCAAGGCGGGCACCGACGACCTGCGCAACTCGCCCGCCGTCGAGGTGGTGCGGCGCCTGGTGGCGGCCGGCGCCACCGTGCGGGCCTTCGACCCGACGGTGCCCGTGGACGCCGCCGCCGACCCGGTGCCGGTGGCGGGACTGGCCGAGGTGGCCGGACCCGGGGACGACGACGGCTGGGTCGACTCGGTCCGGGCCTGCCCCGACGCCTACGCCGCCTGCGACGGTGCCGCCGCGGTGGTGGTCCTCACCGAGTGGGACGAGTTCCGCTGGCTCGACTTCAAGCAGGTGCGCCTCCGCCTGGCCGCACCGGTGGTCATCGACGCCCGGAACCTGCTCGACCCGTCCCAGCTCCGCCGGCTCGGCTTCGACTACACGGGGATCGGCCGACGGTGAGCGGCCGGCACGTGGTGCTGGGCGGGGCGGGCTTCGTGGGCTCCCACCTCTGCGACCACCTCATCGGGCGCGGCGACGAGGTGGTCTGCGTGGACGACTTCTCCACCGGCCGGAGGCCGAACGTCGCCCACCTGCTCGACCGTCCTCGCTTCACCCTGGTGGAGGCGGACGTCTCGGTGTCGCTGCCGGTGCACGGGGCGATCGACGGGGTGCTCCACCTGGCCAGTCCGGCGTCGCCGCCCGCCTACCTGGCCCGGCCGCTGGCCACCCTGGCGGTGGGCAGCGAGGGCACCCGCCTGGGGCTG
>Ga0182013_10005088_pt1 | contig 15498 bp, 17 predicted proteins | sample 612S2MmetaG_FD_120487 | JGI IMG/M metagenome (GOLD analysis project Ga0182013, IMG submission 120487) | Permafrost microbial communities from Stordalen Mire, Sweden - 612S2M metaG | ecosystem: Environmental > Terrestrial > Soil > Wetlands > Permafrost | place: Sweden: Stordalen | collected...
AATTTTTTACTGTTTACGATTTTGTAAATGCATACCAGCATTTCAGAGACCCCGAATGGGATGGCGAACCGGTTGAACCAATTATAACCGACCCAGAGCCTGACCCCGATACAGAACCTACCCTGGCCAAAGAACCTGACCCTGACCACGAGAAAAGAAAAAAAATAAAGATAAAGCTGCGCGATGGCAAAGAGCACGAAATACAACACACCGTTAGTTCAGCGTTTTTTAGCGCTGATGGCAAACCAATGTCAGCCCAGGAATTTTTAAATTCTTTATACGGCAAACTACCCGAACTTTTCAGCAACGAAGCCGAACTACGCAAAATATGGAGCAACCCCATAACCCGCAAATCCCTGCTTGATAAATTAGATGACGCAGGCTTCGGAAAAGATGAACTAACCAACCTGCAAAAATTAATCGACGCCGAAAAAAGCGACCTGTTTGATGTGCTCGATTTTATAGCCTACTCCGCCAAACCCCTCACCCGTGAAACCCGCGTAGCAGAAGCCCAAAAAAATATTTTCGCCCTCCTCGACAAAGACCAAAAAGAATTCCTCGAATTCGTGCTCAGCAAATACATCGAAACCGGAGTAGAAGAACTCGAGCAGGAAAAGTTACCGTATCTCTTAGAACTAAAATACCGCGCCGTAACCGACGCCGCCGAAAAGCTAGGCGGTGTTGCCAAAATACGGGAGTTGTTTATCGGGTTTCAGAAGTATTTGTACGAACCGAAGGCGGTATAAAAGTCACCCGAACATCCAACCAACTCGCACTCATTTGTAACGAGTGTGGAACAGGTAACCGCATTTATAATGCGTCTCTAAAATCCCGTCTTACGCCCTTCCAGGGCTGTATAAAATTAATTGCATCCACACCGGGCTTCACCCGGTGCTAATATATTCCGCCGCTTTCAGGGCTTAACAGCCCAACAACCAACCACCCTAACAAATAGGCTTTCCCCTCTCTTTTTTTCAAAGCTACGCCTCCCCAAATTTTTTATCTGGTTCCGGAAAACCCGAAGGGTTGAAATGATTATAGCACACAAGAAATAATGATATAAATCCCGAAGGGATGACATGATTCGACTATTTAGCAGCACAAACCATGTCACCCCTTCGGGGTTTGGATTTTTTGCGGGCTAGGATTACTATAATACTGTCAACCCTTCGGGTTTAATACATATAATTCAAAAAATTGGGTAATGCATAGTTAAAAAAAGGAGGGGAGCTTTAACAACCAACCACCCTAACAAATAGGCTTTCCCCTCTCTTTTTTTCAAAGAGAGGGGAAATGTCGATAGACAAAGGGGTGAGTTTGTATTTCCCCTCTCCCTTGCACACGGCAGGGTAAGTTCGCCTGTTACTTATCGCAATACTTTTTAATAACCGGGTAGGCTTCTAATATGCCGAGTTCGCCGGCTTTGCTGAGGCTGATGCAGGCGGTTTCGTTTTGGTGGATGAGTATAAGCAGCAGGCCTTTGTTGTAATATGCATCGGCCAGGTTGGGGTCGTAGTAGATGGCCATGGTGAGGTCGTTTACTGCGCCGTCGTAATCGTTAATAAACATTTTAGCAGAGGCGCGGTTATACCACGCATATGAGAAGGTAGAGTCCAGGGCCAGTGCGCTGGTGTAGTCGGCAATGGCTGACTGGTAACTGGTGCCGGATACCATTGCGGGTGACAGGCTGTTGAGTTTTGCCGTAACCGCAGGGTTATCAGAGCGCAGCAGGCCCAGCAGTTTTAAGCGCGTATTGGCCCGGCTGAAATACGAGAGGGCGTTGAAGGGGTCCAGGTCGATAGCTTTATCAAAATCGGAAAGTGCGTGGTCGTAAGTTTGCAGGGCGGTAAAAATAAGGGCCCGGTCGGCGTAGTTAGATGCTTTGGCGGGTTGCTGTATTATTGAAGTATCAAGCTGGTCGAATTTCTTTTTTATCAGCCGCACATCCATACTATCGTTTTTGTTGAACAGGGTAAGGTCGGCGCCACCGTAATGGCGTCTTTTTGCAGCATCGTAAGTACGTATTTTATTACCGGGTGACGGGAATAATATTACAGCGTATAACGGTTGCGGCTGTATATCAACATGCGCATATTGAATTTTATTTTTGGCTTCCTTAGACGTTTCGAAATCATCAGAGAGGGTTACCATTTTCATTACCTTCAGTGCTTCAAAATATTTAGCACTGTCGCTGGCTGTTTTTTGCAGGTCCTGTAGTTGGTCGGCTTTTTTAATATCCATTGCTGCTGCCTTGGGGTTGTTCATATTCTTTTTAACCTCGGCCCGGTTGCGGTAAGCATCAATAAACTCGGGGTATAGCTCAATAACCTTATCATAATCCTGCAATGCATCGGGCAGGTTGCCATGCTCAAACTGAAGGTTGGCGCGGTTGTAGTAAGTTAATATATGGTCGGGGCTCAGATTTAATACGGCAGCATAATCATTCAATGCCCCGTAATAATCTTTCATTTTAGCTTTTAAAATGGCCCGGTTAAAAAAGGCGGATGATGAATACGGTGCCAGGATTAAAACCTTATCCATATCGGCAAGTGCCTCAGTGTATTTTTCCCGGTCGGTTTCCAGCAGCCCCTTTTGAAACATGGCATAGGTATTTACCGAATCGATATGCAGTGCCAGGTTGAAATCCATCATGGCAGAGTCTTTATCGCCGGCGCCAATGCGGGCCAGGCCTCTGTCAACATAAGTGCGCACTATTTGTGGTTTGCGGGCAATGGCTTTATTAAAGTCTGAGATGGCTTCTTTAAATCGCTTTAGCTGGGTTTCGGCGGCACCGCGGATAATGTATAGGTTTTCATCTTTTGAGTGCATCTTTTCAGCCTGGTAACAATCGTCAACAGCCAGGTCGAATTGCTGGAGCGAGAGGTAAGTGATGGCCCGGCTAACGTAAATTTCTGAGTTATTGGAGTCTAGTTCAAGGGCTTTTTTATAATCGGCCAAGGCCCCTGAGTAGTTAAAAAGCTGGGTTCGGGTGTAGGCCCTTTCGGCATAAACATCGCTGCGGTTAGGGTATATTTCCATGGCTTTGGTCCAGTCTTCTTCCGAGCCGGAATAGTCATCTAACTGGCGCTTGGCAAATGCACGCATGCAATACCCGTCGTAACTGGTTGGGTTAAGTTTTAAACCTATATTCAGGCTTTCAATAGCTTTGGCATAATGGTCTTCGCTCAGCTCCATCCGGCCAATGGTAATAAAGTCGGCTATCCGTTGCGCAGGCAGGGCAGAGGTAACTAAAATGCAAAGCACCCATAAAAATATTTTTCCGCTGTTCTTTTGCATTTATTTAAAACTGGCCGGTGGTTAATCTTTCCGGGTTATGATAAGATGTGGTATAATGATTTAATTGAATTGTTTATTTAACATGAATACTAGCGCTTAATATCCGGTACCGTAATATTAGTCGGTAAAAGCAGATTATTTATCGGCAAAACCATCATTCAAATTGTTTACGCACCGCAATTATAGAAAATAAGCAACGCTAACGTGGTACCGCCAACTTTATTTCTTACTTCAGACCAATGGCCTGCCTAGAAGCTGTTTGAAATTAAATCCAAATGCAATTTAACACAAAGAGCACAAAGGAAAAATACCAATACAAAGGCCACAAAGAGTATGTTTTTTGGTGTTCTTTGTATTGAACTTTGTGTGCTTTGTGTTAATATGTATTTATTTTCTTTTATTTTAAACAGCTCCTTAAAGGTTTACAGCGGTTTTTTTCTGGCGCGTTCGTACTGTTTGGGCCAGGTGGTTTCTGCCTTTAGTTCATAGGCAGCACGGAGCGGGAAATAAGGGTCCCGTAAAAACTCCCGGGCCATAAAAACAAGGTCTGCAGCGCCGTTGGCAATAATGCTTTCGCCTTCTTCAGCAGTTGTTATTAAACCCACTGCCCCCGTTAATATACCGGTAGCCTTTTTAATGTTAGCAGCGAAATTGAGCTGATAAAGCGGTTTAACCGGTATTTTAACATGCGCAGCGTTACCACCGCTGCTGCAATCTACCAGGTCTATGCCTTTTCCTTTTAGCACATTTGCAAGCTGTATTGAGTCTTCTTCATTCCAACCACCTTCGGCCCAATCGGTGGCGGATATTCTAAGGAAGATGGGAAGCGAATCGGGCCAAACCTGTTTTATGTTTTCGATAATTTCTAACAGGAAGCGTGTGCGGTTCTCGAATGAACCCCCATATTGGTCGGTGCGGTGATTGCTATGTGGTGATAGAAACTCATTGATGAGGTAACCATGTGCGCCATGTAATTCTATAATCTGGAAGCCTGCGTCTAAAGCCCGTTTAGCGGCCAGTTTAAATTGGTTTATGATTGCGGCTATTTCAGCGGTAGTCAGTTCTAAAGGAGTCAGGTCTCCCTCTTTAAATGCGATTGCGCTGGGGGCTAATGGCTGCCAACCTCCATTCTCTTTACCGACAGGGCCGTTGCCAAGCCATGGTGCCATAGTACTGGCTTTGCGCCCTGCATGGGCCAATTGTGTGCCGGCAATGGCCCCCTGGGCTTTTATAAAGGTGGTTATCCTCCGTAAAAACTCAACGTGCTCATCTTTCCAGATACCGAGGTCGGAAGGTGAAATGCGGCCTTCAGGGGCTACAGCAATTGCCTCGGTAAAAACTACTGCAGCGCCGCCCACCGCGCGGCTGCCCAGGTGCACCAGGTGCCAGTCGTTGGCAAAGCCATCAATGGAAGAGTACTGGCACATGGGGGAAACAACAATACGGTTGCGTAATTCGAGCGATTTGATTTTTAAAGGAGAAAAGAGGTGCGACATGATGATAAATATTTTTGTTTAGGTACGAAGTTTTAGTTCGGAAACATCAACGGAAAATAGGATAAATTGTTTAACCGGTTATGATATCAGTAACCGGGTGCATATCAAATTGTCGGATTCCCAACAGCCGACCCCTTCCGTCCCCGAAACGGGGAAACCAAAGCCAAATGCAAAGACAAACTTTCTCGTTATGGTGTACTTGGCTGTTCTGCCCTGGTTTCCCCGTTTCGGGGACGGAAGGGGTTGAGTCGTGTGCAATCAAAGAAATATTTTACCTGCGCGACAATTTGGTATGCACCCGGAAACCCTGAAGCATATCATTTATTGAACTAACGGGTGTAAAAGTTACCTTCGCCGTAAATCAGTTGTTATAAAATGAAATTTGACGAGTTAAATTTGAACCGGCCTTTGCTTAATGCTTTGGAGGAATTAGGATATGTAAATCCTACAACAATACAGCAAAAGGGTTTCCCGGTAATTATGTCGGGCAGAGATGTTGTGGGTATTGCGCAAACCGGTACCGGTAAAACAATGGCTTACCTGCTGCCATGCCTGCGCCAATGGGAGTTTTCGAAAAACAAAGTTTTAAAGGTGTTGATATTGGTGCCAACGCGCGAACTGGCTGTGCAGGTTGCAGACGTTGCCAAAAAGCTGAGCACTTACATGAGCGTAAAGGTAGAGGCGGTGTACGGTGGGGTTAACATGAAACCCCAGATGGCTTTGCTTTCCGGAGGAGTAGATATACTGGTAGCTACGCCTGGGCGATTGGTTGACCTGGTATTAAACGGCACCGTAAACCTAAAGACCGTTAAGCGGCTGGTAATTGATGAGGTAGATGAGATGCTGGGGCTTGGCTTTAAACATCAGCTAACAACCATTTTAAACCTGTTGCCTGAGCGGAAGCAAAACCTGATGTTTTCGGCTACTATAACCGATGATGTTGAGGCCCTGATAGCGCACTATTTTAATGGGCCGGTTAAAATTGAAGCAGCCCCTGCCGGTACCCCGCTTGATAACATAAAGCAAACCGGGTACGAGTTGCCTAACTTTTATACCAAGGTTAATATGCTTGAACTGCTGCTGGCCGACCAGGTGGAGTTTAAAAAGGTATTGGTATTTGCAGCTACAAAAAAGCTTGCAGACCAGTTGTATGAGCAAATAGGAGAGAAGTTTAAAGGCCAGGTTGGGGTTATCCATTCAAACAAAAGCCAGAATAACAGGTTTGATACGGTGAAGAAGTTTCAGAGTGGCGAATACCGGGTGCTGATAGCCACCGATATTATAGCCCGTGGCCTTGATATTGCAGAGGTTTCGCACGTTATTAACTTCGACACCCCTGATGAGGCTGAAAATTATATCCATCGTATAGGCCGCACAGGCAGGGCTGATAAGGAAGGTATTTCCATTACTTTTATTACCCCCAAAGAAGAGCCGTTTAAAGTGGCTATTGAAACTTTAATGAATACGAAGATACCTTTGCAGGCCACTCCCCCTGAACTTGAAATAGTTGATAAGCTTACACAGGATGAAATGCCCAAAAACCTGGTAATGAACATTCAGGACAAATTTGAGAGGAAAGAGAAGCCTACGGGTGCTTTTCATGAAAAGAGCGAGAAGAATAAGAAGGTAAATGCCCCGGTTTCGAGAGGTGAAAAGCTTAAACTAAAATACGGCAAGCCAAAAACCCGTGGACAAAAGAAAAAGAAGTAAGCAGGCAGGAGGGAAGGCCTCTGAAATAAAATTGTGTATAGATGCACTTTAGGTTTTGCAAAGTTGCAGAAATATTTACTTTTGCCGTCCCAATAGCTGAAAAGTTGTTGTCGGATGGTTTGGTAGCTCAGTTGGTAGAGCAATAGACTGAAAATCTATGTGTCGGGGGTTCAATTCCCTCCCAAACCACGATAAAACCCGTGTTTCTCCTCTGAAACGCGGGTTTGTTATTTACGCTGGGGACAAATAGGGGGACAAATACCCCTAAACCTGCCTACCTTTACAAAAAATATTTTGTGTGTCCGAACATTGGCAGTAACTGTTTTGGCCCTTTTTCGCACCCATACCAAAAACACCTAAATAACTACAAATGCCTAAAGCGTTCACACTGCGTAAGGATTTTAACCGTTTTCAGGCCTCCAACCGATTCAATTTAATGGCCTTGCAAGCGTTCACTTTTGGGGTACATAACGCCCGGCTAAAACTGAAAAGAGATAAGGTTCGCTACAATGATATTCTAACAGTTATGGTTGTTGGCGAATTGCAAACACAGGGCTGCAAAGTTTCCGATTTCGGGCAAGTATTAGGCTACAATATTACCACAAGCCGAAACGCTCTAAAAAGGGCTGTTAGCCGTTATTTGGTTTCTTACTATGGAGGTAGGCCAGGACGGGGTAAGGCTGCTAAGTTTTCACTTACCGATAAAGGGTTAAGAGTTCAAAGGATGCTCCAAACCGAATTGGCTAAGAGTTTAAAGGAGGCCCAAAACCATTTCTTTGAGTTTGTACGAAAAAGGATGGACATGTAAAAGTTGTCTATCAAAATACATTTCCCTTTCAAGTTTTTATTCTTACATTTGGCACAGAACATAGTGTTCAAACTTTTAGCGATTAGTTTTTCTTGAAACAGAAAGTCCAAGTTTCAATAACCCAAGAAGAACAAACACCGCTTGCGCCTCGGCGTGGGTATGTAGTTTGTTTGGGTTATGGGCATTGGACTGCCTTGTTTCAGACGGCTATGTGTCCCACGCTGCTTGTTTAAATAAGGATGCTTAGGGACAAAGCAACCCCCGAATTATGAAAGCGATACTTAATGTTCTACGGTCAGTTTTATTGATTCCGATTATCCTTGCTATTGACGCTTTAATTTACTGGCTTTTTCGCGTTACTATTATTGCCGCTTTTTTATGGGTGTTTAATTTTATAAACCAATTTAGCTGGTATATGATGATTATAGAGTGTTTGTTTGGGTTGCTACTAGCGGTTCCCGTACTTTCTATGGCTGATGGATTGTTTAAGTACGGAGCTTTAAATGCTATTCGTTTTGCCACCGCAATATCACCGCATCAAATTTATGCCATTTGGGTAGTTATTATAACCAGCGGGTTAACTGGATTGGCATTATTATTCGATATATGGGTATCGCCAATTGTTTATACTGCTTGGGCAATTTTCGCCTGTATTGTAATTTCGTTCGTTATAATTGGCTTAGTGAGGGCTATGATAAGTGGGGCTTTAGTTCAATTAACGGAGGAACCGAAAACAAGTTAACCCACCTGTTCGGGCTTTACAGGGTAAATATAAATAGAGTATTATGTCAGAAGAACTCAAAGAAAAACTTGAAGAATATTGGGGGTGTTCCATTCCTATAATTATTGGCATCATAGCCGTTATATACTGGTGGCACTCAACTTCAAATGAGAACAAAATAATGAGGTACAAACAGGAAACGGAATCCAATTTTTTAGCATTATCTTCTAAAAAATATAATGCAGATACCACGTTTGATGCTTACAATGGCAAAATGCTTTATTGGTATCAGGAAAGGATTATAAGTAACCCCAACATAACCCTTCATAGGTTTACTATAAAAAACATATTAAAAGTAGACAACTCATATTTACTTTACTGCGAAAAGGGATTTGACGAGGACTTCTATATAAGGTTTAATTTAAAGTGCCAAAAGGGGCAATTAAATTACCTAACCGCCGGGTTGTCGCAATATGAAATTGAAGAAAATTATTTAAGTGGGTATAAGGGGTGTATTATCGCCCACATTGATTCTGTCTACAGGGTTGAATTCAATCAGCCAAAGACGGATGAGAACAACTCTCGTAATGTGGATACAATAGTTTGTAAGGGTGAGATAGTTACTGTTTTAAATCCACAAAGCCTTGAGTAATGAATAAGAAACAAAAGATAGTTGTTCTGGTAATTGCATTATTTATAGTAGCAATGATGTTGTTTCCGCCATTTTACTATGAAAATAGAAATGCTGGTTATGCATTTTTATCTCACCGGAAAATAAAATTAAGTTATGGCTATAATGAATACATATCGCCGGATTGCATGGTAAATGTGTCTTTGCTAAGTATGCAATTTTTTGTCGCACTTGTTTTTGGCGCTGCTCTATTTTTCTTTTTTAAAGACAGTAACAAAACTGAAAATGAATAATCTTCAAAAAGGTATTACCATATTGCTAAAAATTGCATTGGCTATCATCTTCCTTTTTGCCTCTACAAAAATGCCTTACAAATATTACGAGTTTGTGCGTATAGCCGGGTTTGTAGGTTTCATAATCGTTGCCTTTACTGAATATCAAAAGTCAAACAAAACCCTTGCAGTCTTTTGGCTATTAGCTGCAATTATCATTAATCCTTTAAAGAAGGTGGTTTTGCACAAAGAATATTGGGTGGTTATTGATGTCGCGTTGGCAGTTGTATTGTTGGTTTCTGTTTTTACAGATGTTGTAAGAACATACAATGCAACTACGATGACACCAAAATCAATCAAAGCAGCCAAAGCGGTAAAGTTAGCCCTAATGGAAAAGCGGGGAATCAAACCGGCGGAGAAGCCCAACCAAAAATGATGAACAGGCTCGTTAGTCCGCCAACATCAAATAAATTATCCCCCGCTCCGTATCTCCTTTGTTCCCTTCGCTGTAAGTTATTACGCGGGTTACTATCCCCGTTCCGGCACTTGTGCGCCTGTTCCTTTCCAACATATTTTTCGCTGCAAAAAAGGCTGTTAGGGTGTTGGTGCGAAATATCCCTCTTACAGGTCTTACAAACTCTTAGTGTCTTACAACAGGAAACTATTTCAACAATAGGCAGTGTTCCCCGTTGTAAGACACTACTTGAAGTCTTATTTTGGGGAAAGTTGGTTTTTGCCTCCCGTTTCTTTACTGAATTATTCGGGCGGTTATTTTGGGGAAAGTTTTCAGGTCTAACCTGATTCAGATAGCTGTTAACCTCATTCAGTTTTTCGGGACTGATGGCGGTCAATTCCCGCCACTTGGTTTTAATCAAATCCAAAACTACTTGTTGCGGGTTCACTTTGCCGTATTTCAAATTAAGTCCCCGAAATCTCGCTAATCGTTTTTTATATACCTCCGGTTTTAATTCCTTTAACGCTGTCCAATACTTAGGATTTTGCCCCTCTATTAAAATTGCCCGTTCCTTCGGTTTTGCATCCTCAATATTTATAGACCAGTCGTATATAATCAACTGTTCCCAAAAGACAATTAAAACCCTCTCAAATCCCTTATGTATTGCCGGGTATAGTAATCCCGCCGAATTGTATAGGTCAATTTTCTTTGCCCTTAAAAACTCCATTGTGGTAGTCTTGATTTCAACCCTTAATAAATTGGGGTGTCCGCCTTTCTGTTTCCCCTTTTCATAAATTTTAAACTCGTATCGGTCGGTACTAAATTTAATCATGCATCCGCCGTCCTTGAATCTCCTTAACTCATATTCCTGACCCTTAAAACAAAGAATAGCCTTTATAAGCGTTAGAGTGTCGAATGGCAGTATTATATTAACTCCATGCTCAACGTTGTGTAATTCGTCTAAAAAGGGGTTTATATTGAATTTTTCGTGAAGTTCCTTTGTTGCCTCGAATAAATTGCAAAAGGTGAAATCGCTGGAGTTATCGCCGTTATTAAAATATTCGTGAATGCTACCCGAAAAATTGATGTACTTATTGTTGGTAACAGAAAATTTGCAGTGGTTATAAATGGCTTCCCTTTCATCTACTGGTATATACCCTTTTTTATTTCGGTCAGCATTTTTAAAATTATCGAGTTCACCAGTGTCTAAATTTACGGTGGCGTGAAACTCTAACAGGCCGTTAGATAAAAAATCCTTTGGCGCAATTCCCTTACAATCGCTATATTTGTAGTCAATCATTTCTGGTTCGCCCTGGATTTGGTTTTTGAACGAAAGGAGGCCTTTGAACAGCCTCCTTTTTCATTTCTTCCCTTTGCTGAATTTCTCACTATTCAGTATTTCAGACTTTTTAAAGCGGATGCGGGTACCAAACCGGTAATACTTCAGTTTGCCCGCTTTTTTCCATGCGTGTACGGTAACGAGGCTAATACCTAACAACCGGGCGACCTCCTTAACGGTTATAAAATCTTCCGTTGTTTCTATGGCGATGGCAGGCGCGGGAATTAATTCAGATTTAAGCCGGGCGATAAGTTCGTCTACCGAAATACCGTTTAGTAAGATTTGATGATTCATACAATGCCTGTTTAAGAAAGGCACTGCAAAGTTGATTGTAATTAACAGGGGGAAATGCAGGGGGATTCCCCCTATTTTCTATTTAGCCCTTAACATGACCTCTCTTAATTGTTTTTCAACTTCGGTTTCCAAATTAGCCAAACCAAGTTTTACAAGATTTTGATGTAAGGCGGTTAAGTTCTTTTCTGTTCGCGGATTGTTTTTACCCTTTGGTTGGGAATGAGGGTTAAAATATATTAGGGCACGTTTAATAGTTACATCCTTCTCATTGAGTAAGTCGCCAATTATTCTTGCCATTTTTGTACTTGAAATTTCTACCCCGGTTTTTTCGCTCAACGCTGTTAATACTCCTAACGATTCTAAGAGCAATAGTTTTTGGGATAGGTTTTTAAACTGCAAAGGCTCAAAATTTTCCTCTATGGCCTGTTTTTCATCCTTCCATAAAAACCTTTCACCTGCTGTTTTTACTCCCTGCAATAAACTTTCAAGACACTCTTTTATTTCTTCATGTGTATATCCGATTTTTTCGTCTATTATTTCACCGTTTTTTTGAGGGGTTTTAAGGTAGGGTGGGTAGTCAACGAAATATACTTTTGATTTTTCAAGTTTTTCTAAATACCCCTCCAATTGAAACGCTATTGTTCCAGTTCTCAATCTGATATAATCGTTTGCCCTTTCTCGCGTTCCAATAATCCTATTTCTGTCCAGTTCCTTAATAAATTCTATTACAAATACTTTGATGTTATTAACAAAAACAGACCTCTCTCGATGTGTATCATTTAGCCATCGCAATAAATCTTTTCTCTCTGATAATAATAAATTGTAACATTCCTCATTCATGGTTCGCCCTGTTTAAATGAAAAAATATGTTGTGTGTTTGAAACGCGGGGGTTACTACCCATCTTATCTGCAATCGCCAAAAAGGGGAAAGTCGTTTTTAAACACCCACCCCCTTCGTTTTCCTATAAAGGAATCTCTTATTTTCTCTCAAACAACTTTAAGTTTAGTGTTTGCGCTCCAATGTAGCTGTAAAAGGTTGGCGCAATTCCTTATTCAAAATTCCATGTTCTCAATTAACCGGGCAATTTCTTCTTTGCTCAAAGAATCCATTTCGCCTTTGTCGTAAATGGTTAGCAGGCTAACTACATTGTTTTGTACCACGCCTATTATTTCTGTTTCTACATAGCTTATAACCCTCGCGCCGCCGCTCTTGCCCTTGCCTTTGCTCGTAATCTTTAAACGGATTTTATATGCCCCCTGCCCTAAATTCTCCCCGGTTCGCGGATGCTCAATAAGGGTTAACCGCAGGTTGTTTACATCTTGTTTAAGGGAAGGATATTTCTTACCCAGTCTTTTTAACTGCTTAAGAAAGTAGTTGGTGTTTTTTACAACGGTGTTATAGCTCATTCAGCGCATCTTCTAAATCCATCAACTGTTTACCGCCGCGCTTGGCCTCCTTAATTTCCCGCAAGCCTTCGGCAATACCTTTCAACTCTTGCACTTTCCTTTTTTCCTTCGCGCTCAACTTTTTCTTTGAGGTAAGGTTGCGGGCAATAGCTTTTTGCTCAATTTCAGGCAGCGTACGTATATAGCTTACTATGCTATCCGTTCTTGCTTGGTTTATTTCACGAAACATATAACTTTAGTTAAGTGCTGCAAAGATAAATAAACTATACCACTTTTAGTTTAACCCCCTTATTCCAATGTAACTGTAAAAGGTTTGCGTTTTCCTCCTGCGAAATCTTAATGTACTTCATAAATGATTTTTCCGTTTTGTGGCCTGTTATTTTCATTATGCTAATTGCCGGGAAACCACTTAAAAACAGGTTAGTGGCAAAACTGCGCCGGGCGGTGTGGGTAGTGATTAAATCATACTTTGGAATAGTGGTTTGCACTTTTAAGCCTCCTTTTGTGTGCGTGTGTAGTATTGAATCGTTTAATTCAACTGCCTTGCCCACGTCTTTCAAATAATCATTCATTTTTTGATTAGAAAAGGGGCGCGGTAAACCTTTGGCAGTGTGAGCGTATTTTTTTAATATTTCTTTAACTGTTCTGTGTACCGGTATTACAACCATTTCCCCGGTTTTTTGGGTTTTAACTTTGATTTGCTCGTCTTTAATGTTTTCCATTTTCAACTGTGAGAAGTCCGAAAAACGTAACCCGGTAAAGCAACCAATAATAAACAGGTCGCGTGTGTGTTGTAACTTCTTATGCTTACTAAAATCATGTTTGTAAATCTTCATTAATTCATCCTCTGACAAATAAATACTTTCTACTGCTTCACTGGTGGTTTTAAATCTTTTGCTTTTGAAATCGAACTTTGTGTTAAACCCTCTTTCGGTGGCCTCATTCAAAAACAGTTTGATGTTAGCTATGTGTTTGCCTATGGTATTTGGAGAGTAATTTTTAGTTTTGGTAAGATACTCCACAAAGTCGTTGTAAAAGTCAAGGTTAACCCGGTCAAAGGTTATTTTCTTCCCTTTGGCATCTTGAAACGCTTTCAGCAAATTAAGGGTTTGCGTATTGTGTAGGATGGTATTTGCAGCCTTACCACTTTTTACCGAATCAATATAGTGTTTGGCAAAATCGTACAGGGTTTTAAAATCCTTTTGCTCTTTGCCCTCATTACGCCCTAATAGGGTGTTAAACCGCTCCTTTAGTATCTCTGTATCTATTTTGCCGTCTGTGGCCTGTAATTGCCTGCAAAGTTGCTCTAATTGGCCTTTACGCTCCGTCAGGATGCTGTTAAAATCCGCGTACCCGTCAAAGTTCCTCCGGGCCACTTGGTCGCCACTATCCCAAAACTTGGGTTTTATCCTTTGGCCGATGTAAAATTTGAGGTTAATAATACCCCGGTCGTTATAACGGAGGTAAACAGGTTGCTCCTCTTTTGAGGTCGCATCCTTTAGGTAGTAGTTGAAACTCGCCATGTTGTTTGATTTTTTTGAACACGGCAAAAATGAGTAAAATAATGCAAGGGGACAAGGGAGGGGACAAATTTATCTTTAATCAACTTACTTTCTGTTTATCACTCTTATCAAATTCTATCCTCCTAAAGTATGGTTTTAAGAGGTAAAACACGTAAACCTGATAAACCTAATATTTGAAAGGTTCAATTCCCTCCCAAACCACGCATAAACCCGCGTTTCTGCTATGAAGTGCGGGTTTTGTTTTTATTGGGAATGCGCTTTAGAGTTCCAAATCGCTTAACAACGAAGGATATTTCTTACTCAGTCGCTTAACCTCACCTGAAAAATGTTTGGTATATCTAACCTTCGTTTTTGAGTTCATCTATTAAATCCTGTAAGTCCGGTAATTCCTTTCCGCCGCGTTTGGCCTCTTTAATTTCACGCAAACCTTCGGCTATGCCTTTAAGTATTTGCAGTTTCTTTTTTTCCTTTGCGCTCAATTTTTTCTTTGAGTTAAGGCTGCGGACAATAAACTTTTGCTCACTCTCCGGCAGGATGCGTATATTATTAATAATCGCCTCTGTTCTGGCATGGTTTATTTCACGAGACATATAACCTTATTTAAATGACTAAAGATAAGTAAACTACATCAATTTTTAGTTTAACGGCTATCAGTCCAATGGTATCTGTAAATATTTTGGTAATTTCTCACTCAAACTCCATATTCTTAATTAAGGCAAGAATTTTTTCCGCGCTAACGGAGGCAATTTTCGATTTGTCGTAAATAGTAAGGAGGGTTATGGTTGTATTTTCAATTTTTGCAATCAACTCGGTTCCTACATGGCTAATAACCCTTGCGCCTCCGCTCTTGCCTTTACCCTTGCTTTTTATTGCCAAACGAATTTTGTAAGTACTATTGCCTAATGGGGTACCCGTCTTTGGGTTGATTATTAGTGAATCTCTTAGCTCGTTTAATTCACTTTTTAAAGAAGGATATTTTTTTGCTAACGGTTTAAAATCCTTCTGAAAATCTTTGGTAAGCCGTGTAGTTACTTTAGATTTCATTTAAAAATTCGTCTAAAGTTTTCATAGGTTTACCCGTTCGTTTCGATTCTTTAATTTCTTCCAAACCTCGTTTAATGCTATCTAAAACGTCTTGCTCTGTTTTAGCAGAACCGTTTTTCCGGCCTTTCTTTGGTTTTGGAGATGAAAGTGTTTTTACAATAATCTTTTGTTCGCGCTCTGGAAGTGTGCGCACCAAATCAATAATCGCCTCTGTTCTGGTATGGTTTATTTCACGAAACATATAACTTTAGTTAAGTGCTACAAAGATAAATAAACTAAACCACTTTTAGTTTAACCCCGTTATTCCAATGTAGCTGTAAAAGTTTGGCGTTTTCCTCCTGTGTTTGGAAGCGCCGGAGGCTTTGACCACCGCAGCCACGCATTGCTTAAAAGCCGCCTAAGGAGGATTTAGAGAAGAAATGTGTTCACGTGTTTAAGTTAATAAAAAACATTACGGGTATTCCATTCGCACATTAACACATTAAATGTGCCTACAAAAAAA
>Ga0182013_10005092_pt1 | contig 15491 bp, 10 predicted proteins | sample 612S2MmetaG_FD_120487 | JGI IMG/M metagenome (GOLD analysis project Ga0182013, IMG submission 120487) | Permafrost microbial communities from Stordalen Mire, Sweden - 612S2M metaG | ecosystem: Environmental > Terrestrial > Soil > Wetlands > Permafrost | place: Sweden: Stordalen | collected...
CGGCCCGCGCCCGCAATGCGCCCCTCGCCGTTGTCTACCGTATCACCGAAGGAACCCAGCAACGCGTCGGAACTGTTTCCATCGAAGGCACTCAACTCAACGACACACTGCGCCTTTTCGCCCTCCTAAACACTTCGCCCGGCCAGTTGCTCTCGCCCGGCAACCTCGCCGGCGACCGCGACACGCTGCTCACTGATCTCTTCCAGCGCGGCTACGAAAACCCTCAAGTCGACATCACCCAGAAAATAGAGACCGACGACCCCGCCAAGACCGACGTCATCTTCCATCTCACTGAAGGCGAGCAGGTCTTTGTCCGCAAGGTCCTCCTTACCGGGCTTCACTACACACGCCCTGAAACTGTAGCGAAGGCCATCACCATTCATGCCGGCGACCCCCTCAATCAATCCGCGCTCATCGACACGCAGCGCAATCTCTACGACCTGGCTCTCTTCAACGAAGTCGACACCGCCGTCGAAAACCCTGCCGGTGGCAACGCTTATAAAACCGTCCTGCTCGAGGCCGTCGAAGCCCGACGCTGGGCACTCACTTACGGATTCGGCTTCGAGGCCCAGACCGGCCAGCCCCAGTACAACTGCGAAGGCATCATCGTCAGCGGCGCAAAATGCAATCCCCAGGGAAAAACCGGCGTCAGCCCTCGTATCATCGCCGACATCACACGCAACGGCCTCTTCGGCCGCGAGCAATCCGCATCCGTCCAGGGCACCTACGGACTCCTCGAACAAAAACTCGATCTCCTTTACCAGATTCCTCACTTTATCGGCAATCATGACTTCGCGCTCACCTGGTCGGGCGGCTATGCAAACAGCCTCGACGTCACCACCTACGTCGCCTCCAAGCTCGAAACAGGCACCCGCCTCACTGAACACTTCTCCGCTCCAAGTTCCCTCGTCTCCAAGGCCAACACCTTCATCTACGAGTTCAACTTCCGTCGCGTCAAGGTGCAGGAAACCACCCTCCAGGTCGCCCCAGGCGAAATTCAACAGCTTGCCGCGGCCGTCCGCGTCGCTGGCCCCGCCTTCACCTGGATTCGCGACTCCCGCGACTCTGCCCTCGATGCCCATCGCGGCACATACACCAGCTTTCAGGAGTTCCTCTCCGCCAAGCCCTTCGGCGCGCAGGCCCAGTTCAACCGTCTTGACGTCTCCAACTCCAGCTACTACAGCTTCGATAAGGGCCGCTACGTTCTCGCCCGCAACACCCGCTACGGACAGGAGCGCGCCTTTGGCAATGCATCGAGCGAGCTCATCCCCCTCCCCGAGCGCCTCTACGCTGGCGGCCCCACATCCCTGCGCGGCTTCTCCATCAACGCAGCTGGCCCACGCGATCCTGAAACCGGCTACCCCATCGGCGGAGCTGGCGCACTCATCAACAGCACCGAGCTGCGCCTGCCTCCTCCCAATCTTCCCTGGATCGGCGACTCACTCAGCTTGGTCCTCTTCCACGACATGGGCAACGTCTTCTCCAGGGCATCCGACGCATGGGCAAGCTTCCTTCGCTTTCATCAGCCCAACCGCTCCGCCTGCGAGAATCCCACCTATCCCGCTCAACCCGACCTGCCGCCGCCCGGCCCGGTGAACTCCACCGGTTGGCAGGGCGAGTGCAGCTTCAACTACTTCTCCCACGCCATCGGCGCCGGCCTTCGCTATCACACTCCCGCGGGCCCCATCCGCCTTGACTTCTCTTACAACCTCAACACCCCCATCTATCCGGTGATATACAACTACTCAAATCCCACCGCCCTTCCCACCGTCGGTGAGGCAAACCACTTCAACTTCTTCTTCAGCCTCGGCCAAACCTTCTAATGCTCGCATCCTCTCCATCCCGACCTCTTGCTGTCGACCCGCACCGCGTTGCGTGCCTTCTCGCCTTTGTGCTTTCGTCCCGCGCCTGCCTCAGTTTTGCGTTCGCTCTCGCGCTCTTCGCTCTTCCGGCCCGTGCACAATCCCCCGCCCCGGCCGCTGAGCTATCTGTTTCCCAGGCGCCACGGGTTCTCGACCGCGTCGTCGGAGTCGTCAACAATCACGCCATTCTATTGAGTGACATCGACGAAGAGATTCGCCTCTCCATCCTCGACCCCTCTGACCAAAGCTCAGGCGTCCTTACCCCTCAGCGCGCCCTCGAACAGCTCATCAGCCGCAATCTCATCCAGCAGCAAATGCGCCAGGAGGACATCCAGGCCGCCGAGCCTACGCAAGCCGAAGTCGACGCCCGCCTGAAAGAAATTCGCACCGAGCTTCCCGCCTGCGTTCATGCCAACTGCGCCTCCGAAACAGGCTGGAAGGCCTTTCTTGCCGCCCACGGGCTAACCCAGCAGCTTGTCGAGGCCTCGCTCCGCAACCGCCTCCAGATTCTCAGCTTCATTGAACTCCGCTTCCGTCAGGGAATCAGCGTCTCCGAGCAGGAGATCGCAGCCTACTACCACGACAAATTGATTCCTCTCTATGGCAAGGGTGAGGAGATCCCGCCCCTCGAAAGAGTCGCCCCGCGCATCCAGGAGATCCTTCTCCAGCAGAAGGTCAATGCCCTCTTCGACGACTGGCTCCGCAACCTCCGCTCCCAGGGTGAGATCGAAGTCCTCGATCCCTCCCTCGAAGAAACATCCCCTGCCAACCCGCAAGCAGCCCATCCACAAGTAGGAGCCCGATGACCGACGACCCATCCAGGCTCCCCGAGACTCCATTGCCAGCCGATGCGGACGCCCGGCCACGCAGTCGCCGTCGCTACTGGCGTCACTTGCTGTTTTCCGCCACCTTCATCGCGCTTCTCGTTGCCGCTGCCATCGTCGGCCTCTTCATCTGGGCATCCTCTGATTCCTTTGAGGCCCTCGTCCGCAAGCGCATGGTTCATTTGCTCCAGCAAAGCACTGGTGGCCGAGCTGAAATCGCCTCCTTCAAGTGGCACCTGCTGAGCCTTGAAGCCGAAGCCGGCGGAATCGTCCTTCACGGCACTGAAGCCCCTGGCGAGATCCCCTACGCCACCATTGATCACCTCCGCGCCAACGTCAGCATCTTTGGCTTCTTGAGCCCACGCATCCTGCTCCGCGATCTCCAGATCGACCACCCCGCCTTCCATCTCATCAGCTATCCCGACGGTTCCACCAACCAGCCGCGCCCTGCCCATCCTTCCAGGTCAAACGGCTCAACCATCGACCAGCTCTTCAATCTTCAGGCGAGTAATGCCCGCGTAATCGATGGCGTCGTCCTCATTGACAGTCGCACGGACGCACTTCATCAACGCCTGCTCTCACTGCCTGTGAACTTTGAAGCGCACGACATCTCGCTCCACCTGGCCTGGGTCCCCGCTGCCGCAACCACCCCTGAAACCTACCGCATCGAAGCCGGCGCAACCGATCTCCGCCTCTCCCACGGCAAGCCGCAGACCTTCCACGGATTCTTCCAATCCACCATCGACCTCACCCGCACCGCGTTCTACCTTCGCTCGCTCCGCCTCACCTGCCGCGAACGCGGCCTCCCCGATCGCACTCTCGATGTCTCCGCCAACCTGCAGAATTTCGCCCACCCTAACTGGCGCGCAAAAGTTCAGGGCGACTTCGACATGCGTCTGCTCGATCCGCTCGTTGACTTTCCCAACACCCCCGCCGGCGTAGCCCGCCTCGACGTCGACGCCGCTGGCGATACCGGTGAGTTTCGCATTGATGGAGTCGTCCATGTCGACGATGGCGCTTTGGTCATGCCCGGACTCGTGCTCAAGCGGCTTCGCGTCGACACCCACGTCCACGTCGACCAAAAGCAGATGGTCTTCTCCAAAGTAGTTGCGCTTTTCCCTCAGGGCGGTGAAGTCACAGGCGACTTCACCCTCTCACCCTGGCTGAGCTCCGTTCCCGGCCAGGCCAATCTATCCCCAACCCCGGCGTCAGCCCGCACAAAACACGAAACCCACCCCGCCTCCAAGCTGCCGTACGAGCCGCCCTTCATCCCCTATAACGGCAAGATCAACGCCCAGGCAAAAGATCTCCCTCTCGACACCATCCTTGACGCCGTCACCGACCCGCCCTTCCAGCGCGTTGGCTTCGATGCCCGCTTCAACGGCCCCATGACCGCCACATTCAATGATGGCTATACTTCAACCACAGTCGTAAGCGTCCAACTCGCCATCGACCCCACCGGCCATCCCCTGCCCGGTGAACAGCCGGCCACCGGCGTCTTCGATGCCACCTACACCCACAAGGACGGCTCAGTTGCCTTGCGTAAGCTTGCCGTCCAGCTCCCCTCCAGTCAGGTCCAGGCCGCAGGTCTTCTCGGCGTTCACCCTATGAGCCGACCCACCGGCATCAGCGTCGACTTCCACTCCTCCAACCTCGGCGACTTCGACACCGTCCTCCGCGATCTCGGCGTCTCCCGCTTCGGCCGCTCCGGAACTGCCGCTTTGCCCATCAGCCTCGCTGGCCAGGGCGACTTCCACGGCACCTGGTCCGGCTCGGTCCTCGATCCCCATCTCGCCGGTTCCCTCAAAACCACGCAAATCGCCGTCGAGATGCTCCCGGCCAAACCGGCCCCGAACAATTCAACCGTCACGCCCACGCCCGCACCGCTCCAGTCCGTCCATTGGGATTCCATCGACGCCACCGGCAGTTACTCAGCAGAACGTGTCGTCGTCGACCATGCCATGCTCCGTCGCGGCACAGCCGAAATCTCTCTCGAAGGCTCCCTAGACGCCACTCCGCCCGGCGGCCGCATCGCCGAGCCGACCTTCGACGGCAATTCCAACCTCCATCTCCACCTCCGCGCCGCTCACGTGCCCATGGACGATCTGCTCCCGCTCCTCAACCAGACCATCCCCGTATCCGGCACGCTCGACACCGACTTCCATGCCGACGGCAAGGTCAACAACCTCGGCGGCTCCGGCTCGGCCGACCTTACCTTCGGCGTCGTCTATGGTGAACCGATCTCCCGCCTCCACGCCCAGGGATCGCTCACCAAGAATCTCCTTCACCTCACCTCCATCTCGGCCTCCTCACCCGCCGGTTCGCTCAGCGCTTCCGGCAGCTACGACCTGAACGCCCATCGCTTCCAAATCGACAGCAGGGCCGACGGCATCGACGTCGCCAAGGTCCAATCCCTTCGCCAGCTAAACGACGAAATGACCGGCCGTCTTGAGTTCGCGCTTACCGGCTCCGGCACTCTCGATGATCCACGCATCCAGGGCCACGTCAATGTTTCCAGCTTCACCATCGGCGGTCAGTCGCTCGGACTCCTCGTCCTGCAGGCCCACTCTGAAGGCAACGCCCTCATCTACGACGCCACCAGCGGCCTGGAAAGCGCAGACCTCAAACTCCACGGCCGCACGGAATTCAAGGAGGGCCACCCCACCCAGGCCCGCGTCGACTTCTCTCACTTCAACATCGCCACGCCACTCCGCATGGCCCATTTCCGCGCCCTCAATGGCGAGTCATCCCTCGCAGGCGTAATCACCATCGAGGGCCCGCTCGATCACCCAGAACAGCTTCGCGGAGAAGCTCGACTGCCCGAGATGGCCGTCACCGTCGACGGCGTACACCTCGTCAGCCAAGGCGGCTTCCACGCATCCCTCGCCAACGCCCGCATCGAACTCGATCCCCTCCACGTCACCGGCGAGGAGACTGACCTGCAGGCCAAAGGAACCCTCGGCCTCAAGGGCGACCAGCGCCTCGACCTCACAGCGAGTGGCACCATCAATCTAAAACTCGCCGAAACCCTTGACTCAGACCTTACCGCCGGCGGGACAAGCACCTTCACCGTTGAGGCACACGGACCCCTCAAGAACCCCGGCCTTCAGGGCCGAGTCGACTTCCAGAACGGCTCCCTCTCTCTCGAAGATCTCCCCAACGGACTCAGCCAGCTCCATGGAACCCTCGAGTTCAACCAGAACCGCCTCGAGGTGAAATCCCTTACCGCAATGACCGGCGGCGGACTGCTCAGCGTCGGCGGCTATCTCGCCTATCAGCACGGCCTCTTCGCCGATCTCACTGTCACGGGCAAGTCCATGCGCATCCGCTACCCCGCCGGTGTCAGCTCCCTCGCCGACACAACCCTCCATCTCCAGGGCACGCAGAACAGCTTGCTTCTATCCGGCGATGTCCTCATCACACGCTTCTCCATTAGTCCCGACCTCGATCTAGCCGCCCTTGCCGCCCAGGCCAACCTCGTTCAATCGGTTGCTCCGCCCGATGCGCCATCCAACCACGTTCGCCTAGACATCCATCTCGCCTCCTCGCCTCAGCTCAACTTCCAAAACGCCTTTGCCAAGCTCGCCGGCAACGTCGATCTCCACCTCCGCGGCACCCTCGCCTCGCCATCGCTACTCGGAAGCATTGCCATCACTGAGGGCAGCGCTCTGCTCGCCGGAACCCGTTACGAACTCCAGCGCGGCGACATCAACTTCACCAACCCCGTCCGCATTGAGCCTTCCATCGACCTCAACGCCACCGCCCGCGTTGAAGACTACGACATCACTCTCGGCCTCCACGGCACTCCGCAAAAGCTCGCCGTCTCCTACCGCAGCGATCCGCCGCTGCCTGAAGCCGATGTCGTCGCACTTCTCGCCCTGGGGCGCACCGGCAACCAGCAGCGCCTGTACACCCAGCAGCAGGAACAGGAAATCTCAAACCCCACCACCGACGCCCTCCTCGGCGGCGCGCTCAACGCAACCGTCTCAAACCGCGTTCAAAAACTCTTCGGCGCTGGCTCCGTCAAAGTCGACCCCAACTACCTTGGCGCGCTCGGCAACTCCACCTCGCGCATCATCGTCGAGGAGCAGCTCGGACGCAACCTCACCCTCACATACGCCACCAACGTCAACACCACCGGTCAGCAGCTCCTCCAGGCTGAAGTCGCCATCAACCGCCATGTCTCCCTGCTCGTCGCCCGCGACGAATCCGGCGTCTTCTCCATGGTCATCAAAGCTACCCGCCGCTACCGCTAGCGCTTCTGCCCCTAACTCCTTCACATGTTCACTTTTGCACTGCTTTCAAAACCTTTTTCCGCTATTCGTGTCTATACAGCCGGACGGTAACGGAAAGTCCGGCCGCCGTGGGCTTCCAATGCTCGCGGGCAGTGCGTCGAACAAAATAATCCGTTGCCGCTAAAGAAACGTAATCAGTACACGTAGGAGTAATCACATGAGAAGCAACCTCCCCAAAACTCGCAATACACTTTTCGCGATCGCGCTTGCCGGCGCCCTCCTGAGCCTTCCCCAGATCTCATTGGCTGCGGGGCGCCCCTCAGGCGTAGCCGCACAGGCCCAGGAAGAATCCTCCGCCGCAAACCGGCTCAACAAGAAGCAGTTCAAAGACGTCAAGGTATCCATCGATAACGGCATCGCCACCCTCACCGGAACTGTCGACCTATACGAGTACAAGACCGACGCGGAGAAGGCCATGCACAAGGTCGATGGCGTCAATGCCGTCCGCAATCTCATCCAGGTTGCAGGACCAAGTGTCCCCGACAGCGCTATCCAGGCAAAACTCAGTGAAAAGATCGCGTGGGATCGCGTCGGATACGGCGAAACCATCTTCAACGCCATCACCATTGACGTCCACGATGGCGTAGTCACACTCGGCGGACACGCCCTCTTTGATTGGGACAAGGACGATGCGGTCTCGCTCGCAAGCAACTATCCGGGCGTCAAAGAGGTCATCAGCAACATCGAAGTCGATCCCGTCTCCATCATGGACGACCATACGCGTATGGCTTTGGCCCGTGCCGTCTATGGCAATCCAGTCTTGAACAAGTACGCCATCGACCCCGCCAAGCCTATCCGCATCTCCGTGCAGAACGGCCATGTTGAGCTCTATGGCATAGTCGACAACCAGACCGACAAGAATGTCGCCTTCATCCAGGCAAACAGCGTGCCCGGCGTCTTCTCGGTCAAGAACTACCTCCAGGTGGCCAACCAGCCCACCGAATCCAAACAGATCGCCGCTCAATAACCGGCGATTCTGGAGCCCCTTCCTTTCCGCATTCTTTGCGGAAAGGGTGGGATGCGATGCAGCAGCAAGTTGGACTTCTAAAAGGAGATGGCCTCGGAATTCCCTCCGGGGCCATCTCCTTTTCCCACCCTCATTTCGCTGTTATTTCCTGCGAGTGCCCCAAGTCTAGATTCTGATACCTGCTCATCGAGGACGAAATCGGACCTGACAAACCACCCACGCCGCGTCCTCCCCAGCCACTACAGAAACTCTGGGATGAAGCCTCGAGCCACTTCGTTGCAGGACATTCACAGAATTGTAACGACAAACTCCTTTCCATTCCTTACACTTACCTCCATGGCTTTCGACGAACCCCTTTCCATTGAGAAGCAGACGGGCAAAGCTCCCGGCACGACGATCCTTTCCCTCAAGGGTCCCCTCACCCTGCGCAATCTCTTTGAGTTCCAGTCCGTGATTCGCGCCGGCGATCCCCCACCCGTCACCATCCTCGACCTGTCCGGCGTACCCTACATGGACTCCACCGGGATGGGCGCGGTCATCAACCACCATGTCCGCTGCACCGGAAAGGGCGTCAAGCTCATCGTTACCGGCGTCAGCGCTCGCATCATGGAGCTCTTCAAGATGACCCGCGTCGACGGCGTCATCACCATCAAGCCCAGCGTCGAGGACGCAGAAGCAAGCCTGTAGCACGGCACCGCAGGGCTATCGTTGGTGCGGAGAATTCCCGCCATGAAATGCGTCGCCAGCCGTCTTCTTGTCTTCGTCCTGGCCTGCTCCACAGCTCAGTTCGCCGTTGCGCAATCCGCGCCCTCATCATCTAAGCCCGCGTCGCCTTCCGCTCAGATTGCCCAACACATCCAGCATGTCCAGCAGGGCCTTATGCCCGGCATCGTCATCCGAGACGATCCGCACGCCACCCACAACCTCGCTGATCGGATGAAGGAACTCAATGTTCCCGGCGTGAGCGTGGCCGTCATTCATCACGGTGCCATTGAGTGGGCGCGGGGCTTTGGCGTGGCCGCAATCGGCGGTGCGCCTGTCACTGCAGACACCATGTTCCAGGCTGGCTCCATCAGCAAGCCCCTCGCCGCCATGGCAGCGCTGCGTCTCGTCCAGCAGGGCAAGCTCTCGCTCGACGCTGACATCAACACCTACCTCACCAGTTGGAAGTTCCCCGCCGACAAGGTGGCCGCAGGCAAGCCCGTCACCTTGCGCCAACTGCTCACTCATACCGGTGGCACTACCATCCACGGGTTTCCCGGCTACGCCTCCACCGACCCCGTGCCCACCCTTGTCCAGGTGCTCAACGGTGAAAAGCCAGCCAACACCCCCGCCATCCGTAGCGAAGCCCCTCCCGGAGACCACTGGAACTACTCCGGCGGCGGCTTCACCGTGATGCAGCAGGCAATGATCGACGTTGCCAAAGAACCTTTCCCGAAGCTCCTTCACGATTCAGTGCTCGCTCCCATCGGCATGAAGCACAGCACCTACGAGCAGCCCCTGCCCAAGGGCTTTCAGTCCTTCGCCGCCACGCCCTACCATGGCAACGGCACACCGATCCAAGGCGGCGCGCACACCTATCCCGAAATGGCTGCGGCAGGCCTCTGGACCACCCCCACTGACCTCGCCCGCTACATCATCGAAGTCGAGCTCTCCTCGCACGGCAAGGCCAACCATGTGCTCTCCCAGGATATGACCCGCCAGATGCTCACTCCTGGCATGGGCAAGTGGGGCCTTGGCCTCGAGATCGGCGGCGACGCCCCCAACCCATACTTCTCCCACGGCGGCGTCAACGAAGGATTCGTCAGCATCTTTGTCGCCTATGAAAACAGCGGCGAGGGCGCGGTGGTCATGACCAATTCAGAAAGCGGAGGCCAGATCGGCGACGAGATCCTTCATGCAATCGCCACCGAATACAACTGGCCCGACTATCGCCCAAGGATTCGCACCACCGTCTCGGTCGATCCCAAGATCCTCGCCCAATACGCGGGAACTTATGCCCTCGCGCCCAACTTCGACCTGGTTTTCACAGTCGAGAACGGCCAGCTCATGACCCAGGCTTCCGGCCAGCCAAAGTTTCCTGTTTACGCCGAGTCGGAAACCAGCTTCTTTCTCACCGTCGTTGAAGCGCAGGTGGAGTTTTTCAAGAACGATCAGGGCAAGGTCACCCACCTGGTCCTGCACCAGGGCGGCCACGACATGAAAGCCCTCAGAAAGTAGTCCTCAGCTTTCAAGTGGCGCTGCCCTTAAGCCCTCATCCTCACCTTCCGAAACCGGGCCAACGCTTTTCCCGCCACTCTCCAGCCGTTTTGCTTACACTGGACCCAGCATGTCTCCCATCGTCCCTGTCACCATCGAGCGCCTCACCGGAAATTCACCCGACGTCGTGATCCTGCGCATCGTTGGCCCCATCACGCTCGGCGGCGCACACATCGTGCGCAACGCGTTCCGCTCCGGCGAGTTGCCCAGCCACACCATACTCGACATGTCGGCCGTCCCCTATGTCGATTCGGCCGGGATGAGCGAGATCATCAGTCACCAAATCTACTGCCGCGACCACGGCACCCGTCTCACCCTCGCCCACGTCAACGAGCGTGTGCAGAGCATGTTCCGCATTACCCGCCTCCATGAAGTCCTACACATCATCGACACCGTCAAGAACGCCGAAGGCTCCTGAGCCGCTAATCCACTCGCCCAAAGACCTCGGGTGCCCCATGTCTCGCTTCTGAGACCTGGGAGACCATGACGCCGCCCCGCCCCCATCCCTCCGGTAAACTAATTGCTGGAAATCACATGCCCGGCTTCTGGACCAGAACTCGCATCACGCTCGAAATGATCAAGTGGGAGCACTCCATCTTCGCGCTCCCCTTCTCGCTCACCGCCGTATTGCTTGCGGCCCGCGGGCTCCCCGCTTTCCGAACCATCGTCTGGATCCTGGTTGCAATGGTCGCCGCCCGATCCTCCGCCATGGCCTTCAATCGCTGGGCCGACGCCGATCTCGACTCCGCCAATCCCCGCACCAGCACCCGAGCCATCCCCGCCGGCCTGCTCTCGCGCCAATTCGTTCTTGGCTTCACCCTCCTCACCGCCCTCATCTTCGTCCTCGCCGCCTCCCAGCTCAATCGGCTCACGCTCTACCTCTCTCCCATCGTTCTCCTCACCCTCTTTTCATACAGCTACATGAAGCGCTTTACACGCTGGTCCCACATTGTCCTCGGCCTGGCCCTCGGCATCGCTCCCTCCGCCGCCTGGATCGCCGTCACCGGCTCACTCGACCCACGCATCCTCGTCCTCACCGCCGCTGTCACCCTCTGGGTCGGCGGCTTCGACGTCCTCTACGCCTGCCAGGACTTCGAACACGATCGCTCCGTCGGCCTTCACAGCCTGCCGCAGGCCCTCGGCATTCCCGCCGCCTTCTGGGCAGCCCGCATCATGCATCTCACCATGCTCGGCCTGCTCTGCTGGTTCGCAATCCTCTTCCAGTTCCACCTGGCCGGCTGGCTGGGCATCGCCGCCGTCGCACTTCTCCTGGCGTATGAACACTCGCTCGTCTCTCCCCGTGACCTGCGCCGGCTCAACGCCGCATTCTTCACCATGAACGGAGTCATCGCCACTGTCTTTCTTCTCTTTGTGGCCGCTGACCTTTGGATAAGGCGCTGATTTTTATGCCCGACGATCAAAAGCCCAATGAATCCCCAACCACCCTGTGGTATGGTGCGAGAAAGCACTACCTGCAGTCAGAACCAACAATCCCCAGTCCGCAATCACCCGTCGGAGATCAAATAAAGGCATGAAGATTGCAATCCAGGGAGAGCCCGGCTCCTTTAGCCATGAGGCCACCATCAAGTTGGTCGACGACGCTGTCATTGCGCCCTTCGCCCTCTCCGCCGATGCATTCTCCGCCCTCTCAAATGGCTTGGTCGACGCTGCCGTAGTCCCCATTGAAAACTCCCTCGCCGGCTCTGTCTCCGAGCACTTCGATCTCCTCCTCAATCACGACGTCCGCGTCGAGCGCGAAGCCCTGCTCCGCATCCGCCACAACCTTATCGCCATCTCCGGCTCCTCCATCGCCCACATCGACCGCGTTTTCTCCCACCCGGTCGCACTGGCGCAGTGTCGCTCCTTCCTGGCCAGCCATCCGCGCATGGAAGCCTTCGCCTTCTACGACACCGCAGGCAGCGTCAAGCAACTCGTCGAACTCCGCGACCGCCACGCCGCCGCCATCGCCTCTGAGGCCGCAGCCCGTCACTACGGAGCCCAGATCCTCGTCGCGGGCATCGAGGACAATCCTGAAAACTTTACCCGCTTCTTCCTCGTGCGCCGCACTCGAGACATTAAAGTCGATCCCAAATCAAACAAGATCAGCATCGCCTTCTCTGTGGAAAATCGCCCCGGCTCCCTCGTCTCCGCGCTCTCCGAACTCTCCACAATGGGAACCAACCTCACCAAGATCGAGTCCCGCCCGGTCCATGGAAAGCCGTGGGAGTACATCTTCTACGTCGACTGTCAGATTCCCACCGCTGAGGAAGGCACCCGCGCCATGAACGCCCTCCAGGCCCACTGCTCCATGGTCAAGGAACTCGGCCGATACGCCGAAGCCCGCCAACCCTAAGCTCCCATAAAGACGAAAAAAAAGGGACAGGCCTGAGCCCATCCCCTTTTCCTGCTTGTTCCCTAAACCTTAGAAGTGATACGCCACGCCCACCGTCGGAACATAGATGTTGTACCACTTGTTCGTTTCCAGTTGGCTGTAGCCGAAGGTCGGAACCTTCGTCACTAACCCTCTGAACTCGCCGCGAATGTCGAAGCTCGGGCTGATCTCGTAAGCAAAACCGCCCCCATACATCGCGCCAAACTGCGTCTGCTGCTTCACATCAAGAGATGTCGTACCCGTGTTGCGAATCGGCAGGAAAACAATTCCCGTAGGACCGCCCTCCACAAATGGGTTCCACTTCTTATAGTTGAAGCTCTTCACGAACGCACCGGAAATCTCCTGCGTACGCGTATTCACCACGTAGTTATTCGTGTTGCTGATCAAGTAGCGAATCTTATTCGCATACGTGATCCCGTAGTTGGCTTCCACCGCGGCTGTTGGGGTCAACATGAATCGATAGCTAGCCAACGCGCCAAAGCCCCGGTTCGCGCTCACCTGAACATCCGTCGGAGCGGCAATGAATGGCTCTATGATTCCGATTCCACTGATGCTGATGTCCTGCCGGCTCTCCTGAGCGTGTCCTGCTGCCGCTCCCATCGCCACCAGAAAGAAAAACACTACGATCTTCTTCATTCGGTCCTGAACCTCACGACTGCGCAACCTCACGGCTCGCATCGGGCTATTCGATTCCGGCACACAAATATCCTCTGCGCACCGCTCTAAGAATTGTAAATGGCCGGAACGGGTCGGGTCCCATCTCCCCTTCCAACCGCATGGGTTTGTATCTGCCCTTTAGACGCACCCCATTCCAAATCGGCTGCTCCTCACCCGCTCGCCCAATTCGCAGCCGGGTCGCCACCCTGACTGGCTGACTCGCTGACCTGCTGACTTGCTGACCTGCTCACCCCACCCGCTCCACATGATAATGAAACGGCGCCCCCCGCTCCTCGGCCAGCGCCCGCACCGTCTTCAGGAAAGCCCGCGCCGCATACGACAGCGTCACCTTCTGCCGATGCACCAGCCTTAGCACCCGTTTAATCTCCAGCTCATCCACCGGAATCCGCACCAGCTCTCCGTTCTCCAGTTCCTGAGCCACGGCCAGGTGCGGCACCAGCGCAACACCATTCCCCATCCCCACAAACCGCTTGATCGCCTCAATCGTCGGAAGCTCAATCTCCATCTTCAGCGGCGTCCGATACCGCTGGAACGCCTCAATCACCTTCTGCCGCAGCGGTGACGCCACGTTATGCGCCACAAACAGCTCCTCGCCCAGGTCCGTGATCGACACCCGCTCCGCCCCGGCCAGCGGATGCTGCGGGCTCACAATAAAATCCAGGCTGTCTCCATACACCGCAATCGAGCGGAACTGCGCCGGGTCCGGCCGGAACGACATCATCCCCAGCTCGAACGCCCTCAAATTCAGCTCTTCCGGAATCCGGCTCGCCAGCGTCCGCTGAACCGTCACGTTTACATGCGGAAACTCCCGCCGAAATCGATCGATCACCGGCAGAAGATACAAACATGTGTACTCATTCGCCGCCAGTTGCAGCTTCCCGCGCTCCAGGCTCTTGAGCTCACCTAGTGCGCTCGAAGCCTCCCGCCGTAGCGCCAGAAGCCGCAACGCATAGTCGCGCAACAGCACCCCCGCCGCCGTCAATGACCCATCCCGCGCCGCCCGGTCAAACAGCTTCTCCTCTACCGACTCCTCCAGCTTGCGAATCACTTGGCTCACCGCCGGCTGCGTCCTGTGCAGACGCACCGCCGCCCGCGAAAAGCTCCGCTCCTCCGCCACCGCCAAAAACGTCTCCAGTTGATTCAGTTCCATCGCAGCCTCACAGTTCCTTGTTCCCTGTTAGCATAAATAATATTTATCCTATCCCCAACAAGAATAACTTTGCTTTATACTGCCCCTCCTTGAGAAAATCAACCAGTTGCATCAGGCTTCCACCTGGCAGGCGAGACGATGACCACAAATCACATAGCGTTTTTTGACACCACCCTCCGCGACGGCGAGCAGTCGCCCGGTTGCTCCATGACCACGCAGGAAAAGCTCACCATGGCCCACGCCCTCGAAGACCTTGGTGTGGACATCATCGAGGCCGGCTTCGCCATGGCCTCTGAAGGCGACTTTGCCGCCATCGCCACCATCACCCAGGCCATCCGCAAGCCGCGCATCGCCTCCCTGGCCCGCGCCAAGACCGAAGACATCGAGATGGCCTCTCGCGCTCTGCAATTTGCTGACCGCGCTCGCATCCACGTCTTCCTCGCCTCCAGCGACCTCCACCTCGAATACAAGCTCAAGGTCAGCCGCGCACAAGCTCTCGACCTGTGCGGTGAATCCGTTCGCCTCGCGCGCTCGCTCGTCGATGTCGTCGAGTTCTCGCCCGAAGACGCCACCCGCTCTGACCGCGACTACCTCGTCGAGATGGTCCGCATCGCCGTTGAAGCCGGCGCAACAACCATTAACATGCCCGACACCGTCGGCTACTCCACGCCCGAAGAATACGGCCGCATGTTCGCTGAAGTCCGCGAACGCATTCCCGCCATCGACGCCCAGGGCATCGTCCTCTCTTCCCACTGCCACGACGATCTCGGCCTCGCCGTTGCAAACTCTCTCGCCGCTATCCAGAACGGCGCGCGTCAGGTCGAGTGCACCATCAACGGCATCGGCGAACGCGCCGGCAACGCCGCCCTCGAAGAGATCGCCGCAGCCCTCTATGTCCGCGGTGACCGCTACGGCGTCTCAACCAACATCAAGCTCGACCAGATCTACGCCACCAGCCAGGTCCTGGGCCAGATCATCACCTTCCGCCCTTCGCCCAACAAGGCCATCGTCGGCGACAACGCCTTCGCCCACGAGTCCGGCATCCACCAGCACGGCATGTTGGC
>Ga0182013_10005094_pt1 | contig 15485 bp, 17 predicted proteins | sample 612S2MmetaG_FD_120487 | JGI IMG/M metagenome (GOLD analysis project Ga0182013, IMG submission 120487) | Permafrost microbial communities from Stordalen Mire, Sweden - 612S2M metaG | ecosystem: Environmental > Terrestrial > Soil > Wetlands > Permafrost | place: Sweden: Stordalen | collected...
GACGAGGCGCGCGCCTATGCCTACGGCGGGTGCGTTATTCAGGACATTGGCTATTACCCTTTCGGCGACCTGAATTACTCCAACCTGACTCACTATGTCCGCACGGGCGATTTTGTCGTCAACCTTTTTCGCAACGCGCACAATGCGGATGAGCTTGCCTTTGCTGTCGGCGCGCTCTCGCACTATATCGGCGACTCCATTGGGCATCCTGAGGCCACCAATCGGGCTGTCCCTGTCGAGTTCCCCAAGTTGCGCGCCGAATATGGACCGGTTGTGAACTACGCCGAGGGCGAGCATGAGCACGTGCAAGCGGAGTTCGCCTTCGATATCAACGGGGTTCTGCACCACCGCGTTGCACCCATTCATTATCTTCGGCACATAGGACTTGGCGTTCCGTTGAAGCAACTTGCGCTTGCCTTCTACCAGACGTATGGCGTCGGGGAAGACTTTACGAACAGGCGCGGGCGGCGCGTGAACGTGAATGCGTATCGATTTGCGGTTCGCAGTTTTATTCCGCGCATTGCGTATGCGGTGGCGGTTTTGCATCGGCATCGCACGCTTCCCGACCCGACGACGCCCGACGTTGTTGAACTGGAGCGAGAGGCGGCGGCTGTTGCAGATGAAAATAACTGGCAGGCCTATCGCAAGAGGGCAGGCCTTGGGACGTACCTGCTGGCCGGGCTTCTTTTCGTCGCGCCGAAGTTTGGGCAGCTAAGGATGGTGGACATCAAGGGTCCAACGGCGCAAACAGAAGCCGATTACGCGCAAAGTGTGGCGCGATCGACAGCAGCACTGCGCACGATGCTGGCTCGATTTACGCCGCCCGACAAGAGATTGCCTCATAGCGCCGATCTTGCGACAGGCCCCCCGCAGACCCATCTTGCCGTGGTCAATACTGCCGACAAAAACCTGGCCGGGCACACCGGCGCTGCCGCGGAGGGCCCTGGGGACGTTCACCATCCCCTGCCGAACCGCGATCTGGACACGGGCAAGGTTGTGCAACCCGGAGGCTATTCGCTCACCGACTCGACCTACGCGCATCTGCTTCACCTTCTCACGCGGCAGCCGAATGAGCCGATTCCGCCCGGCATCAAGGTCGACATCGAAGCCTACTATGCCGACCCCAACGCGCCGATCACAACCAAGAAGAATCCGCAGCTGTGGGCGCAGGTGCAGGCGGACCTGGCAACGCTTGGCGCCATGCCCACAAGCGCTGAACCTGAGCCCTTCTTAACTTACGACAACGGAGGCGACAAGAAGTAGTGCGGCCCCACGCTCCTGCGCGCGGACGACTACCAGACACGGCAAGAGGGTGTGTGTACCATGGGCTGTCCGGCCTTGCAGTTGAAGGCCTTCTGGAACTCAGGCATGTTCGAAACCACGCCGTTGATGCGCGCGAATCCTGGCGAGTGCGGATTCGTAATAGCACTCACACGCAAATTCTCAACGCGTTCGTTCTCGCAGGCCCACTGCGCCATGCCCACAAAGAATCGCTGATCGGGCGTGAACCCGTCTGCTGAAGTCAGTGTTTGCCCTTCGGTCTGCTTCTTCCATGCGATGTAAGCCAGAAGCGTGCCGCCCAGGTCGGCCACATCTTCGCCGCTGGTCAGCTTGGAGTTGATGTGAATGTCATCGACAATCACATAGCCTGCGTACTGATCGCGATCGCAGTTGATGCGATCTTCAAAGCCCTTGGCGTCTTCCGGAGTCCACCAGTCGCGCAGGTTGCCCTTGGAGTCAAACTGGCGGCCTTCATCGTCGAATGCGTGTGTGAGCTCATGACCGATGGTGGCGCCGGTGTTGCCGTAGTTGGGCGCGTCGTCTTCTTTCGTGTCGTAAAGGGGCGGCTGCAATACGCCGGCAGGGAAGTTGATGTCGTTCATCTGCGGACTGAAATACGCATTCACCGTTGGCGGAGTCATGCCCCACTCGTCGCGGTCCACGGGCTTGCCAAGCTTGTTCCAGCGGCGCGCGTCTTCAAAGTGGTGGGCGCGCAAGGCGTCGCCGAAGTAGTCATCGGGCTTGACTTCGAGGGACGAATAGTCACGCCATTTTTCGGGATAGCCAATTTTGTTGCGGATGGCGTGCAGCTTGCGCAGCGCCTCAGCCCTGGTTGCCGGGCTCATCCAGTCGAGATTTTCGATTTCGTGCTGCATGGCCGTTTCGATCTGCTCGGTCATACGTTGTGTCTTGGCCTTGGTGTCGGCTGAAAATGTCCGATGCACAAATTCCTGGCCCAGGGCCTCGCCGAGGTTGCGGTCGACCATACGCGTACAGATCTTCCACCGTGGAGGCATGGCGGGAACGCCGCGCAAGGTTTTCGAGAAGAAATCGAAGGAAGCCTGCTCGAATGGATGCGCCAGATAGGGTGCAGCGGCGGTCAGCAGATGGAAGCGCAGATAGCCGCGCAACGCGGCCACATCCTCCGTGGTCAGTTCGGATTCGAGCGCCTTCATGAACTCGGGCTGTGACACGTTGAGTTTCGTAATTCCTGCCACGCCCTCGACTTTGAAGTACACCGGCCAGTCAATGGAGGGTGTCTGTTTGCTTAGCTCCTCGATTGTCTCCATGTGGTAGGTGGCGTGCGGATCCCGGCGCTGGACACGTGTGAGTGAGGCCTTGGCGAGCGCGGTCTCGATCTTCAGCGTTGCCTCGGCGTCTGACTTTGCTTGATCGGCACTTTCGCTCGCCAGCACTAGAATCTGCTGGATATACGCGATGTATTGGTTGCGAAGTTTCACGCTTTTTTCGTCGGTCTTGGTGTAGTAGTCGCGGTCGGGTAGTCCGAGGCCGCCGGCGCCCACCTCAACAATCATCAGCGACGAGTCGATTGCATCCTGGCCAGTGCCGGAGTTGAAGAAGAAGCCTCCAGGATATTCATGGTGCAGGCGCGCCAACGCGTTGGCCACTTCGGCTCGTGTCTTCAGTGCGTCGATCGCGGCCAACTCCGCCTGGATGGGTTTGTCGCCCAATGTGTCGATGGCGGAAGTATTCATGCAGGCCCCGAAATAATCGCCTACTTTCTGTTGCACCGGCGTGCGGTTCTGCGCCTTGGCATCGTCAGCGAGGATGCCCCACAGAAACTGCTGGTTCTCGTTGGCCAGCTTGGCGTAGACGCTCCAGCTTGCCTGGTCGGCGGGAATGGGATTGTTTTTTTCCCAGCCACCACAACTGAATTTGTAGAAGTCGGCACATGGGTCGACGGACTTGTCGAGGCTCGTCACATCCAGGGAAGGGGAATAGGGCATTGCCTGAAGGGGCTGAGCCGGTTGCTGCGCGGGCAATTGAACGCCACAGAATACAAGCGCGGCAGCGACTGAAAACAGAGGTTTCCTGAACATGGGTTCTCCCGTGAGTGAATGGTACAACGCCGCGGGCACGCCCTCACGCATGGCCCTGATCGGCTCACGGATGCGAAGATTAGGCTATACCGGCGCGGCCCTCCACGGGCGGCGCGGGATTGCCAAGGACAACCACGCATGCGCCGAGTCGCGCTGATCTACAACCCGGCTTCGGGCCAGAGCTTCTGGCGCCGAAATTCGTCGATCGAGCAGATGACGGCCATCCTCAGAGGCGCGGGCATCGAGGCCGAAACGCTTCAGACGGTCGGTCCGGGGAGCGCCAGGGCGCTTGCCCACGAGGCGGTTGAACGAGGATGCGACACCGTCCTGGCCTGTGGCGGGGATGGCACCGTGCACGAGGTGCTGCAAAGCCTGGTTGGCACGGATGCGGCGCTCGGTGTGGTACCCCTGGGCACGGCCAATGCACTGGCCGCGGACCTCGGGCTCAATTCATCGCCGCAGAAGGCGATTCGTAAACTGCTGGCAGCGGAGCCGGTCCGCATTCCTGTAGGCCGCATTTCCTATTGCAACCGCGACGGGGAGGCGCGTACACGCTACTTCACCGTGGCAGCGGGAGTGGGGGCTGACGCATTCTTTCTCTCTCGCCTCGATGCCGGCCTCAAGCGGCGCTTCGGCTACCTTGTTTACCTGGTGGAGGCGTTTCGCGTGTGGGCTACGCACACATTTCCGCTTTTCGACGCCACTGTGTATGGTATCGGAGGTTCCGAGCCACGCACGCTTGAGTTGTCGCAGCTTCTTGCGGTGCGTATCCGCGACTTCGGAGGCGTGCTGCACAAACTGGCGCCGGGCGCCACGCTGCGCGGCGACCGCCTTTGCCTGCTGGCGTTTCGCACGCGAAGCCGCTTCGACTATTGGCGATTCCTGCTGGCGGTGATTTTTCGTCGCCAGACTTTTACGCGGCAGATCGAATTGCTCACCGCAGACTCGGTCGAATGTCGGGCGCGCGAAGACGCCGGCACGCGCATCTTTACCGAGGCCGACGGCGAACTTCTCGGCGACCTCCCGATGCGCATCGACGTTGTGCCGGATGGCGTTTATCTGCTCATTCCGCCCAGTGCAAGGCTTTGACGCCGATTCGCGGGATTTGAACGCGTGTTCAGCCCTATTTGCGCATGGCCGCCCGTAACTGCGATCATCGCTCAAAAGTTTTTCTCCGGGGCGACTATGATGAAGAGATCTGGACTCCTTGCCGTAGGTGCTGCCTTGACTTTGACCGCCAATCTTTCCGCTCAGCCTTCCGGATGGCCTCCGCCAGCGGGTCAACTCACCGTGAACGTGTGGCCCGGAGCTGCGCCCGGCTCGCCTACGAATCTTCCGCCGGAAGCCGACACAACCACGGCCAAGGACAATTTGATTGCCGGTCGTTCGCTGGTGCGCCTTGGAAACGTCTCCGTGCCGACGCTAACGCTCTATCGCGCCAAGGGCACCAGCGGATCGAACCCCGCCGTTGTAGTTTTTCCGGGGGGCGGCTACAGCATTCTGGCGATCGATCTTGAGGGGACCGAAGTCTGCGACTGGCTGAACGCCGCCGGCGTGACCTGCGTGCTGCTCAAATATCGGGTGCCGAACACGGGGCCGTATCCCAAATCGCCGGCCGCATTGCAGGATGCGCAGCGGGCAGTGGGACTGGTGCGCGCGCATGCGCAGGAGTGGGGCATCGATCCAAAGCGTGTGGGTGTTCTTGGATTTTCTGCCGGAGCACACCTGGCCGCCGCCTTGAGCACGCACTACGACAAGCGTCTCTACGATTCAATGGATGCTGCCGACCAACTGAGTTGCCGTCCCGACTTTGCGGTCATTGTCTATCCCGGCTACCTGGCGCTTGCCGACAAGAACTTCGCGGCCAACCCCGATATCAATCCGACCGCAGATACGCCGGCGACGTTCATTGTCCAGGCCGAAGACGATCCGGTGCATGTTGAAAACGCAACCGTCTATTTCATGCAGCTCAAGAATGCCAAAGTGCCTGCGGAACTGCATATCTACGCGAAGGGCGGACACGGCTACGGCTTGCGCCGCACCGAGCTTCCCGTGACCACCTGGCCGCAGGCAGTGGAAACATGGCTGCACACTATCGGCATTCTCGCGGCGCGCTAAGACGAAGAGGCAAACCACGCCATGCTTCTTGTTGTGCTCACCATCTCCGACCGCTGCGCGCAGGGCCTGATGACAGACACCGCGGGACCTGCTGTCGTCGAGATTCTTCGCGGGCAGTGGCCGCAGGCTGAAATCGCGACCGGCCTTCTTGCGGATGATGAAGACGCGGTCGCCGCCGCGTTGGAGAAATTCACCCTCGAACACGCGGAGCTTGTGCTGACTGTGGGTGGGACGGGGCTGGGGCCCCGCGATCGAACGCCTGAAGCTACACGCCGTGCGCTCGACAGGGAAGCGCCCGGTCTCGCCGAGGCGATGCGCTTGCAGGGAGCTGCCGTCAATCCTTACGCATGGCTCAGCAGGGGAGTGGCGGGCCTACGTGCATCCACTCTGATCGTCAATTTGCCGGGGAGCCGTCGCGGCGCGGAAGAGAGCCTTGTGTCAATTTTGGCATTGATTCGGCACGGACTGGAAGTCGTCGCAGGGGGCCAAATTCATCCTTAAAACGCATGTTTGGGAACGCGACTGGCCGGGTTGAACCGTGTTGATCAGGCGGCGACTGAGGCGCGCGCTGCTTTCGGTCGTTTCCCACGCGCCGATTTTTGTTCGGTAACGGTGAGGCGCAGTCCAAGGGTTTTGAGAACGGCTACCAGAGTTTTCAGGGTTGGATTGCCCTTGGGCGAGAGCGCGCGATAGAGCGATTCGCGGCTGATGCCTGCCTGAGCGGCTACGGCACCCAATCCGCCGTAGGCTTCGGCGACGGCGCGAATTGCCAGCAAGCTACCGCCACGTTCTTTGGGATTATCGAGCGATTCCATGGCAACTTGCAGAAGCGCGACCGCGTACTCGCGGTCCTCGCGCAATTCTTCGATCTCCCGCTGGTGATGCGATACGCCGGCTATGAGCTTTTTCATGGCTGCCTCTGTTTCCAATTTGTCCAAAGCGCCTTGGCTTTCGCGATGTCTTTTGCCTGACTTCCCTTATCGCCCCCGCAGAGAAGGATGACTAAAAGCTGTCCACGCTTTCCGCAGTAAACGCGGTATCCGGCGCCCACATCGATGCGCAGTTCCAAAACTCCCTCGCCCACCGGCTTGCAGTCGCCGAGGTTACCGAACTGAACCTGATGTAGCCGAGCCTCGATCCGAGCCTTTGCCATGCGGTCGCGGAGGCCGCGGAACCATTCTGTATAGGGTTCACGCCCATCCTCTTGCTGAAAACGGATGAGTTCGATCACGGAATAAGTGTAGCATAAAAGCTACAAGCCGTTCATCGGCCGCACTGTGATGCACGGACACCCGCTCTCTGGGGGAAAACCGGAACGGCGAACCTGCCTATAGGCGGCAAGTTCGTCGGCCGCGACGTGATTTCTTAGCAGGCCTTGATCATGATCGAAGAACCGTGTGATGACATTCGTTTCGATATCCAGTTCTCTCAGCCGATTCCTGAAAGTACATCGGTGTAGGGCACCGCATACAAAAAGCACTTCCCGATGAAGGTCTTTGCTCAGCTTCTCAACCCAAAACTTCTCGCGGATCGGCCAACGATGTGCAATATCGTGCAGGTGCGCTTCTCGTTCACTGCGAATTAACCTTTTAAGATCGCGATTGCAGGGATCATCAATGAAGTGGAGGCCTCTGCCTATTCCCAGCCGAGCCTTTTCCGCTGGACAGGGTTCACAATACCGATGTTCGACGTCTGTGGTTTTCTGCAGCTCGTTCACAAGATCCCGAGCGACAGAGGAAAGCGGTCTTCGGTTTGGACGGTTCGGATCACAGTCATGCGGTTCTGCAAGCTCCTCAGCAACAAGCGAAATGCTGTATCGAAGGATTTGATCTCTAAGGAATCCTTTGAAAGAGGCTTGGGCCCTCGGAAAATATGCTGAAACAGGGTTGAAAGTCTGAACGCTGTGCCTACACCCGACCAAGTGGACCATCGTTCGTTCCGTGCCGCTCAGTTCAAAAACATCGTGCGGTAGAGCGTATCGCGCTGGACGGGCTTGAAGCCGGCGTCGCGAATTATGCGGCGCAGCTCTTCTTCGGTGGTGCAGTTGCTGGTGCCCGCGGCCTTGACCACATTCTCTTCGAGCATCACCGAGCCCACGTCGTTGCCGCCAAAGTGCAACCCGACTTCGAGGACTTTCAGGCCCTGTGTTACCCAGCTTGCCTGCACGTTCTCGATGTTGTCGAGATAGAGGCGCGAGATGGCCAGCACCTTCAGATATTCAACCGACGTGGCTTCATCCCAACCTCTTCCGCCGAGAGCCGTGTGTCCCGGCTGAAAGCTCCACGGGATGAAAGCTGTGAAGCCGCCGGTCTCTTCCTGGAGGCGACGCACCACGTCGAAGTGATTCACGCGCTGCTCTAAGGTCTCGCCCACGCCGAACATCATCGTCGCCGTGGTGCGCATGCCGAGTTCGTGCGCTGTGCGGTGGACGCTAACCCAGTCTTCGGTGCGGCACTTCAGGCGCGCGATGCGTTTGCGCACATCGTCGTCGAGAATCTCCGCGCCACCGCCGGGAATCGAATCGAGGCCGGCATCCCTGAGCCGCGCGATCGTAGTGCGCAGGTCGAGCTCGGAGTATTCGGCGATTGCGAGCACTTCGGAAGCGGAAAGGCAGTGCAGCCAAATCTGCGGGAAGCGCTGCTTGATGCCCGTGAAGAGCCGCTCGAACCAATCGATTTTTAGATCTGGATGGATGCCGCCCTGCATCAAAACGCCGGTGCCGCCCATCTCGACGGTCTCGGCGATCTTCTCGTAGATTTTTTCAAACTCGAGGATGTACCCCTCTTTTGCCTGCGGCCCTTTGAGAGGGCGGTAGAAGGCGCAGAAGGTGCAGTACTCCGTGCAGAAGTTTGTGTAGTTGATATTGCGATCGATGATGTAGGAGACGACGCCTTCGGGATGGAGACGGCGGCGCACGTTGTCGGCCTCCATGCCCAGGCCGATCAGGTCGGGGGAGTGGAAATGGTCCAATGCTTCCTGGCGCGTAATGCTCATCAATTTCGATTTTACCAAGCAGCGGGTTCCGCGGCGACGGCGACCGGCCTGTTATGAAGGAAATGCCTTCTATGGCTGCGTGAATCGGTATGTTGCGTTTGTGCTTTCCAGCCCTTGCCGCGATCATACCGCGTCAAGGATGGGGCACCCGGCGTTGGTACAAGAACAAGGGGTCAGAGGCTAGGGCTTTTCGCCTTTGTTGCGGAAAAGAAATAATCCGCGCGCCCTCACCGGCTTCGGTTGGGTGCGCGACAGGTTGGAGGCCGTGGATATGCCGCTGAACAGGACGAAGAAATCCCAGAATGCCCGCAGAAAGTTCTTCTTCTTTTCGTTGGCCATGGGGAAGAACCTCGCTGCCGCGGCGACAAGCCGCCGTCTCTGCTTTTGATCCGATACTTCAGGAGCCGGCTGCGCAAATTTGTTGGATATGCGCCTCGCTCGCTGAAATCACTTTCCGTTCTCTGCCTTCGGCGGGATTTTTGGCCCCGGCTTTGCCTTCTTTGACGGGCTTGAGATGCCGAAGCTCATCAGCAGGAACCGAAGTCCTTTGCGCAATGAATCGAGCACGCTCATCGTTCCCCGTTCTTTCGGGTGGCGGATTTCGTTTCGGAGGTCTTGCTCTTTCCGCCGATCACTGTTTGCATTACGGCGTCTTCTTTCCGTCGAAGGGGATGTTTGGCGTGGGGGTTACGGGCGGCGCTGTCACACCGTTCAAAATGTCGACGGCGGCGGGCGGAAGCGGTTTGTCTGCATTGGCCAAGAGAAGGCTCACCTGCCACATCTGGGTGTCGCTGAGAACGTCTTTGTAGGAGGGCATGCCGGTGAGCCGAATGCCGTTCTTGACCTTCCAGTAGGTTTCGCCGGGAGGGTCGTCGCTTACGCCCACGACTGGCCCATTGCCCTCTTTCTCCCAAAGCGGCGGTGCATCCGGAAACATGTGGGGTCCGAAGGACGAAGGCTTGCTGTGCAGACCGTGGCACGAGGCGCATTGATCGTGGTAGATCTGGGCACCGGCCACGAAGGTTGCTTCATCGGCCTGAACAGGCGGCGTCTTGATCATTTCTTTGTCGATGCGGGCGTGCATCGCCGCGTGCGTGATCTCATGCTCCTGGGGGAATGCCGTGTCTGTAACAGCGACCGGCACGTTGCCGTAATGCAGCCAGGCCAGCACTCCGGCCGGCACGAGGATCACGCCAATGATGATTCCGAGCAGAAAACGACCCATACGTCTTTGAGCCTCCGTGGTTTCCATCCTAGAGCACGGAGCTGCTTATGCCGCGGCAGGCGAGCAATTTTTTGCCGGGAATCCCGGAGTGAACCGGAAATCTTCTTTTGAATGCGGGCGCGAATCTGCGCGGCCCGCGTCCAAAGCAGTACCGGCCCCACACACGAGCCTCCCTTAAGGTGTTTTAATACCAATTGGGGGAAGCGCCGCCTGCGGTCGTGGTGTGCTTCCGTTATCCCGTGGAGGAAACCCGATACCGATGTACTCTTTTCGCCGTGTTGCCCTTTTGCTGGCGCTCGCCTCATCTGTCACTGTTTTGCAGGCCCAAAGCTCGAGTTCGAGCAGCAGCACTGTGCCCGATGAGCAGCAGGCGCCGACCGCGGCCCAGACCCCGGCCCAGTCTCAACCTCAGTTGAGTGTGCAGGCGCGTATTCGCGCGCGCCGCGAACAGCGCCGTGCCGCCGCCATTCATGAAATCTACGACCACTTGTACGAAGGGTACGTCGGCGCCGGCTACCTCCGCTTCACGCCGGGCGCGTCGCTGCAGCGCGTGAATGAATACAACTGGAACGGCGGATTTACCCGTTATTTGAACGAGCGACTCGGAGTTACCCTGGACGGTCGCGGATACTACGGAACGCCCTTTATTTCACCGAATCTCACGGGCATTACCAAGCCTGCCATCAGCCAGTATGCCGGCCTGATTGGACCGACGTACCGTTTTTATTTGCAGCCTCGCTACTCGATATCGGGAAGAGTGATGGGCGGCTATGCGCGCGGCAATTTTTCCGGCGATACGAATGGCTTTGGGCCGACGATTCTTGGTCTCTATCCGGATAGTTCGACGTATGCAGTGAGCGCGAGCGTTTTTGTGGAGATCAATATTGCGCCGAGCCTCGGACTGCGGATCGCGCCCGAATACTACCTGACAGGATTCGGGTCAAGCCAGCAGAACAGCCTTGGGTACACTGCTGGGCTTGTTTACCGGTTTGGAAAACAGTAAAAGAGCAGGGAACAGGGATCAGTGATCGCTAATCATTGCAATATCGGGATTCCTGCGATGCGCTGTTGCCACTCGGCTGGGCCTGTATTGTGGACGCTTGTGCCCTTGGAATCCACGGCTACCGTTACGGGCATGTCGCGCACGTCGAATTCGTAGATCGCTTCCATGCCCAAATCTCCGAAGGCCAGCAGGCGCGATCCGTAGATAGCCTTTGAAACCAGGTACGCCGCTCCGCCCACGGCCATCAGGTAAACAGCGCCAAACTCGCGAATGGCATCAATCGCCACCGGTCCGCGTTCCGCCTTGCCCACCATTCCGAGCAAGCCCGTTTCGGCCAGCATTTGGCGCGTGAACTTGTCCATGCGCGTGGCCGTGGTTGGACCAGCGGGGCCTACCACTTCGCCATGCACGGGATCTACGGGTCCAACGTAGTAAATGAAGCGATCTTTGAAGTCCACGGGCAGCTTTTCGCCGCGGCTCAGCATGTCGGTCATGCGCTTATGCGCGGCATCGCGACCGGTCAGAAGCTTGCCTGTGAGCAAGAGCACTTCGCCTGGCTTCCACGTCGCGGCTTCGGCGCGCGTGACGGAATCCAGATTCACGCGGCGCGCACCGCTCACGTCGTAGGTCAGCTGCGGCCAGTCTTCGATGTTGGGTGGGTCGAGAAACGCGGGACCGGATCCATCGAGCACGATATGCGCGTGGCGCGTGGCTGCACAGTTGGGAATCATGGCGACGGGAAGGTTGGCGGCGTGCGCAGGCGTATCCAGCACCTTTACGTCGAGCACCGTCGTGAGTCCGCCCAGTCCCTGCGCGCCAATGCCAAGGCGGTTCACTTTGTCGTAGAGTTCTACGCGCAACTTTTCGGCCGTCGTGACGGGGCCGCGCGCGATGAGATCCTGAATATCGATGGGATCCATGAGCGATTGCTTGGCCAGCAGCATTGCCTTCTCAGCCGTACCGCCGATGCCAATCCCAAGCATGCCCGGCGGACACCAGCCAGCGCCCATCGTGGGCACCGTTTTGAGTACCCACTCGACCACCGAGTCAGAAGGATTGAGCATGGCGAACTTCGACTTGGCCTCAGATCCGCCGCCTTTAGCGGCTACCGTGATTTCGACGGTGTCGCCTTTCACGAGTTCCACGTTCACTGTGGCGGGCGTGTTGTCGTTGGTGTTGATTCGTTTGCCTGCTGGATCGGCCTGAAGCGAAGCGCGCAACTTGTTGTCGGGATCGAGATAGGCGCGGCGGACGCCGGCGTCGACCATTTGCTGGAGGTCGAGGACTTCTTCGCCGGGGCCAGGTTCAAACCGGACGTTCATGCCGACTTTCACGAAAGCATTCACAATGCCCGTGTCCTGGCAGATGGGTCGGTGGCCTTCAAAACACATGCGGCTGTTGATGAGGATTTGCGCCATGGCGTCTTTGGCGGCGGGGGACTGCTCGCGCTCATAGGCCTTGGCCAGCGCGATGATGTAGTCCGCCGGATGGTAGTAGCTGATGTACTGCAACGCGCCAGCGACACTGGCAATGAAATCTTCCTGGCGGATTACGGTCATGAACGGGCTCCTCTGAACTCTCTAGGGTAATGGATCGATAGCAGGCTTGGCATTGCAGCGCCGAATGCATGCGAGTTTGAATCGCTGGAAACAATGTTCATTGAGTGGTGGGAACGGCTTCGCGATGTCGACCGTTGGTGCAAGACGCGCGCAGTGATCAGGGATGCGCGGGACTGGGGTCTACCTTGGAGAACGCCAGAAGTGGGAGCCTTCGTCCCCGCCGTTCGCTGGAGCGCTTTGTTGAGGTCAATGACGATCGAGTACGAAAGTGCGAACAGAGCAAAGCATCTCAAGAGAATCTGGTTGCTCAACTCTACAGCCTTGTTCGCATTGAATTCAGGTGACGACTTTCCGCTTCGTTATGCCCCACGGGATTCACGGCGGATCTACATTCGAGAGCGGGCCCAGGCAACAATTCGGGTAGTCTGCGGCACCTTGATTGGTGGTTTCATCGCAGTGTGGGCAATTCGGTTGAATAGATGAGTTTGCCTAACTTGAAAGCGCCGAGCGCAAATCCGTATGCCCGAAATCATCACCCTTGAACAGGAGCGGCTCGCGCTTCTCGCGTGCCAGCGCAAAGCTGAAGCAATCACCGAAGTTCAAGTTCGCGGGATGACCGCTTCCTTTGCCGTAGTTGCGGTAGGTCTCGCGCGCAATCCTCGCCTGTGTGGCAGTGAAGGGCTCGATGATTATCTTAGCTTGTTCGACGGTCTCGTCGAATCGTGCACTCAGTTTTGGAACGCCAAACTTATCCGCGACCATGGAAGCTTCAAAGAGGGTTGCAGCGGATATCCGGACGGTCGCCGCTCTTTCAATCAGTTCGGCGAAAATTTGGGCCTCTGGTTCATTACGCAGTATTGCAATGAGTGCAGACGAATCGATAATCATTTGGGCAAGCCCGTCTCGTCATCGTAAAGCTCGTCGAAGAGCTCTTTGGTTGTCCGGCCGTCGTTCATGAGTGGTGCCGTTTCGCGGGCAATTTCCATTAGCCGCGCGGCGAGACCATGTTTCCCGCTGCGGCTCTCAGCCTGAGCTTTGTCCCGATTTAGAGTCTCTTGGGCGGCCTGCGTGATTGCAGTCACCAAACTCAATCGCCTATGCTCCGCTAGTTCGCGGACAGCCCTCTCTGCTTCCTCGTTTTTGATACTCAGCGCCATTGTTCTACCTTTCTACCATTTGGTTCTACCATTATACCGTTTTCGCCACAATCGCCTAAGCCAGCCTCCCCGTGAACCCCACAATTCCGCTCCATGCCCTAATCTAGAGCCATGAACGATCCAAGCCTGACTTCTGCCGAGGGCGAAATCTATGATCTTTTAGTTATTGGCGCGGGACCAACCGGTTTGGCATGCGCCATTGAAGCGCAGAAGGCCGGTTTGCGCGTCATCCTCGTGGACAAGGGCTGCGTGTGCAACTCGCTTTTTCACTACCCGGCGCACATGACATTTTTTACAACGCCGGAGCTACTCGAAATCGGCGACATCCCTTTTCCCAGTCCCAATCCCAAGCCCAGCCGCAACGAGGCGCTGCAGTATTACCGGCTGGTGGCGGCACACTATAAGCTCGATATCCGCCAGTACCACACGGTGCATGGCGTCGAGGGAGCCGATGGCGCATTCATCGTGCACACCGAAGATCGTTTCGGTCGAGGCGCTCGCCTGCATGCGCGCAAGCTGGTGATCTCCACGGGCTATTACGATTTGCCGAATTACCTCAACATTCCGGGTGAGAACTTAAGCAAGGTTCATCACTATTACAACGACCCCCACCCATACTTTGGCATGGACGTCGCGGTCATCGGGGGCAAGAACTCGGCGGCTATTGCGGCGCTTGAGCTTTGGCGAAGCGGCGCGCGGGTGACGCTGGTGCATCGCGGGCCAGAGATGCATCGCCACGTGAAATACTGGATCAAGCCGGACATTGAAAATCGAATCAAGAACGGTGAGGTCAAAGCCTTGTTTCGTTCGCGCGTGGTTGAAATCGCTCCCGATGCGATCGTGGTCGAAACGCCTGAAGGCCTGCAAACACTGAAGAACGACTTTGTTTTTGCCTTGACGGGATACCATCCCGACTTCGATTTTCTCGAGCGTCTTGGCATTCGGTTTGAAGGACCGGACCGTCTTCCTGTCTGCGACCCGCAAACGCTGGAGAGCAACGTTCCGGGCATCTTCCTCGCCGGTGTGATTGTGGCCGGCTCACGGACGAACGAGATATTCATCGAGAACGGACGCTTTCACGGTCGCCAGATTGCGAGGGCGCTCCAGGCAGGTGAACAAAAGTAGGGCGGGCAATTCGCCGGTTCCGCACCGAAACTGGCTCCCGGGCACGATTTTTCGGGCAGAAGAGGATTTGGGACTTCTATGCGCTGGTGGCCCCGATCGATTCGATGGCAGCTGCTGGTCGGGCTGGTGCTGCTCGAGGTTCTTTCCTTAGGACTTTTCGGGGCACTTCTCATTCGACAGCAGGCGCATGAAGTGCATCAGCGCATGCTGCACCGGCTGGAGCATCAGGCAAGTTCCATGGCACTGCAGGCGACGGAGGCTCTGCAACAGCAGCGGGCTGCCTGGGTGGGACTGTCGGTGCGCATGATGGGCGAAGGGCCCAGCGTCGCCTTTGCCAAAGTCACCGATCCGGCCGGCAATGTCATCTACGTAAGTGAGGGCGAGCCCGAGCAGTTGACGCTGGACCCAGCCGAAAAAGCACAGCTTCCGATGCTTGACAGATCGGTTCCGCGCGTCTTCGCATTTGGCAAAAACCGCTGGGAAAGTGTCAAAGCCATTGTTACCGGTACCGATCTGCGCGGCTACGCCTGGGTGGAAACGGACCGGGAATGGGACTACCAACAGCTCGACTCGATATTGCGAAGCACTGTCATCTTCGGGATTATCTGGATCGCTTCCTCTATCGTGCTCGTGCTGCTGATGGCCCGCTCCATCTCGCGTCCTCTCGCAATCCTGAGCAAGGGCACTCGCGCCCTGATGAGTTCTCCGGAGCAAAGCAGCAGCTTTCCTTTGCCTGTGGTCGTCGAGAACGAGATTGGCGATCTGATCGAGGCGTTCAACCGCATGGTCGCCTCCATCGATGAACAGCGTTCCGGCCTGAACGACACTCTCTCCCTGCTCGATTCCATGCTCGCCAACGCGCCGATTGGGCTGGCATTCTTCGATCGCCGTTGCCGCTTTGTGCGCGTCAACCAGGTCTTCGCGGACCTTACCGGCGTGAGCCTCAGCCGGCATCTGGGCCGC
>Ga0182013_10005096_pt1 | contig 15485 bp, 10 predicted proteins | sample 612S2MmetaG_FD_120487 | JGI IMG/M metagenome (GOLD analysis project Ga0182013, IMG submission 120487) | Permafrost microbial communities from Stordalen Mire, Sweden - 612S2M metaG | ecosystem: Environmental > Terrestrial > Soil > Wetlands > Permafrost | place: Sweden: Stordalen | collected...
CCGCGAAGCGGACGCTAACTCGCTGAATTCACTCGAACAATTCGCGCCGTCCTTACGTTCCAACCATTCAAGATCCAACCCAACCGCAACGATGCTTCTCTTTAGAGCACGACTTCGGCCTAGCCGCAAGCGCTACAGAATCAATGTGGGCTTCACAGGCTGCGGAAAAAGGGCTGTGCTCGAATAAATTCCCCGTAGAACATCCCGCAGGGGCTAAAGCCCACGTTTATTTTCAGACACTTGCGGCACGGCTAAAGCCGTGCCCTTTCAAGGCATTGAGGTTTTCCGCAGCCTGTTTAGTCGAGCTGACGCGTGGAGTGTTTCGCCACATACATGGCGGCATCCGCGGTGTTGAGCAGGCTGTCTTTGTCGATGCCGTCTTCGGGGTAGAGGGCGATGCCAACGCTGGCCGAGCCCTGGATGCTAAAGCTATCGATGAGAAAGGGCTCGTCCATGCTGCGTTCAAGGCGCTCGGCGATCTCTTCGACTTCGGTCCGGCTGCGCGCCACCGGAACCAGCACGGCAAACTCGTCGCCTCCCAGGCGGGCCAGCAGATCGTGGGAGCGAAGCTGACGCTTCATCCGGATGGCGACTTCCTGCAGGTATCGATCGCCGGCCTGGTGCCCATAAAGGTCGTTGATCTGCTTGAATTCGTCGAGGTCGATGTAGATGAGGCCAAAGATGCCGGCATTGAGGCGTGCTTCATCGATCAGGCTATCGAGATGCTTGTCGAGAGAGAAGCGGTTGTGCGTGTCGGTGAGCAGGTCGAACTCGGACCGGTGCCGTAAGTCCGAGTAGATACGACGGGTCTCGATGGCGACTGAGGAGAGCGCAACAGCCATGGAAACGGCCTCGGACTCGATCGGGCGAGGCTCAGTGAGCGGATCGAGGGCGACAAAGATGGCGCCGAGTGCCGGGCCTGACCGGGCTGGGATCTCCTCCTGAACGATACGGAAGGCGGCGAGCTTGGGCGGGCAGTTACCCAGTTGTGCTCCCTCGGCGATCTGGCACCATGAGGGTGCTCCTTTCAGCTTGAAGGAGACAAGTTCGGTGATCTGCTCGATAATCTCGGCCAATGGCCTGGACCCATTGATGTCCTCGAGGATGCGGCTGCGGCGCCGTTCGATGTAGGCAAGGTCAGCGGTCCGGCGACGGTTATCGCGTTCCAGCGTCCAGCCCCTGGCTCCGGCCGCGAGGGCCAGAACGAAGAGCAAGCCGACGGCAACAATCAGGTTGTCCACGCTGAGCAGAGGTGGTCTGGCGATCATGGTCAAGTCGTCGTAGGACCGCAGCAGAACATCCACCGCAACCGGCCCATGGAAGGGATCGGAGCCGAATTGAAGCACGCAGATTCCGGTCACGCGGACTTTGGCGCCAACGGCCGCGGGCTTGATGGGGGGAAGATCGGCGCCGGCAGTCTCAGGATGCCGGTAGATTGCGGAGAAGATCTTTCCATTGGCGACCAGGAGATACTCATCCTGGACAGCCTCTCTCTGCGCCATCAAGACCTGGCCTTCTATTGAGATCAGGTCGAATGCGCGCGAGCCCAGGGCCAGTTCCTCGCCGGTGACCTGCCGCGGCGGAATTGGGTATTGGATCTGGCTATCCTGGATTTCGCCGCGAATCAGGGTCATGGATGTCCCGTTTACCTCGGGAAACCCGGTAGCATCCGCCCGGTCGCCGACCCGCAGAGGGCCTTCGAACTTGGTAACGACCCATATGCTCTTGTCGCCGTTCTGCAGCACCACCACCGAGCCCGGCTGATAGTAAGTGATGGTTCCCTCGACCCTGACCCTGCGCGTCTCGTCCCGCACGTAATAGGCTGACAGCACATCGTCCATGGGAGTGAGGGGAAGCGCGCCGGGACTCGTCTGGGCACGCTTCAAGACCCTGATATTCTCAAGCCCGGGGATTTCGAGCATAATTCCAGTGAGTTGGCTCTTGCTGTCGAATATCCCCGCGACAACGCCGGTGGCTTCCACCTCGGCGTCCAGCAAGTCCTTGTAGTTGTTGGACGCTGTGCCGAGGGCTGTCGCGTCAATATACCCGCCGTCCATCAGCAATTTGAGGTCGATGCCGGGCTGATTCCCATAGCTGACGGAGTCCACGCTGCGGACGGTGGCACGCACCGTGACTCTCATGCAGTCCATTTCTCCACGGACAAGCTTGGAAAAGTCGGCTGCAACGGGTGTTGGGAGCGTACCGGGGTGAAGCTTGGTTACGTTGTCGCTCACGATGTCTGTCCGGTAGCTATCCAGGGTCTTTCCTCGCACCAGGACACGGTCGCCAGGAACCAGATCCAGGTTAGGCCTGGTTTCCACGTAAATGGCTTCGCCGCTTTCCTGAACGAAGAGGTCGATGTCCGTCCTGATGTAGTAGGTAACCGTGGCCTCGAATGCGACGGGCAGTCCCTTTGCGGCATCCGCCTTGGGGAGGGAACGGATGGCCTGCAGCGTCGTAAGGGTGCCGGGTTCGGCTGCCGAGGCAACCGAAGAGCATCCAAGAACGATCGCCAGTGCTGAAATTGCTCGCTTCATCGGAGAACACGAAACCACTTTGCAAAAACTTGCCATCGAATGGAACTGCCGGCAGGAATTGCCGCGTGAATCCTCGGGTCCGAAAACAGGATGCGAAAATTCGCCGTGCCTGCGCGACCGTAGCGCATCGCTGTTTTCACGCTATGTTGCATTTATCGTACAACCGCACAGGTCAGATAACTACCTGGACCTTGTGTATCCGTGAGATTCATTTCATTGAGGTTGGAGCCTGACGCCGATGGTAACCGGAAGCTTTGGATCGGCATCCAGAGAGCGGCGAACCCTACGGGATTGGTCAGGAGCGCTGTTTGGGAATGAACTCGTCCCGCTGCGGGTCGGACTTTGCGCGGGCATTCGGAGGCGGGGTATGCTTCGTGTGTTTGGCGACATACATGGCGGCGTCGGCGGCGCTGAGGAGGCTGTCCCTGGTAGTGCCGTCCTCGGGGTAGACCGCGATTCCCACGCTGGCCGCGCCATGGAGCACGTAGCCTTCGACGGCAAAAGGATCGTCGAAGCAGCGCTCAAGCCGCTGCGCAATTTCCTCAACGCCGGCGCGGCTCGGAACTACGGAAACCAGGGCGGCGAACTCATCGCCGCCAAGCCGGGCGAGCAGGTCGTGGGAGCGCAACTGGTGCGTCATGCGCAGAGATACTTCCTGGAGATACAGGTCGCCGACCTGGTGGCCGTAGATGTCGTTTACCTGTTTGAATCCATCCAAATCGATATAGATCAAGCCGAAAATTCCAGCATTTTGCCGGGCCTGCTCGATCCGCGATTCAAGCAGCTTGTCGAGGGAGAACCGGTTGTGCAGGTCGGTAAGCAGGTCGAATTCCGAGCGGTGGAGGAGGTCGGTGTAAAGCCGGCGGGTCTCAATGGCCAGCGTGGCCAGGCGCGCGCCGACAGAAAGCGCCTCGGACTCAACCTCGGTGGGCGGCGTAAGAGCATCGAATGCGACGAGGATTCTACCGAGGGGTGCGCCGGCGCGGGCGGGGATTGGCTCACCGACAACGCGAAGGGAGTGAGGTGTAGCCGGAACAGTTCCCAGTCGAGCGCCATCGGTTACTTCGCACCAGCACGGAGCGCCATCGAGCCTGAAGGAGACGAGGGCGACGATTTGCTCGAGGATTTCGGCCAGGGGGCGTGAACCGTTGATGTCTTCGAGAATGTGGCTGCGGCGTTGTTCGAGCTGGGCCATCTGGCGTCCGAGGGCAGCATCGGCCTCCGTTCTGGCGGCCAGCGCGGCTGTCTGGCGGCGAACCTTTCGCTCCAGGGACCAGGCTTTGGCGCCCCCGGTGAAGACTACGACCAGCAACACGCTGATGAGAAGGATGAGGTTGCGAATGTTGAGCAAGGATGGAGGTGCGACGACGGTTATGTCGTCAAAGGAACGAAGCAGAATATTGAACGGCACTTCCTCGCCGGGGTTGATTGCGTTCGCATCCACCACCATGCAAATACCGGTGACTCGAGCCCTTGCGCCAAGCGGCACTTTCATCATGGGTGGCAGCGGGCTGCCCGATGGAGGGTGGTGGTAAATGGCTGTGAAGAGCTGTCCGTTGACGCTCAGGACATACTCATCCTGCGAAGCCTCCCGGACCTCGGTGACGACTTCGCCTTCAGTCGAAACCAGGTCCTGCTGGTGCCCAATGGGGGAGTTGTTGCTCCAGTAGGCCAGATCTCGCCATGAAGCGGAAATCGGTGGGATGGGGGCATAGATGCCGGTGTCTTTGATCTCCGCGTCGGAGAGGGTCAGAACCCGTTCATGCGCCTCAGGGAAACCGGTTGCGTCGGCCAGGTCGCCCACCCGGAGCGGCTCGCGGGTATGGGTCGAGATCCACAGGCTCTTCGGTCCGTCCTGCAAAACGATCGCCGAGCCGGGCTGGAAGTAAGTGATGGTCCCGTGCACACGGACCCGGGAAGTCAATTCGCGTACATGATAGACCGAGAGTATGCGGTCCATCGGTGTCACGGGAAGAGACCACGGATTGTCCTCGGCGTGGCGGAGAACTCGAATATTGCTCAACGACGATACATAGAGCACCACACCGGTCTGCTGCATTTTGTCGTCGAATTTTCCAGCGGCGACACCGCTCAATTCCACGTCTGCGTCAAGCAGATCCGCGAGGGCATTCACATCGTCGTTGTCGAGGTCCACCTCGAAGTGGCCTCCGTCCGTCACCACTTGCAGGCGTGCGCTTCGTATCGAATCTACGCCGCTTAGCACCAGGTCCGCCGCGCGGACCGTGGCGTGGAGACTGACGAAAAGCGAGTCGCGCTCGGCGCGGATAAGGTCATCGAACGTAGAAGGGATGGGCACGGGCAGGTTGCCGTGGTGCAGCACCGTCACCGCGCTTCCGACCACCAGCGGTCGAAAACTCTGGCGCGTAACGCCTACCACTCGAATGCGATCTCCGGGTTGGAGGCTGAGATGCGCGGGAGGCCGCACAAAGATTGCGCAATGGTCGTCCTGGATGAACAGAAGATTCTCATAACCCCGGAAATAGACAACCGTGGCCTCAAAGTCCACCGGCAGGCCAGGGGCTGCCTGGGCATTGTCCAAAGCATGAATGGCGCGCAGCGAGGTCAGCGGTGCAGGAGGGGCCGCCACGGCGGCAATTGTCCAGCAGAGAATCATCGCAAAAGCCGGTATCAATCTCTTCATCGGGAGATCATCGGAACGCACGCGAGTATTCCTCATCGATTTCTAACGATATGTATCGGCAGATTTCGATTTACAAATCACTCTAGCGTGAAAAAGGTACTAATCCAGGCAGCTTGCACTCGCCTGAAGTCAACTCGGGATTATCTTACGCTCATGTGAGTCTGTTTTAATGGCCAATGGGTGTCGGCAGGTGGAAACTCACCTGTCGAAAGTACCTTGAAGGGTGGCTGGGCTGGCCGAGCGGAGTTGGCCAGACTTCTGTTAGGCGAAGCGTGCCGGTTAAAGTGCGCCGCGGGAGATTTTCAGATGCCGGAAAGTCAGGAAGGAAACCGCGACCAAGCGCCGATTCCGCACAGTGGGACGCAGGCCTTGCCGACGCGCAGAATTCGCGTGATCGGAGTACCGCTGGACATGGGCGCGAGCCGGCGCGGGGTGGACATGGGCCCCTCCGCCATGCGGGTGGCGGGCCTTGAAGCGCGGCTTGAAGCGCTGGGCCACCAGGTGATCGATGGCGGCAACATCCGCGTGGAGGTTGCCGAAACGCGGGCTTCGGGCGACAAGAGCGCCCGGTACCTTACGGAAATTGCCGAGACCTGCACCCGGACGGCCGAGGCCGTGGTCAAGACGCTGGAAGAGGGGATGACGCCGCTGGTGCTGGGCGGAGACCACTCGCTGGCGGCCGGATCGGTGTCCGGCGTGTCGGAGTTTTATCGCCGGCAGGGGCAAAAGATCGGCGTGATCTGGATCGACGCGCACTCCGACATCAACACGCCGGAGACGTCGCCATCGGGGAATGTTCACGGGATGCCGCTCGCGGCGCTGCTGGGCTTGGGACCTGAGCGGCTGGGAAATATCTTTGGCTATTCGCCCAAGGTTGCGCCGGAGAATACGGTGCTGATCGGGGTTAGGGACATCGATTCGGCGGAACGGGAGAATATTCGCCGCGCCGGGGTGGCCGAGGTTTACACCATGCGGGACATCGACGAGCGCGGCATGCGCACCGTGATGGAAGAGGCCCTGCGAGCGGCAGGGAGGGGGACGGCAGGCTACCATGTGTCGCTGGATATGGATTGGATTGACCCGGAAGATGCGCCGGGAGTGGGAACGCCGGTCCGCGGTGGCGCGACGTACCGCGAGGCGCACTTGGCGATGGAAATACTGGCCGATCATGGAAGGCTGCTGAGCTTTGAAATTGTGGAAGTGAACCCGGTGATCGACGAGCATAACCGCACGGCGGATCTGGCGGTTGAGCTGGCCTGCTCGGCGTTTGGGAAGAAGATTCTGTGAAGTGCCGAACGGCGAGGATTCCTTGCAATCCTTGAGGCGTATCGGCGAATTGGACTACACGGAAGGTCACACAGGCGAAAGGGAGCGATATTCCAAAGGTCGCAGTTGCATCCTCGAACGGGAAGCCAGCCGCCCCCGCACGCCGCTCGATCCTGGCAGCCATTACCAAAATCGTGCGTGACCGCAGAAAGGCACTTTACCGCACGCCTACCGCATGGTCTGCAAAATTGATAGGATGTCTTGTTTAAGTTGATGATTCTGGTGGGCGCTGCAGGATTCGAACCTGCGACTTCCACCGTGTGAAGGTGGCACTCTACCGCTGAGTTAAGCGCCCTAAAAGAAGGGCCGGAATCCCCGCCCAGCAGGGCATCCCATGCGTTAGAGTATCACCAGCGAGGCTTTACGGCCAAACCCTTGCCTGCAAGCAAGGGACGCTGGTATTTTGCGACGATTTCGGGACGAATTACCCATGCGCTGGAGAATCCGTTCAATCCGCCATTCCGCTGACTTTCCCCCGACAGACGGGGAAGCGGCCCTGCGACCCATTTCTGGACTCGGGGGTTCCGGACTCGGCGGGGTGGGCCTTGGGGGGGTGAAACTGGCTGGGCCGGGGATGGGCAATTCCGGCCGGGGAAACCTGACCGCAACCCACCTGTCTTCACGATCTTCCGGGTCAAAATCCGGCCCGGCGCACGGCTCTCTTCCAAACGGCGCCGCGCAGGTCAATTCAGGCGCTGAAAACAAGCAGGAAAGCACACAGAGTGCGCAACCTTCCGGCGCGGATGGGGTTCCAGAAGATATGGCTACCCTGGTCCTGAACAACTCGGCTCTGGGGGTGGGTCCGGCAACACGGCCGGACTCCGGACTCGAACCCAATGTTGGCGTGAATGCCGCGTTGGATCCCGCCAGCGACGCAGCCGTCATGTTGCGGGTAGCGGCGGGGGACGAGGCCGGCTTCAATTTCCTGGTACAGAAGTACCATAGGGCGATCATTCACTTTCTTTTTCGGATGGTTCGCAACGAGGCAGTTGCCGAAGAAATGGCGCAGGAGGTGTTTCTGCGCGTCTACCGCTCACGGGAAAGCTACCGGGCGGAGGCCAAGTTCACCACGTGGCTTTATCGCATCGCCACCAACCTGGCGGTGAATCACGCGCGCGACACGAAGCATGAACGGTCGGCGCAGACCATTTATCTGGACGCGCCGGACGAGGAAACAGGCTCGACGCCCGACGTGGCCGACGATGAGCCGTCGGTTGAGCAGAAGCTTATGCGCGATGAGCGCATGGCGGCCATTCGCACGCATGTAATGGCGTTGCCGGAGCGGCAGAGAATGGCCGTGTTGATGCACAAGTATCAGGGGATGGATTACCGGCAGATCGGGGATGTGCTCAAACTGAGCGAGTCGGCTACCAAGTCGCTGCTCTTTCGCGCATACCAGACGCTGCGGGACAAGTTGAAGGATTTTGTATAGCGGCGGAATGCGTTTGTTGAAGTGAAAAAGCCGGGCAACACCGGCGGGTTGTCGGGGGTAATTATGGAAACGATGAAGCACTCATGCACGGGGATGGATTCGAAGCTGGCGGATATGCTGCTCGATCCGGAAGCGGTGCCTGCCAAGGTTCGAGCGCATGTCGAGCAGTGTGACCACTGCCAGGGAGAGCTTGCGGAGTTGCAGGCCACCATGGCCCTGCTGGATACCTGGGAGACGTCGGAGCCGAGCCCCTATTTCCTCACCCGCCTTGACGCGCGGATGCGGGAAGAGCGCCAGGCGGAGCCGGAAGGCTGGTTTGCCCGCCTGCGCGATCGCCTCGCCTTTGGCGCGCCAGTGCATGTGCGGCCGCTGGCAGCCATGGCCATGGCCGTGATGCTGCTTGTGGGCGGCGGAGCTTATCTGGGCATCTCGGACGTGGATCAGACCACAACGCCGACAGGACACGAGGCGGTGGTCCACGATCTGCAGACACTCGACAACAACGCGCAGCTTCTGGACCAGATGGAAGCCATGTCCACCCCCGGCGACAACAGCGGCGACTGACGGCTTTCTGGAACCAGCGGGGTTCGCGAGAGCCTTGTATCATGGCATGACTTTAGACATGCCGCAATGATTCGAAAAGAAGCAGGGCTTTAGCCCCTGAGGGAATGAAATTCAAGACCTGCTGTCGATGCTGAAAACTGGCTAGGACAGGCAAGATCAGGGAAAGAGATCGGGTAAGACAATGATGACCGGGACGCACAATGCGGGATGGATGCGGCGCGCAGCTTTGCTAGCTGTGATCGCGGCCGCCTGTTCTCCCGCGTCCTGGGCGTTTCACGGCCAGCACAATAACCCGCCGGCTCGTTCCGCGCCTGCGCCGAGGTACCAGGCTCCGCGCTCCCAGGCGCCAAAGAATCAGCCGTACAAGCAGCAGAACCAGGGCCGTCCAGTCCCCCAGTACCAGGCCCGTCCGCAGGGCAATGCGATGCAGCGTCAAACCCCCAACTACGCTGCGCAACGCCCTGCCTATCCGGCGGCTCCCAATCGTCCTCCCGCTTACACTGGTACGCCTTATGGCGCCCAGGCTCGGCCGGGCTATGCTGGCCCGGGTTCCGCTAATCTGGGCTCCGCGCCTCCAGGGCACCTCGGCGACTGGCTCAACCAGCATCGCGGCCAGCCCGTTCAGGACCAGGAGCGGACCCTGCGCAGCGACCCCAGCTTCAATCGGTTGCCCCCTTCGGACCAGCAGCGGGTCTTGCAGCAGTTGCACCAGGTGAATCAGTTGCCTGATGACCAGCGCGATCGCCGCCTGGCCCGCGCCGAAGCGCTGGAGCACATGTCGCCCCAGGACCGGATGAGGCTCAACATGTCCGGCCAGCGGATGGCTGCGCTGCCGCCGGATCGCCAGGTGCTGGTGAAGGGCGCCTTCCGCGATTTGCGCGCCGTGCCGCTCGATCAGCGCCAGATGGTGCTCAGTTCCAGCCGCTACCAGGGCGTCTTCAGCCCCGAGGAGCGCGGCATCCTCTCCGACTTCCTCCGCGCCGAGCCATACCAGCCGACGCGATAATCCGCGCACCTTGCCTTAATGCTTCATAAATAAAAGACCTGTAATCCGGTGCATCATGACTTGCATTGCAAGTTAGATCTGCAATGAACAGATGCAGAGATTGGGACAGTCAAAGAAACCAGCTGACTCGCTAACTTGCTATCTCCGCGAAGCGGAGGCTGACTTGCTGCACGTTTAGAAATCTCAGAGCCCTCTTAGTTCCACGCTCTTTTAACGAAGCGTACTTCAGCGGAGTCAAAGGACCTGCTTCTTCGAGCCCGCAGGACCGGCGCACCAGTCACAAAGTCGCGTGCAATTTACTTCTTCAACTCCAGCGGCCCTCTGAGCCGGATATCCCGCGAAGAAGCCCCCACCTGAATCTCGAATGTCCCCGGCTCTGCAATCCAGTCCTTCTTCTCCGGGCTCCAATAGGAGAGATCCGCACGGTCCACATTGAATTGCACTGTCTTCGTTTCGCCCGCCTTCAATTCCACGCGCTGGAATCCCTTCAGCTCGTGTGTCGGCCGGTCTATCTTCGCATGCCCGTCATGCACATAAAGCTCCACAACCTCGGCTCCGTCGCGAGCCCCAGTGTTCTTCACATCGACGCTTACCAAGTCAAGCTCTTGTTTTTGGGTGCCGCTATGCGTGACGGCATGCACGACCCTTAGATCGCTGTATTCGAAGTTCGTATAGCTCAGTCCAAATCCAAACGGAAATTGCGGCTCCACATTTTTAGTATCGAAGTACCGATACCCCACATAAATTCCTTCAGCATAATCCACCCGCAGATTCTCGCCGGGATAGTGCCCATACGCCGGTGAGTCCTCAAACCGCTTTGGAAATGAAACCGGAAGTTTGCCCGATGGATTCGCGTCACCAAACAAGACGGATGCCAGCGCGTGCCCACCTTCCTGCCCGCCATACCACATGTCCAGCAGCGCCGGCGTCTTGTCGATCCACTTCGTCATGGTCACCGGATCGCCCGTATTCAGCACCACAATCGTGTGCGGATTCGCCTTCTCCACAGCCGCAATCAGCTCATCCTGCCCCGCCGGCAGGTCCATCGTTTTCACGTCGAAGCTCTCACCTTCGAGCTTCGAATAGCGTCCCACCACGACCACGGCCACATCGGCATGTGCCGCCGCTTCCGTTGCTTCCTTCAGCAGTTTCGTGCGCGCTTCCGCAATATCCTGCGCCGGGTCTTCACCCTCCATCCCCACGCCCGGCGCGTACTTCACATCCAGCCCGTTCCCCGCGCGTTCCTTGATCCCATCCAGCGGCGTAATCGCATACTTCGGCCGCACCAGCGAGCTGCCTCCGCCGCCCGTCCGAGCCACCGCCGCATTCGGCCCAATGACTGCAATGGAATGAATCTTCGCCGCATCCAGCGGCAGCAGGGAACCGGCATTTTTCAGCAGCACAATCCCTTCCGTCGCACCCTGCAAGGCCACCGCCTTTTGTGCCGGTGTGTCCACTTCTCCGCCGCCCAAATGCGGATGGTCGAACAACCCGCTCTCGAAGATCACACGCAGTATGCGGCTCACATTGTCGTCGAGCGTGGCTTCGCCGATGTGCCCTGCCTTTACCTCGGCGAGCACTTTGTCCTGCGTCAGCCAGCCCGCGCCGTTGCCGCTCGCCAGTGTACTCGGCCTCGCCAACCACGCCTGCATCGGCGGCCCGCCCGGCATCTCCAGGTCCATCCCCGCATTCACAGTCGGCGCGGTCGAATAGGTGCTGCCCCAGTCCGAAATCACAAACCCCTTGAACCCGATCTCCTTCTTGAGAATGTCGTTCAACAGCGGCACATTCTCCGCGCAATACGTTCCGTTCAACCGGTTATAAGCACTCATCACGGTCCACGCGCCGCCCTCCTCGACCGCAGCCTTGAACGCCGGCAGATAAATCTCGTGCAGCGTGCGCTCGTCGACATGCGCGTCAATGCGGTGCCGCTCGAACTCCTCATTGTTGGCGGCGAAGTGCTTCACGGACGGAATCACGCCCTCACTTTGAACGCCCTTGATGTACGCCACGCCCAGCCGCGAAGTCAGATATGGATCTTCGCCATAGCCTTCAAAATTGCGTCCCCATAGCGGCACGCGATTGATGTTCACTGTCGGCCCCAGGATCATGTCCCGCCCCAGCGCCTTCACCTCCTGCCCAATGGCCTGTCCCTCGCGTTGAACCAGTTCCGGATCCCATGTCGCCGCCATCGCCACTCCCGAAGGAAAGCTGGTGGAGAGCACCTTCGCCGGCCCGCTGGCTGCGTTGGTAATGGCCGAGGAGCCTGCCCACGACCGCACGCCCATCGGTCCATCGGCCATCTTGATCGCCGGAATCCCCAGCCGCTCAATCGGCGCCGACTCCATCCACCCGGACCCCGAGAGCATGGTCGCCTTCTCCTCCACCGTCATCCGGCGCAACAGGTCAGCCACGCGTTGCTCCACCGGCGTCGCAGGAATTTTGTAAGGCGCATCGGCTGGAACGGCCTGGGCGCCAAGTACCGAGGCATGGAAGGCAGTTGCAAATAGGAAGGTTGCGAGTGTCAACGTCAAGGAACAGCGCATGTTTGGGACTCCAGGGGCGGCTGAATCGCCGCCGGGTATTCGCTGCCAATGGTATTCGATTCCTGCACCCGCAAACAAATCGATTGAGTAACACGCCATCCACGAAAAACCGCCCCTAAGCTACAATGAAAGATGGGCCAAGGCCAAATAATTCTGCGGACTGACCGCAACTAAAGCAAGGAGCTTCAACTCTTATGGCGATTCCCGCCACTCAAATGCGTCCCGGCATGATCATCAAGCACAACGATCAGCTCCACCTGGTCTTCAAGGTCGAGCACCGTACCCCCGGCAACCTGCGCGCCTTCATCCAGGCCAAGCTGCGCAACCTCCGCACCGGCGCCATGTTCGAGCACCGCTTCCGCTCCGCCGATGCTATTGAAAAAGTCCAGGTGGATGAAATTTCCATGGACTTCCTCTATGCCGACGGCGACGACTACTATTTCATGAACCCCATCGACTACGAGCAGACCGTGCTCAAGGGCTCAACGCTCGGTGACGCCGTTGAATACCTCACGCCGAACCTCCAGATCAAGGTCAGCTACCACGACGGCAACGCCGTGGGTATCGATCTGCCGGCATCCGTCGAGCTTGAGGTAATCGAGACCGAGCCGGGCTTGAAGTCTGCCACCGCCTCCAGCGTCACCAAGCCCGCCAAGACCGAAACCGGCCTCGTGGTCCAGGTGCCGTCCTTTATTAATGAAGGCGAAAAAATCCGCGTGGATACGAGCGAAGGCGCCTACCTCAGCCGCGCGTGAGGAAGTGAAAGCGTGGGAAGATGAACCGCAACGATTTTCAGCAACTTGCCGAATTGCGGCTCAAGGAAGCCAGAGCGTTGCTGGCGGCCGATCTTGCAGATGGCGCTTACTATCTTGCTGGCTATGCGGTCGAGTGCGCCTTCAAGGCTTGCATTGCCAAGAGAACGCGCGAGCATGATTTCCCAGAGAAGAAACTGGTCAATGAAAGCCACACGCACGATTTAGGAAGTCTTTTGCGATTGGCGGGATTGTCGGACCAATTGAAGATAGATATCGGTCGCAATGCGATATCGGAGACTTTTTGGGAGACGGTTCAGCGCTGGTCGGAGCAGAGCCGATATGAACTGATCGAAGGAGACGACGTTTTTCGATACTTTAAGGCCGGAACTATGATTACTGCAGTTGAATCTGGGAAAGGAGGGGTTTTGCCATGGATCAAACAGTATTGGTAAACCTCGATATTGACAAGGGGCTGCACGTTATCGAAGCACTCGACCGCGAAGGATGTTCACCCGAAGTTGCGATGTGGGCTATGTTGCCGCAGTATGAAACGTGGCGATTTGTTCTCTCATCGACCAAAATTCCAGGATACGAGGAATTGGTGACCCATCTGCGCCATGCTGGTGTGCAGTTCGGATCGCGCCCATCGGTTTTACTCTACGAGGCCAATGATCCGTTCATCATAGAGCTGCGCAATAAGTACGCTGGACAAGAGGAAACCCTTGGACAAAATCTGAGCAGCCAGTATTTTGGCAAACAATATATAGACCAGGCCTATGTATATCGCATCCGCTGACTCTTGCATTCGCCGACGGGAAAGGAGGTTTCCATGAAGCGGCTTTTCTTGCTTGTTCCTCTTCTGTTCCTGCCGGAGGCTTACCCACTGGCGCAGACGCCTCCATCTGTTACGCCCGATCAGGCTGCTGTCTCCGAGGGCAACAGCGCCTTCGCAACCGATCTCTACGGCCAGCTCCGCAAGCAGGACGGCAATCTCTTCTTCTCGCCGGAAAGCATCTCTACCGCGTTCGCCATGGCCTATGCCGGAGCGCGCGGCAGCACTGCGTCGCAGATGGCGAGCACGCTCCATTTCACGCTCCCGCCGGGCCGATTGCATCCCGCGATGGGCGCGCTGCTTACGAACCTCAACGCCACGCATTCCGGCTACCAGCTTCACGTGGCCGACGCCCTCTGGGCTGAAAAAGATTTCACTTTCCTCGACGATTACCTGAAGCTCACCCGCAGCGACTACGGCGCCGGTTTCAATCCTGTCGACTTCAAAGGCGCGCCGGAAGCTGTCCGCCAGACCATCAATCAGTGGGTCGAGCAGAAGACCGAGAACAAGATCAAAGACCTGATCCCGCCCCGCGCAATCACCCCAGCAACCCGCCTGGTGCTCACCAACGCTATCTACTTCAAAGGCGACTGGGAAGCGAAATTCGATAAGGCACAAACGCAGGACGAGGACTTCCATCTCGACGCCGCGAAGACCGTCAAAGCGCCCCTCATGCATATCAGCAATAAATTCGGCTATTTCAGCGGCGGAACGTTTCAAGCTCTCAACATTCCCTACAAGAGCGGCGAACTATCCATGGTCGTCTTGTTGCCGAACGATGTCGCCGGCCTGCCCGCTCTTGAGCAATCAATGACAGCAGTAAATTTGAAGCAATGGCTGGGCCAGTTACCAGGTAGTCGCAAGGTCGTCGTCACGATGCCGAAATTCAAAATGACCGACCAGTTCGAGCTTTCAAATGCTCTTGGCGCGCTGGGGATGGCGCAGGCGTTTCAGCCGGGCACAGCCGATTTTTCCGGCATGACTGGCAATCGCGATTTCTGGATTTCTTCGGCCATCCACAAGGCCTTCATCGAAGTGAATGAAGAAGGAACTGAGGCCGCAGCCGCCACGGGAATCGTGATGAGATCGATGGCCATGGCGCACGAGCAGCAGCCCGTAGTCTTCCGCGCCGACCATCCATTTCTGTTCCTGATCCGCGACAACCGCTCCGGCGCGATCCTCTTCCTGGGCCGCGTCACCGATCCAACCAAGTGACCTAATGTTCGTCGGAAGCCGGGTGCCCCATGCCTCGTGTTTGAAACATGGGAGCCCACGAATTCTCGAGCGCCTGGAACAAGCTAAAAGCTAAAAGCTAAAAGCTGATAGCTAACAGCTTCCTTTCAGAACTTCGCCTCCGGCAAGCTCACCGGCCGCGCTTCCAGCATCGCCTCAATCTTGACCAGGTCCTCCAGCACCGGCGACAACACCGGCGCATCCACCTGCACCACCGCCAGCGCCTTCACCGGCTTCACGCCAGACCGTTCGCGTCCCAGTGCGAAGTTGGCAATGTTCACGCCATGCTCGCCCAGAATGGACCCGATCCTGCCGATGACGCCCGGCACATCCAGGTTCCTGCACACCAGCAGATTCCCTTCGAGCGGCGTCTCGATGTCGATGCCGTCGAACTCCAGCAGCCGCGGCTGTTCGCCATGAATCACCGTCGCGCTGGCGCGGCTTGAACCCGAGCCTGTATGCAACTCCACCGTAAGCACGCTCGCAGCGCCGCCGCGATGGCTCTCCGTCTTTTCCTCGTGCACGCGAATGCCGCGCTCTTCGGCCACCGCCGCCGCATTGATGCGGTTCACATCCTCTGAGCCTTGCAACA
>Ga0182013_10005101_pt1 | contig 15472 bp, 10 predicted proteins | sample 612S2MmetaG_FD_120487 | JGI IMG/M metagenome (GOLD analysis project Ga0182013, IMG submission 120487) | Permafrost microbial communities from Stordalen Mire, Sweden - 612S2M metaG | ecosystem: Environmental > Terrestrial > Soil > Wetlands > Permafrost | place: Sweden: Stordalen | collected...
ACTCGATGATGCCGCTCGGGGGCTTCGTGCCTCTTTTTCTGATGCAGCTCGGCGAGCTCGCGCCGGGTGGTGTCGGGACTGGCACATACACGATCTTGATCTTTGCCATCCTGGGAGTGTTTATCGCCGGACTGATGATCGGGCGAACCCCAGAGTATCTGGGCAAGAAGATCGAATCGTTCCAAATGAAGATGGCATCGATCTTCATCCTCACCACGCCATTTGTGGTCTTGATCGGCACGGCAGTGGCAGTCATGACGAGCGCCGGCAAGGCCGGAGTCGCTAATCCAGGCGCCCATGGTTTCAGTGAGATTCTCTATGCATTCACCTCGGCTGCTAACAACAACGGCAGCGCATTTGCGGGCCTGTCGGCCAATACGGTCTTCTACAACGTGGCACTCGGGCTCGCGATGTTCATCGGACGCTTCTGGCCGATCGTCGCAGCGCTCGCGATTGCCGGTTCGCTCGCCGCGAAGAAACGCGTGCCAGTCACCGAGGGTACAATGCCCACGCATAGGCCGCTTTTTGTCGCGCTGTTGATTGGATCGGTCCTTTTGATCGGCGTACTGACCTACGTCCCGGCGCTGGCCCTAGGACCGGTGGTCGAGCACTTCATGCTCGCTGCGGCCCATTAGAGAGACTCGCATGTCAAGGCAACAACTATCGCTCTTTGATCGCAAGCTTGTGGGCTCGGCGCTCCTTGATTCCGTGAGGAAGCTCGACCCGCGCGTCCAGTGGCGCAATCCCGTGATGTTCGTGGTGTACCTCGGAACGATCGTTACGACGATTCTGTACTGCCAGGCATTGGCCGGTCACGGTGAAGCGCCGGCGGGCTTCATCCTCGCGATTACTATTTGGCTATTGTTTACAGTGTTGTTCGCAAATTTCGCCGAGGCGCTCGCCGAAGGACGCAGTCGCGCGCAGGCCGCCTCGTTGCGCGGCCTGCGACATACCGTGTTTGCCAAGAAGCTTCTGGATCCGACGCTAGTGCGCCGCGAGACGACGCGCGTGATGGCGGAGGAGCTCCGGAAGGGTGACGTGGTCCTGATCGAGGCCCGTGACGACATCCCGGCCGACGGCGAGGTCATTGAGGGCGCAGCCTCGGTCGATGAGAGCGCGATTACCGGTGAGTCGGCGCCCGTTATCCGTGAGTCGGGCGGCGACTTCACATCCGTGACCGGCGGCACCAAGGTGTTGTCCGACTGGATCGTGGTGCGGGTCTCGGTCAACCCGGGCGAGACCTTTCTCGATCGCATGATCGCCATGGTGGAGTCAGCAAAACGGCAGAAGACACCCAACGAGATCGCGCTGACCATCCTACTGGTGGCGCTGACCCTGGTGTTCCTGGCCGTGATCGTCACGTTGCTGCCGTTCTCGATGTTCAGTGTCGAGATCAGCAAACTCGGCAGCCCGGTGACCATCACGGCGCTCGTGGCACTGCTGGTCTGTCTGATCCCCACGACCATTGGCGGGCTCTTGTCGGCGATCGGCGTTGCCGGAATGGGCCGGATGCTGCAGGCGAATGTCATCGCCACCTCGGGTCGTGCGGTCGAGGCCGCCGGCGACGTCGACGTGCTGCTGCTCGACAAGACGGGGACCATCACGCTCGGCAACCGCCAAGCGGCCGCGTTTCTGCCAGCGCCTGGGATCAGCGAGCAGCAGCTGGCCGATGCCGCTCAGCTGGCCTCGCTCGCGGATGAAACTCCCGAGGGGCGCAGCATCGTCGTGCTCGCCAAGCAGCGATTCAATATGCGCGAGCGGGATCTGCAGGCGCTTGGCGCGACATTCGTACCGTTCTCTGCCCACACACGCATGAGCGGCGTCAATCTGGGAGAGCGAAAGATACGCAAGGGCGCCCCCGATGCGATCGCCAAACATCTCGAGAAGCTCGGAACCTCTTTTCCGCAGCTGGTCATCGATGAAGTGCAGCGGGTTGCGCGCAAGGGTAGCACACCCCTTGTCGTCGCCGACGATGCCCGCGTCCTCGGCGTCATCGAGCTCAAGGACATCGTCAAGGGCGGCATCAAGGAACGGTTCATAGATCTGCGGCGCATGGGGATCAAGACGATCATGGTCACCGGCGATAACTCGCTCACGGCGGCGGCGATCGCCGCCGAGGCGGGCGTCGATGACTTTCTGGCCGAGGCGACGCCGGAAGCCAAGCTCAAGCTGATTCGCGAGTACCAGGCACAGGGACGCCTCGTCGCCATGACCGGCGATGGCACCAACGACGCACCGGCGCTTGCGCAGTCAGATGTCGCGGTCGCGATGAATACCGGTACTCAGGCGGCCAAAGAAGCCGGGAACATGGTTGATCTGGACTCGAATCCGACCAAGCTGATCGAAATCGTCGAGACGGGCAAGCAGATGCTGATGACGCGTGGCGCGCTGACCACATTCTCCATCGCCAATGACGTCGCGAAATATTTCGCCATCATTCCCGCTGCGTTCGCGATTACCTACCCGGAACTCGGTGCGCTCAACGTCATGCACCTGGCGACACCCAACTCCGCGATCCTCTCGGCGGTAATATTCAACGCCCTGATCATCGTCGCGTTGATTCCGCTGGCTATCAAGGGTGTGAAGTACCGACCGTTGGGCGCAGGCCCGCTGCTACGGCGCAATCTGCTCATATACGGGCTCGGTGGCGTCATCCTGCCTTTCCCCGGCATCAAGTTGATCGACATGGTTCTATCGGCGGCCGGCTGGGCTTGAGGAGAAAGGAAGATGAAGGCTCGATTCGTACGACCCGCGGTGACTCTTCTGCTCGTCATGACGGGGGTGCTTGGTGTGGCATATCCGCTTGTGATTACGGGTGTGGCGAGAGTGACTTTCCCCCACCAAGCCGAGGGGAGCCTGATCTACAAGGATGGGCATCTGATCGGATCGACGCTGATCGGCCAGAGCTTCTCTGATCCGAAGTATTTCTGGGGCCGGCCGTCCGCCACCACACCGCAACCTTATAACGGCATAGGCTCATCGGGATCGAACCTCGGCCCGCTCAATCCGGCACTGTTGGATCAAGTCAAAGCAAACGCCAAGGCCCTGCACGACGCAGACCCCGACAACTCACAGCCGATTCCAGTCGAGCTGGTGACGGCATCAGCCAGCGGCCTTGATCCGGACATCAGCCCAGCGGCCGCGCGCTACCAAGCCGCGCGCGTAGCGCGGGCCCGCGGTATTGCGCCGGCGCAGCTTGACTCCCTTATCTCTGCACACGAGCAGGATCGCCTGCTGGGCTTAATCAGTGAGCGACGCGTCAACGTACTGGAGCTCAATCTCGCGCTCGATCGGCTTCGTTGAGAGCCAGCTCGTTGTGCGTCCGATCCTTGAGAGTCAAGTTGGATTGTGTCTTCTAGGAGTATTTCCATGCTAAGGCCCTTGCTGTCTCGTCCGTGGACCGCAAACCTCGCGGCATCAATCGCATTGTTCTCATCGGTCGCAGGAGCGCAGACACCGGACGGGGTGGCACCTTCGGGACCGTCCGCGCAATCGACGCCAGAAGTCGGCGCCGCGAAATCTGCCGACCAGAGAATCTCGGATCTGAGTCGTGAAGTGGAAGAGCTGAAGGATCTCGTCCATCAGCTGCAGGACCAGATCCCAAAAGCGGCTCCCGCCGCGCAGCCCGCTGCGAGCACCGTTGCTGCCGCAACGCAGCCGCCGACCGCTACAGTCGCGGAGACTCCGGTGGCTGCAGCGCCGAAGGTTGCTGCGGATTTGCTTCGTGGCATGACCATCAACGCGATGCTCGATACCTATTACGAATACAACTTCAATTCACCAATCGGACGGGTGAATTATCTGCGAGCGTATGACGTGAGCAGTAACAGCTTCAGTTTGAACCAAGCGGATCTGGTCGTAGAAAGCGCAGCAGACCCGGATGCCGGCAAGCGGCTCGGAATGCGACTCGACCTGCAGTACGGACAGGCCACGTCGACTCTGCAGGGCAATCCGGCTAATGAATTGCGCCCGGACGTGTACCGCAACGTATTCCAAGCCTATGGAACGTACGTCTTCCCTCTCGAGAAAGGGCTCACGGTGGACTTCGGCAAGTGGGCCAGTTCGCTCGGGCTGGAGGGCAACTATACAAAGGATCAGCTCAACTATTCGCGATCCTACTGGTTCAACTACCTGCCCTTTTATCACACGGGCGCGCGCGCAAAGCTTGCCGTAACCGACCAGGTGGCGGTGAACGCATGGATCACGAACGGCACGCAGCAATCTGAGCCGTTCAACAACTACAAGGACTGGCTGCTCGGTCTCGTGCTGACGCCGAGCCCAACGGTGAGCTGGACGCTCAACTACTATCAGGGCCAGGAGCACCCGGACGTGCTGTACCTGCAGAACCCAACGCCGGCACAACAACAGAGCCTGCCGAATGTACAGGGCACCTACATCCTTCCGATCGCAAACCCACCTGACGGCAAGCTGCAGATCACCGACAGTTACCTGACCTGGCAGGCATCGAAGGCTCTCACGCTCGCGGCAGAGGCGGACTACGTGCAGCAGCGCCTCTACTCTTACTCCTCGCCGGAGCGCGTCGAGGGCGGGGCATTCTATGCCGCCTACCAGCTCTCATCAGCATTTGCGTTTGCTGCGCGTGTGGAATATCTCGCGGACATTGGTGGGCTCTTCAGTGGCACCACACAATACCTCAAGGAAGGAACGCTCACGCTCGACTACCGTCCAACGGACGGATTTCTTATACGTGGAGAGTTCCGTCGCGACCAGTCGAATCGGACCTACTTCCTCGGACACACGCTGGGCGTCTTGGAGGCGGCGCAACCGACCATTGGCCTCGGACTCGTATGGTGGTTTGGTCAGAAGGAAGGCGCATGGTGAGTGTTGGCGAGTGGGCACTGGAACCGCTTGTACAACGCTGCGACGAAACCCGAAGTCATGGGTCAACATCAATAATGATAGTGCTCCAGAAATCGATAAAACGATGTAAGGGCGATCGCCCCGGGAAATTACAGATTCCCGCTAGGTTCGCAAGTCTGAGTGATGGTCGGTAAGCCGCGAAGACCATAGTGCAGCTCAGAACGACGCCGGGCGGACCGCTACGCCGCACAGTTACGATCATGATCTGGCATTAGGCGCGAGTGGAAGAAGAGCTGAAGCTCTTCGTCGATGCGCGACGCGAAGCGCATCAGGTACTCCGCGCCCTTGGGCACCGGATCGTCCCATGGTCTGAGGCCATTGCAGGGCCAATGCCACGTCCTCTGCAAGTGGCGGCGCTTCGGGCGCTGCTCAAATCAAGGTACGCGGAAGTCGGTGCTGGCTGGCACTGCTCCCAGGCGCCGGACGAGATGCATCAGCTTGCTATCGAACTGCTGGCAATGACTGATCGCGCAGGCCTTGCGGTACCTGCCATCCGCCAAATTCTAGCGTAGGCCGAGTTCACATCATGCGCGGCTGTCGACCCATGGCCCTTCATGACCGGTTGACGGCTGTCGGGCTGGTTTTTGGCCGGTAGAAGGTCAGGTCATGACCGTTCCCTGCCGTTGTTGAGAGCCAGATCTTTCCTGGAAGTCATTCGCTGATACGCGCGGCCGCGTGGGCGAGCGCGTACTGAGCCTTGGCGTATTGAGTGAGCGCCTGTGAGTAGTCATTTCGTGCCTGAGTCAGATCCTGCTGTGCCTGTATGACCTCGAGTACGGCGTAGACCCCAAATTCCTTGCGCTCCTCACTCAATTTCAGACTCTCAGCCGCCAATTCCACACTGCGCCTCGCCAGCTGGATCTGGTCGGCGCCGGCGCGCGCAGCTGTGTAGGCATCCATGACCTGCTGCGCGATTCCCTGACGCAGCTTCTCATTGCCGAGCCGCTGCTGGCGCAGCTGCGAGTCGGCCGATTCGGTGCGACCGAAGTCGAGCAGGCCACCGGGCCCGATACGCCATTGCACCCCGATTATCACATCGTGGGCTCCGAGGTAATCGGTCAGATCCCCGTTGGCGCCGCCGCGCACCTGTCCGGCAGCGGCGGAGGCCCCTAGTGATGGGATCAGGGGTCCGTAGCGGGCCGAGCGCTGGGCATCCTGGGCCGCTGCCACCGCAGCGGCGCTGCTCTTGAGTTCCGGTCGTGCCGCCAGCCCCTCACTGACGAGTGCCGCGACGCCACCGTCGAGTGGCACCAGCGTTGGTGGCACAACCAGGCGGTCGAGCGGCTGCAGAAGCAAGGTCGGATCGAGGTGCAGCACCGTCGCCAGCGTGGCGGAGTGCGATTGCGCGGCCGCCTGAGCCTGGCGCAGGAGAATCTGGTAGCGCTGGGTCTGAACGCCAACGCGCAGGACATCGCTGCGGTTGCTCAGGCCAATCGCAAAAGCGCGCTGCAGTTGCTGCTCGTACTCGCTGGAGATCCGCACGGCCTCCTGCGCGATATCGGTGGCGGCCATGGCATTGACCAGATCGAAGTAGGCGCCTGCAGCCGCGAGTGCGGTGTCATTGCGGGCCGCCTCCACCTGATATCTTGCTGCGCTCTCAAGCTGCCGCGCGGCGAACTTGTTGAAAAGCGCCGCGCCCACATCGATGCCGGCATTCAGGCTCAAGGCTCGTTGATCGAGCTCGGCGTCCGCTTCGAGCAGCACGCCGCTGGCCTGCTGGAATGCGCCCGTGCGCCGCGCATACCCAACGCCAGCGTCAAGCCAGGGGAAAAAGGCGAGCGTCGCCGAGTCATTGGCGGCGACGGCCTGCTGCTCGGCCTCTCGGACCAGCGCTAGGTCAAGGTTATTCAGCCCCGCCAGACGCAGCGCGGTGGGCAGGTCGATTACCTGCGTCTCGGCAGTGGACGTTGCTGCAGCTGCTGGCGCCGGGGTTGCGGATGCCTCGGCCGCGGCGCAGCACTCCGCTGACAGCAGTGCGGCGGTCACAAGCATCGCTAGCGCCGGAGTGTGCCGGTGGCCGTTCATGGCTGCGGCGAGGTTTCGCCCGGCGTCAGTTGCACCGACAGGTACATGCCCGGCTGCAGCAGCTGCCCGGGATTGGGCATGTCGATCTCGGCCAGCATCGTGTGTGCGCTCGGCTCAAGGGCATAGCTCACCCGGGTAATGCGGGCACTGAAGTGCCGACCTGGCAGACCCGCCGCGCTGATCACCGCCGCCGTTCCCGGCCGGATTCTGGCCGCGTCGTTCTCCGGTACCGGAATCTGGATCCGCACTTGCCGGAAATCCATCAGGCTTACGATCCCGGCGCCGGGCTGCGTGCTACCGGTCGGCACCGGGATGAAAGCTCCGGGGTCGACGTAACGCGCCGTGATCGTACCGGAGAAGGGTGCCGTGATACGCGCGTAGGCAAGTAGTGTGTTGATCCGATCGAGTTTGGCCTGGGCTACTTCCTGCCGGCCCCGGGCCTCATCGAGCGCGTGCGGCGTTACCAGGTCGGGGGCACTTTGCGTGGCCTGCTGCATGCGCTGGTAGTCACGGTGCGCCACGTCGAGCTCGGCTTTGTACTGCAGCTGGTCGGCCAGAAGCTCCGGGACCTCGAGCTCGGCGATCAGATCGCCTGCCTTGACCTGATCGCCCTTGTCGACCGGGATGCGCTTGAGGAAGCCGGCGACCTTCGCTGTAATCAATGCTGACTGGTAAGCGACGACCTGAGCGGGCAACACGATTGCGGCGGGCGGAGCAGCGGCCGCGGTGGGGGCCGCAGTGGCCGCTCTCGCCACCCAAGCACTTCCAAGGCACAGCGTCGAACCCAGCGTCGCGATGAGCAGGGACTGCCGATGACGGCGCCCGGATGTGGATCCTCGGGAGTGAGTGTGGGTCATGAGTGCTCCTGGACAGGAATCGTTGGATCATCTGGATCGAGGGAAAAGCTCTTTCGGCTCGCATGTCCCCGGATCAGCGCATAGATCCCCGGCAGTACCAGCAGCGTGGCGAGTGTCGCCAGCGCCAGGCCACCGATGACCGCGCGGCCCAGTGGCGCGGTCTGCGCACCCCCTTCGCCCCAACCGATGGCCATCGGCAGCATGCCGGCAATCATGGCGAGGCTGGTCATTAGAATCGGCCGCAGGCGGCTCGTCGCCCCGCTCACCGCGGCCTCCACGGCGCTCTGGCCCGCAAGCCGGGCGCGCTCCGCGAAGGTGACCAGCAGGATAGCGTTCGCCACCGCGACGCCGACCGCCATGATGGCGCCCATGAAGGATTCCAGGTTGAGCGTCGTGCCCGTCGCCCACAGCAGCAGGCCGGTGCCGGCAATCACCGCCGGGACACTCGCAATGGCCACCAGCGCGAGCTGCCAGGACTGGAAGTTGGCCAGTAGCAGCAGGAAGACGACGAGCACGGCAAGCAGCAGACCCTGCTGGAGTCCTGCGAGCAGCTCGCCCATCGGCTGGACTTCGCCGCGCAGCGTGACGCTCACTTTGGCGGGCGGGTTGCCCACCGAATGCAGCGCATCCCGAACCGCCGCCGCTGCGGCGCCGAGACTCGCGCCCTCGATATTGGCCGTCACGCTCACCAGGCGCGTCATGTTGTAGCGATCGTATTCGCCAATCACCGACCCGGCGGTGACCTGGGCAATGTCGCGCACGCGGGTGGACTGACCCGGCGCGCCACTGACCGGTACGTTGGCGATGTCCTCGAGCGAGGTCATCTGGTGCTGTGGAACCTCGACCTGAACCTGGTACGCCACCCCGTTGGCGCCCGCCCAGTAGACCGGCTGTGTAAATCGGCTCGAGGAGGTCGCCGGCGTGAGCGAGCGCGACAGATCCGCCGTCGTGACGCCAAGCACACCAGCGCGCTCGCGATCGATCGTGACGTTCACGGCGGGGTAGTCGAGCGGCTGGCCAAACTGCACATCGCGCAGCATCGGCAGTGTGGCGAGTTTCGCGCGTACCTTTTCGGCATAGGTGCGGTCATCGGCAAGGTTCGCACCGCCGATCGCGACTTCAATCGGCGTCGAGGCGCCGAAGCTCATCACCCGGCTGACGATGTCGGCTGGCTCGAATGAAAACTGAACTGCGGGCATATCGTGCGCAAAGCGGGCGCGCAGTCGCGCGCGCAAGGCGCCAAGGTCCACATGGGCCGAGTCTTTGAACTGCACCTGCAGCAGGCTCTCTTGCGGACCGCTGTTCCACAGGTGTATGAAGTTCACCGGATAGTTCGAAGCGTGCACGCCCACCAGGCTCAACGAGAGACCCACGGCGCCCGCACCGGCCTCTTCATCGATGATCTTGAGGGCCTTCTGGGTCGCAGCGGTGGTGAGCTCAAGTTGCGTACCGGCCGGGGCGCGCAGACGAAGCTGCAGCTGGTTGGACTCGACGCGGGGGAAAATGTCAGTGCCCAGGCGCGGCAGCAGCAGGACGCCGAGCCCGACGCACACCAGCAGGTAGGGGAGCAGCAGCGCGAGGCGGTGCTGAACCAGGCGCTTGAGGCGGCGGCCGTAGGCCTGCTGCAGTCGGAGAAAGAAGCCAGCATCCTGCTCCCGAAAAGCGCCCAGCGCGTGGCGTGTCTTGAAGGCCCACACCGAGAGCACCGGCACCAGTGTGCTCGCCAGCAGGTAGGAGGCGGCCATCGAGAAGGCCACCGACAGCGATAGCGGGACGAACAGTGCCCGCGCAGCGCCTTGCATCGTGAAGGAGGGCAGGAATACGGCGACCACGCACAGCATCGCCAGGAGCCTTGGGCCCATGACTTCGCGTCCGGCGTCGATGACCGCCCGGCCGACGCTCTGCCCGCGCAGCAGGTGCGTGTGGGTGTTCTCGATCACGACAGTCGACTCGTCGATTAGGATGCCCACGGCGAGCGCCAGGCCGCCCAGGGTCATGATATTGATCGTCTGTCCTGTAACCCATAACGCGAAGCAGGCCGCGAGCAGGGAGATCGGGATGTTGAGAATCACGATCAGCGCGCTCGACCAGTCGCGCAGGAACAGCAGCACCATCAGGCCGGCGAGTACGGCGCCGAGCAGCCCTTCGCTGAACAGGCTCGCGATCGCCCGCGTGACGAACGGGGACTGGTCGAAAACGTAGCTGACGGTCGTATCCTCGGGAAGCGCCGCCTGGAACTTCGGCAGGTTCTGTTTGACGAGATTCACAACCGAGAGCGTCGAAGCATCCGCGCGCTTTGTGACCGGGATGTAGACCGTCGGCTTGCCGTTGATCAGTGCGACGCTGGTCTGGATGTCCGAGGCGTCCTGCACTTTGCCAATGTCACGAACGAACAGCGTCGGCAGCGCTCCGGGCCGGATCGCCACCGCGGCGAGATCCTGGGCATCCTTGACGATCGAGTTCAGTGGCACGACCGGGTACTTATCTCCAAGATCAATATTGCCCGAGGGGTTGATCGTCTCGGCGCTGGCGATGGCACTGACCACGTCCTGGGCCGAGAGGCCGTAGGCCTGCAGCTTCGCGGCATCCACCGAAACGACGATAGTGCGGGCGCTGCCGCCAAATGGCGGCGGCGCCGATACGCCCGGGAGCGTTGCAAACAGCGGCCGCACGGTGTTTAGCGCCAGATCCTGGATCTGGTTGACCGTGCGGGTACTGCTCGCGAAGGCCAGATAGCCGACCGCCACGCTGCCGGCATCGAAGCGCATCACGAACGGCGGGACCGTCCCTGGCGGCATAAAGGCGCGGGCGCGATTCACGTAGGAAACCGTCTCGGCCATCGCGCTCGCCATGTCGGTGCCCGGGTAGAACTGCAGCTTGATCAGCGCCGCGCCCTGGATCGACTTGGACTCCACATGTTCAATCCCGGTGATATAGAGAAAGTGATACTCGTAATAGTAGGTGAGGAAGCCCTCCATCTGGCCCGGGTCCATGCCGCCGTAGGGCTGGGCCACGTAGATCACCGGCACACCCAGGGGCGGGAAGATGTCGCGCGCCATCGAGCGGATTGCGAGTCCGGCGCCGAAGAGCAAGCCGATCACCAGCACGAGAATCGTGTAGGGACGGCGCAGGGCCAGTTGCACGAGATTCATGGCAAGCCTAAACGGTAATCTAACGACATCGACTCGACGAGACCTTTGTGACGCCCGAGCTGGGCGTCGGGGGTGCGATCCTGCCCAAATGGAGGCTAACAGGAAGACTCTGACCGAGCGATGACCTGCAGCTGGCCGGCCCGGAGAGCCTAGGCGCAGAATCTTGGGCTTTCAAGCCATTACATGTCCAGAAATGCCAAGAAAACAGGCTATGGCAGCGCTCGTTCAATAAATAATATTTCGATCAGTTCAGGAGCTTTTCAGACTGCCGACGCGGTCATATCGGGAGTCATCCTGTTTAGAGAAATAGCGTCCGACTGCTGTAAGTGCCGGCTACCATTCGCAACTTCTATCTCGAGCGCGAACACTTCGCCTGTGAACTGTCTAGAGTCAGTAAGAACCCTCCCTAAAACAACCCAAAATCCCACTGTTTAAATGACAGAAATATGATTTCTAAAGGCCTGATTCCATTGATGAAAAAGTTCTCCAATCTTCTGGGCCCAAGTGGTCGACTTGCGCTTACGATTGCGCCAGGGGCGGCGGCAGATGATCCTCCTGGGCTGTTAATCAGCGTCCAGAGCTGAGCAGTTGCTGGTATTGACCATTGGAGGGTGTTTTGGGCCCGCAACTTGCTGACCTGACGGAGGGGCAGAACCTGGTGGGAATCCATCTCTGCCGCCAATTCAGCTGCAGTACCAACGATTACGAGTGGGCGCACCGTCGTTCTTGAAAAACAGGTCACCGCGCTCAATCTTCCCTTCGAGCCAGAATCGCGCGCGCTGTGGGAGGCCTGCTTGAGCACCTAAAAGCGTCCGAGGGCAGAGCTCGACGATACGATTCTTGCTCGTTTTCGTGCAGTCCTTGGCCACGCGCCACCACACGCGCCTTAGGTCAGGGCAATAGTGCGGCCAGCGAACCAGAACAATCCTTCCCCGACCAGAAAAGCGGCGGCGACATCGCTAAACAGCGGTCTCGGTATCGCAAGCCGCGCGCGCATCAGGCCATAGACCAGAAGCAATGCGCTCAGTACCACAGCCAGTTGACCGACCTCCACGCCAAGATTGAAACCCAGCAGCAGCTCGCCCAGGCGGTGACGCGGGAGTTGCATTTCCAATAGATTTGACGCAAATCCAAAGCCATGAATCAGGCCGAAGACCAATGTCATGACCAGGCGCACACGACCAGCGTCGCTCATATGTCCGGTGAGCATCAGATAGCTGGCAGAAAACACTGCTCCACCCACCAGCAGCGTAGCCGGCAGAGTGACCCCGAGGCCGACGATCTTCGCCAGCGCGAAGCAGAGCAGTAAGCCGCCCATACTCAAGGCAATGGGCACAGGACGATGCGTGCTGTCGCCGATAATCTCTGCACCGATCAGCGAAATGGTTAGTGCAACCAATGCGTCGATGTATTGCGGATTGGGCCGCAAAATCCCCGTTACAGCAAGACCGAGCGTCAGACTATGGCCTAGCGTGAAGCCGGTGATGACAAACAACAGGTCACGCACCCGTCGCGATATCAACACCAGACCCAGCATGAACGACATGTGATCGACGCCGGTGAAGATGTGCATGATACCCATACGGATGTACTGAAGCAGTCCTGCACTCTCCAGCACGCTCTGCGACGCGCGGCCAGACACATCGACTTCCCTGTGGTCGCTGGTCAGCAGTTGCTCGACGAGATTTCCGTCCCTGTCAAGGATGCGGGCAAAGTTGGTATGCGATGGTACGCGGTCGTAGAACGCCGCAGAGTGCAGTTTGATGTCGCTCATCGTGGGGCACGTGAAGACGAATTCGATGCGCCGGAAGCCGGCAATAGTCGATAGCGCAAGGGGCCCCTGCGTCCGGGGACATCGCTGGTCGCCCGTCGTCACGCCGACGCGATCCGCCAAATAGCTGTCGAGCTGCTCGACCGTCGGCTGCTGCTTGCCCGAGTCGGACAGGCGCCGTGCCTCGAGATCCGGTACGGTGAATTGCAGACGTACCGTGTTGCCGTTGATTTGCCACGAGGAATAGCTTTCGCTGAGCGTATGCGCGTACGCAATTTGCGCCCAGATCGGCCCGAGAATCAGCAGCGCCAGCAGCGATCGGCGCAGCCAGCTCATGGCTTGTAATCGGCAGCATAATCGCTGCCAATGAGAATCTTCGCTCGATGACGCAGGAATTTCACAGTCGCGTCCGTAATGCGCGTCTCCCGGTCCATTTTGAAGTCATTCACTACCTGTTCACGCGCAGCGTCGAAACTCATGTCGACGGGCGCCGTGTTTTCGATGAGCTTCAGGATATGAATGCCGTCTGCAGTCGGCACGGGTTCGGATACTGCCCCTGCAGGCATTCCCTTGGCCAGCTCAAATAGTTTGTCGCCGAGGTGAATTCTGGCCGCGAAATAAAAGTCGTCGTCGCACTTGTTGATATTGACGAGCCCAAAGCGGTTCAACGCCTGGTCGAGCACGCCCCCTGAGCGCAGGAGGCGCGCGGCATCGTCTGCCCGTGCCATTGCGGCTGCCGAATTGCTACCGGTCGCGGCCGGAATCAGGAGGTTGCAAACTGTGAGCTTTCCCAAGGTGGCATAGTGATTTCGGTGCTGGTTGTAGAACTCTAACAGTTGCTGGTCGCTTGGCTGGCTGGTGGTGACCTCTGCAAGTATCTGTTGATTGACGACCGCTGCCAATGCATTGCGCGTGTCCTGATCCGTTTCACCGAAATCCAGCTCCAGACCGCGCTGTACCAGCAGCTCCTCTACCACCATCTCGTCGAGCACGTGCAGCCTGTCTGCCTTGCTCGCTCGTTCAAAACTCTGGCCGGTCTCGTTTTCCAATTGGGTAATGAAGTCGCTGCGCAAGATCGGCCGGTGATTGACCAGCGCCACGTCCTCGGGAGGGACGGCATTGGTGAGCGTATTTTCCGCCGTGAAGAGGCCGTAACCCGCAATTCCCAATCCGGTGAGTACGCCGACCGTATAGAGAAGCATGGCGCGGGAAACATTGACCTCGGAAGACTTCCCAAATAGTCCTCGCGCTTTCATTGGTCGGGATGCGCCCGCTGGTTCGGGCTGCGGGGTTTGTGTCGGAGGCTGAGCGGATGAATTGGGATCACTCATGCATATCTCGTGAGGTCAGCGTTGCAGACGCAGTACTGGACAGATTGCGGACGTAGACTGCCAAGGACCGAATCGTGACCGGCGGCAATCGCGAAATCCATGCGGGACAACTTCCGGCGTGGCCATAGGCAACGGAGTTGTAGATGCTATCGCGCGAACCATCGCCGTAAAGCCAGATATTGTCAGTGAGATTCGGGGCGCCGATGGCCGGGTTTCCCTGGGCGCGCTCGCCGTGACAGTCCCAACAGAGGCCGCGAACCGGAGATCGGTAGACTTTGGTTCCGCGTTCTATTGCCGCGGCGTCTGCCGACTTGCCCTGGAACGAGAGGATGTAGTCTGTAACGTCACTGATCTCCTGCGGGTTGAGCGGAGCGAGTTGGTATAGCTTGTAAGGAACGGCTGTAGCGTATGCGGGCATGCTTGCCAGCTTCCAGCCCTTGGAATTGCCCGATCGAATGCCATACAGCACCACGCGTTCGATCTCGACAATCCGACCGCTGCCATAAAGCCAGTCATGGTCGCCCAGATTTGGCACGCCTCTGAGCGCATCGCCCTGGCCACGCTGCCCATGGCAGGACGCGCAATACCGTGCAAAGGCAGCTTTGCCACGCGACATGGCATACGCGTTCAATGCCGCATCTGCCGGTACCGTGTCCGGAATGGCCATAAGCAGACGGGTACGCAGCGCATTGGCGGAACGCGCATGAACAATTGCAGCAGCGATGGCTGCTGTCGCGAGCGCGAGCGCAAGCGCGAGCGCGAGTGCCGCGGTGCCGCGCCATCGTCGCTTAGAATGGCGATCTGCCGGCTGTGACCGTGACAACGCTCTATCCGAGGCGATCAATGTTGGGCTCCGATCACGATACGGAATGTAAGCATAACGACGCTTCCGGGCGCAGTACTCGGTGCATCTGCGGTAGCGCGGTAGAGGCATTCATCAATGCGCTCAGCCCGACCAATGCACCGGACGGTGAGGTCGGCCTGTAACGCGAGCTAGCTCAACTCTACCTGTTTAGTATCGCGTCCTCGACGACATTGTTTGGATATCACGAATACTGAGATTGTGCGTGTGCCTGTATCAAAAAGAGTGCAGAGTTGGGTAGATTGGATTGAAGACTCAGAAGATAGATTGAAGGGAGGGGTTGGATGGCAAGCTCATCAAGCCGTAGGAACGCGGTAGCCCGCTGTCTGAAAGCTGCATTCGTGGTGCGCCATCCGTCGGTCAAGGCCCCGGTGATGGGCGCCTGCCGGAACACGCGGTTGCCCGGCGTGTAGTGATGTATTGGCGCGCGCATCGTCATGCGCCTGCGCCCGGCAGCTTGCTGTGCCGAGTAGACGCCTTACCGCAGGGAGCGTGCAAGGAACTGCGTTTTGGCGAGGGGGATGCGTCGTTCTCCTTGTTGCTTTATCGTCGAGGAACGGAGATCCGCGGTTACGTGAATAACTGTCCGCACT
>Ga0182013_10005104_pt1 | contig 15468 bp, 14 predicted proteins | sample 612S2MmetaG_FD_120487 | JGI IMG/M metagenome (GOLD analysis project Ga0182013, IMG submission 120487) | Permafrost microbial communities from Stordalen Mire, Sweden - 612S2M metaG | ecosystem: Environmental > Terrestrial > Soil > Wetlands > Permafrost | place: Sweden: Stordalen | collected...
GCCGAGGCGTCGTAGCGTTCCGATGAACTGGTCGAGCGAGGCTTTCGACTCCGACTCGGTCGGTTCTATCAGCATCGCGCCATGCGCGACCAGCGGGAAATAGATGGTCATCGGATGGAAGCCCTCGTCGATCATCGCCTTCGCGAAGTCGAGAGTGCTCACGCCCGTCCCGGCGAGCCACGCGTCGTCGAACAGGACTTCATGCATGCATTTGCGGTCGCCGAAAGGAGAACTCATCAGGTCGCGCAAGCTGACCCGGACATAATTTGCGGAAAGCACGGCGTCGCGAGAGGCCTGCGCCAGTCCGTCTCCACCATGCGCCAGCATATAGGCGAGCGCACGGACGAACATGCCCATCTGCCCATGAAAGGCGGTGATGCGGCCGAACGCCTGCGTCCCTTCGGCGTCTTCCTTTAGCCGCAAGACTTCGCCCGTCCTTATCAGCAACGGGGCGGGAGCGAAGGGCGCGAGGCGCGCCGACAACACGACCGGACCCGCGCCCGGCCCGCCGCCGCCATGCGGCGTCGAGAATGTCTTGTGCAAATTGATGTGCATCGCGTCGACGCCAAAATCGCCGGGCCGGGCCACGCCCGCGATGGCGTTGAAATTGGCCCCGTCGCAATAGAAATAGCCGCCAGCGTCGCGCACCAGTTTGGCGATTTTGGCGACGTCGCGCTCGAACAGGCCACAGGTGTTGGGGTTGGTCAGCATGATCGCCGCGACATCGGGGCCAACGAGCGCCTCGACCGCCTCGGCGTGCACGACGCCGTCGGGACCGGCCGGAACCGCGCGCACCTCGAAGCCCAGCAGCGCCGCGCTGGCGGGATTGGTGCCATGCGCGGACTGCGGAACCAGAACAGTCTTGCGGGTTTCGGACTCGCCGCGCGCGGCGATGGCGCTCTTGATCGCCATGAGGCCGCATATCTCTCCATGCGCGCCCGCTTTTGGAGAGAGCGCCACCGCCTCCATATTGGTCAGCGTCAACAGCCAATGCGTCAGCTGCTCCATTGCTTCAAGCGCGCCTTGCACCGTGGATTGCGGCTGCAAGGGGTGAATATCCGCGAAGCCTTCCAGCCGCGCCATTTTTTCGTTGAGGCGCGGGTTGTGTTTCATCGTGCAGGAGCCAAGCGGATAGAGGCCGCCGTCTATGGAGTAATTCTTGCGCGATAGCCGCACATAATGGCGCAGTGTTTCCGGCTCCGAGAGGCCGGGCAGGCCGATCGGCTGTTTACGCTCCAGCCCGTCAAGGCAAGACTCGAATGGCGACGGCTCGTCGATGTCGACGCCGCTCGTCTCGGCCCGGCCGATCTCGAACAGCAGAAGCTCTTCCACATCCAGCCCGCGATTGCCAGTGAAGGTCGCGGGCGCGTCGGCCAAATCTCGTTTGGGTTGATCCAGCATCACAGGGCTTCCTTCAGTTGCGCGACCAAGGCCGCGCGATCTTCGTTGGTGTTCATTTCGGTGGAGGCGACGAGCAGAAGGTCGTCGAGGCCCGCGCCTGGCAGCAGGCGCGACACGGGAACGCCCGCGAGCACCCCGCGCGCGGCCAGCTTTTCGACAAGCTCCGCTGCGTCGCCTTTCACCCGAAGCGTGAATTCGTTGAAGAAGCTCCTGTTGAGGACTTCGACGCCGTTGAGCCGCGCCAGCATGTCCTTCAGCGCGACCGCATTGGCGTGGTTGACCCTTGCGAGCCGGCGCAGTCCCGCTTCGCCGAGCAGGGTCATGTGTATGCTGAAGGCCAGCGCGCAGAGCCCCGAATTTGTGCAGATGTTGGAGGTCGCCTTGTCGCGGCGGATATGCTGCTCGCGCGTCGAGAGCGTCAGCACATAGCCGCGACGCCCTTCCACATCGACAGTCTCGCCGCAAAGCCGGCCCGGCATCTGGCGCAGAAACTCATGCCGCGTCGCGAACAGGCCGACATAGGGGCCGCCGAAATTGAGCGAATTGCCAATGGACTGGCCCTCGCCGACGACAATATCGGCGCCCATTTCTCCCGGCGACATAAGCAGTCCCAGCGACACCGCCTCGGTGAAGACGGCGACAAGCAGCGCGCCATGTCGATGACATGCGTCCGCGATCGGACGAAGATCACGCGGATTGCCGAAGAAGTCCGGCGTCTGCACGATCACGCAGGAGAGGCTGTCGTCAATTTGAGCGATCAGATCTTCGCTGGCGAGGACGTCGGGCGCCAGCGTCACGATTTCGTCTCCCGCAAGCCGGGCGACTGTCCGCGCGACCTCGCCGTAATGCGGATGCAGGCCGCCCGAGAGCAGGGCCTTGCGCCGCCGGGTGATGCGATGGGCCATCAGCATGGCTTCCGCGCAACCGGTGGAGCCGTCATACATCGAGGCGTTGGCGATCTCCATGCCGGTCAGCATCGCGACCTGGGTCTGGAACTCGAACAAAACTTGCAGTGTGCCTTGCGAGATTTCCGGCTGATAGGGCGTGTAGCTGGTGAGAAACTCCGAGCGCTGGATCAGATGATCGACGCTGGCGGGCACATGATGCTTATAGGCGCCGGCGCCGACGAAAAAGGGCGCGCGGCCAGCGGAAAGATTCTTCGCGGCGAGGCGCGCGAGATGACGCTCGACGTCAAGCTCCGATTTTCCGCGCGGCAAGTCGAATTCGCCATAAACGCCGCCGGGAGCCTCTGCGAACAGCTCCGCCATATCGGCGACGCCAACGGCCGCGCGCATCGCCTCGCGGTCGGACTCGGTAAGGGGATGGTAGCGCATCTCGATCTCCTGATTGGGTGAGGCCGCTAGAGGCTTTGCACATGAGTTTCGTAGGCGGCTTCGTCGAGCAGGCCCGTGAGTTCGCCTGCGTCCGCGAGGCGCAGCTTCACGAACCAGCCGCCGCCCAGCGGATCTTCGTTCACTTGCGCGGGCGTCTTCTCCAGGGCGCTGTTCACCTCGACAACTTCGCCCGAAACCGGCGAGAACAACTCGCTCGCGGCCTTCACGCTTTCCACCGTGGCGAGTGGCTCGCCCTTGCGGATCTTCTTGCCGACCGGGGGTAATTCGATGAAGACGATGTCGCCAAGCTGCGCCTGCGCGTAATCGGTGACGCCGACAACGCCGGAATCCCCGTCGACGCGGACATATTCATGGTCGGTGGTGAAATGAGTCGTGGACATCAGCGATCCTTTCGTGAGTGAACATAGCGATGCGGAACAAAGGGCAGTCTGGTCACAAGAAGCTCGACTTTCTTGCCGCGCAATTCGGCGCTGAGCGGCGTTCCCGGCGCGGAGAACTCGCGCGTGACATAACCCATTGCGATGGGCCTTGAGAGGCTGGGGGAGAAGCCGCCGGACGTGATTTTTCCTGCGTCGCCGCCGTCGCCGCTGAAAAGCAGAGCGCCTTCGCGTAGCGGCGCCCTCCCTTCCGGCAGCAACCCTACGCGCAGGCGCTTTGGGCCATTTTCCAGCGCGTCGCGAATTCTCTCGAAGCCGGGGAAGCCGCCCTGAGCGCGGCGGCGTTTGCCGATGGAGAAGGTCAAGCCCGCTTCGACGGGATCAATGCCCGGATCAAGGTCATGGCCATACAGGCAAAGCCCTGCCTCAAGCCGCAATGAATCACGCGCGCCAAGGCCAATCGGCGCGACGTCTGGGTGATCCAGCAATCGCATTGCGAATTGCTCCGCTATCGCTTCAGGAAGCGATATTTCGAATCCGTCGTCGCCTGTATAGCCGGAGCGCGTGACATAAACGCCTGCGCCCTCATGGTCGAAGGCGCGCCAGTCCATGAAGCTGAGCTCTTCGACGCCGGGAATTAGAGTCCGCAGCGCATTGACGGCGAGCGGACCCTGAAGCGCCAGCATGGCGCGCGTCTTCTGCACATGCAGGGACAGCTGCGGGAGCTTCTGTGCGATGAGAGCGAAGTCGTCGGCCTTCGTCGCGGCGTTGACGACCAGAAACAGCCGCTCGTCGCGGCCGGGCAGGCGCGTTGCGATCAGGTCGTCGAGCACGCCGCCGGAATCGCTCAAAAGCTGGGTGTAACGGCTGCGCTCAGGCCCAAGCTCCACAAGATCGGCGGCGCAAAGCGTCTCCAGCGCTCGCGAGGCGCCGGCTCCGCCGAGAATCGCTTGGCCCATATGCGAAATGTCGAACAGCCCCGCTTTCGCCCGCGCGTGCAGATGTTCCGTGACGATGCCGGTCGGGTAGTGCAGCGGCATGTCATAGCCCGCGAAGGGAACCATGCGCGCGCCAAGACGCCGATGCAGCGCATCGAGCGGAGTCGTAGCTATTTGCTCGGTTGGGGCAGGGGCGGGGTTGCTCAATGACGGGCTCCGGGACAAGGCATGGCCGCGCAATGACGGACTTCTCCGCCTGCGCGCCCCCTCTGTCCGGGATACCTGAGAGATTCCTCGCGAATACCGCGAGTTTCGCCCTTCGGTGGGCGCCATCCGTAACAGAGCGGCGCCGCTTTCCAGAGTTTTATAGATTTCGCGCGGTTCTTTTGCCTGAGCGTTTCCGGGGCGGTTGCGCCTTCGGCTCCGGCCTTGCGGCCGGCATCTCCCGCGAGAAATCAAATCAACTGTAGCTAAAGATGTGCCTCTTCGATCTTTACGTCAAGTTAATCGGCGGTGGGAATGAGCGAATTGCACGAAGCTATCAAGTCTGACCCGGCTTGAGCCGATAAAAAACGTGATGGCCGATCACGTCCATCTTGGTCAGGCTGCGCGCCCAGCGCGGCCGGACGTAATTCGCATGGTAATGCGTCGAGCGGCCGACGTCGGAGATATAGGTGCGGCCGGCCAGCACTTCGTCGGCGATGCGCACGGCGGTCGTCCATGAGTCGCGCTCGGTGATGCGCAGCGACTTGCCCTCGCAGGCGAAGGAGAACTGGCAGCCCTTGTAGTGATGCCGGTTCTGATAGACGACGCCGCAGATGTTGGTGGGGTAGAGCCCGCTGGAGACGCGGTTCAGCACGACCTGCGCGACTGCGGCCTGACCCGCCTCGGGCTCGCTGCGCGCTTCGAAATAGACGGCTTCCGCGAGGCAGCGCTTTTCGCTGTTCATCCTGTCCTGGTCGATCATCGACGCATAGTCGGGGCGGACGCTGTCCTTGGACGCCGCGCCCGGCAGCGCCAGCGTCGCGCGCGGGAAAGAGGCGACTTCGATCGGCACGGCGTCGGGTTGCGCGGGGGTCGATGACCCGAGCGCAATGGCGCGTGGCACCTGCGGCGTCGCGCCATGCGCGGCGCGTTCCTTCAGCGCCTCCACGGCGGCGGGCGTGGGCGCGGAAGCGGGTTGCGCGGGAATCGCGGCCGCCGCGCCTTTTTGCGTCGTGGTCTGTAAATTCTCGTCGTGAGCGGCGGACTCGGGCGCGTCTTCGTCGCCCGGCAAGGCGACGCGCGGCGCCAGCGCGACTTGAGTGGTGGAGCCCGAGATGCTGAACGCCAGATCAGAATGCGCCGCAGCGCTTTGCGTCGCTCCTCCCTGCAGCTTCGTCTCGAACGAGGGGCGAATGGCGACAAGCGGATCGCCCTTGCGGGTGCGGTCTATCTCGGGAAAATTCGTCACATTGGGCTTGAGGTCTATATGAGGCTCGCGTTCGTCTGACGGCGTGTGCAGATCGAAAGGGCCGCCATCCGTGAGACGCGCGAGTTCCACGCGCGGGCCGCCCTGAGTGCGTGCAAGATCCCCGGAAAGGGCGGTGGCGAGCGAGTTGGCGGATACTCCGCCCATGGCGCGCGCGGTAAGCGGCGCATCGTTCCAGCCGGTTGTCGTGTCCTGTCCGGCCGAGGCCGTGAAGGACATCAGCAGTCCGACGCTCAGGAACCATGGCGCAATGACGTCGACCGACCAACTCGCATTAGACTGACGACGCATACATATCGCTCACGCCTGGACGCCACGCTTCGCCTTGGGCCGCGACATGCACCGCGACGATTTCCAAAGCAGTTCGTATATGGTTATCGCCCATTAGGCTTGCGGGTCTGTTACCCGTGATGGCGGCGTGGCGTTTCAGAATGGCGCAATCCGCGTCACTCGCCTAAAAGATGCATCGCAATCTCTCGACGATGCGGCCGGCGCCGGTGTTCGAACAGGAACACTCCTTGCCAGGTTCCAAGCGCGAGCGCGCCGTCGATGATCGGTATTGAAAGATGCGTTTGCGTCAGCGCCGCGCGAATATGCGCCGGCATGTCGTCCGCGCCTTCGCTGTCATGTGAATAGAGCCCATCGCTTTCGGGCGCGAGTCGCGCAAAGACTGCTTCAAGGTCAAGCAGCACGGAAGGGTCCGCATTCTCCTGAATGAGCAAGGACGCCGAGGTGTGACGGCAAAACAGAGTGAGCAGGCCGGTCCCGATAGCCTGTTCCCGGACAAAAAGGCGAACGGCCGGAGTTATTTCATAAAAGCCCTGGCGCTGCGTCTCGATCTTCAGCGTTTTGACGGACTGGCGCATGGGCGTCCTCGCATTGACGATGAAAAGAGCAGGGGCGTTCGAGTGGCTTATTTTGATTGCGCGTTTTTGCCTAAGACATTGTCGAAGCGGGATCAGTCGAAAAACAGCTTGCATTAGCTTCTCGACTTCTATTAAGTTACTAAACTAATAGACTTAAAACCGCGAAAGCGGAGAGCGTTGGCGGAACCGACGGGCGCCCCAGCCGAGGAAGGGTTCTCCCGACCTCGGGGATCAGCCCTAATTAAGAAGCGATGGACCTGGCGTCCATTCTAGTCCGGAACGCGCTGGCGCGACATAAGGAGCTATGGTTGTGATTTCCGCGTTCATTCATTCCATCAATCCGCTCTATTCTTTGTCTGGATTCGTGGTCGGCGGACTGGTGGGATTTACTGGCGTCGGCGGCGGCTCCCTTATGACGCCGATTCTCGTTCTGCTCTTCGGCATATCTCCCACCACGGCGGTGGGAACCGATCTGCTTTACGCCGCAGTCACGAAAAGCAATGGAACACTGGTGCACGGGCTGAACGGCAATGTCGACTGGCGCGTGACAAAGCGCCTCGCGGCCGGCAGCGTTCCTGCGACAATTATCACCTTGGTGTGCCTGTGGCGGCTCGGCGAGGCCAACAACCACGCCGCGAATGGCCTCATCAATTCGGTTCTGGGAGTCGCGCTTTTGCTTACGGCCGTCGCGCTGCTGTTTCGTGGCGTTACGCTGAAATATATAGCCCGGCACACGGACGGATTGACTGAGCGACAAACCATGCTGCTGACCGTGGGCCTGGGCGTGTTCCTCGGCGTTCTGGTGACGATTTCTTCCGTGGGCGCGGGCGCGATCGGCATGACGGTTTTGCTTGCGCTATATCCTCGCGCGCCGTCGGTTCGACTCGTAGGTTCTGATATTGCGCACGCCGTGCCGCTGACATTACTCGCGGGCTCGGGCCATTGGCTGATGGGCGGCGTCGACTGGAGCCTGCTGGCCTCGCTTCTGATCGGCTCCTTGCCGGGCATTGCGATCGGAAGCCATCTGGCCGCGCGCGTGCCCGACCGTTTCTTGCGTCCTCTCATCGCCAGCATATTAGCGGTCGTCGGCGTGCGGCTCTCCATCTGATGCGGCTGAAGGAAGGGGACCAAGATTATTACTGATGGTCATTTTATAGTCATGCTGCGTAGGTAGAAATAAAATCAATCTTCGGTGAGGGCGGCCACGCCTTGAAATCGGAGGTTTGAAGCGCCGGGCCGGATGTACGCCCGGCGTTTTCTTTTTTGTGGGCCCTTATCCAAAACTCGCGAGGCCAGGGAAGGTCTGCATGAGCCAGAACGAAATGTTCTGGACGCCTCCGGTCACGAAGGTGACGCCGGTCAGCACCAGCAAGACCCCCACGATTTTTTCAATCTTGTTGAAATGCCGCTTGAACCGCGAAAGGAAGCCGAGAAACGGCTCCATCGCCAGCGCGGCCGCGAGAAAGGGCACGCCAAGCCCCAGTGAATAGACCGCCAGCAACTGGGCCCCGCGCCATACGGTGTCCTCTGTGCTGGCTATCGCGAGAATTGCGGCGAGGATCGGGCCGATGCAGGGCGTCCAGCCGAAGGCGAAGGCGAGGCCCATTACATACGCGCCAAACAGACCCATGGGCTTCGCGACTTCGGCGCGCTTCTCCCTGTAGAGCAGGCCGATCTTGAAAACTCCGAGGAAGTGCAGTCCCATCAGGATGATGACCGCGCCCGCCGCGTAGGACAAAATTTCCTGATTGGCGCGCAGTTCCTGGCCAAAGAAGCTCGCACTCGCGCCAAGCGCCGTGAAGACGGTGCCGAAACCGAGCACGAAAAGAACCGCGGACAAAAAGACGTCCCGCTGCGCCCGGGATTTGGATTCCGCGGAGAGATCCTCGAGCGTGACGCCGGCGATGAAGGTCAAATAGGGAGGCACGAGGGGCAATACGCAGGGAGAAAGAAACGACAACAGGCCCGCCGCCGCCGCCGCTGGAAATGTCACGTCAGCCGCCATTATCGCCCTCGTTTGAAAATATGCTGCACACGCAGCGAGCGGCGCACGCTCGCAAACGCGGGTGGATTTGTCCAGCGATCCCGCCGCCCTGATCATTGTGAGTTTTAATCTGGGTGGCCGCCTTTCGTCGCGGTCGCCGCGAGAAGCCGCGCCATCGCGAGAAAAGTTCTCCCGGGCAATCCTTATTAACGAAGCGGCAAAGCAGAATCATTAACCTTGAAGCTGGCCTTGCTATGGCTTCCGGAGTTGCGAGTCATGACCACATTACAGGAGATTAAAAGGCAATCGGCGGGCGTCTCCGAGAATACGAGGCCGATAGCTTCCATACGCGCGCGTCGCGCCTCCCACATCCCCTCGCAGGCGGAACCAAACTTCCCTCGCGGCGTGGCGAGAACTCTGTCGCGACCGCCCTGCGTGAACAGGGGACAGGTTTTGCGGATATCGGCGCTGCTGTTCGCGGCGGTTCTTTACGCCAATCCATCCGCTCTTGTTCCTGCCTCGTTCAGAGGCGCAACACTTGTCCGTGCAGCAGCTGACAGAGGCGTCGACCCGCTCGCAACGTCCGCAATCGGTCCCGTAACTCCCGGCGCGCAGCAAAATTTACGTTAACGATAAATTAACCTCTTGCGCTCACTCTTAAGTTGTCCTGTCGATGCAGGACTTTGGGTGGTCCCCCCACTCATTCGTTCTTGATGCCTCCCTGTCGAGACGACTACAGAGCCGCTTCACGCGGCTCTTTTTTTTGCGCCGACTCCGCGTTTTCCCAAGTCTTCCGCCAATTCCGCTCCGCATCGGTCCTGTCCATCATTGAAAGGAAGGCTTGCGGGCGGGGTATGCATCCGGCAGCCCGACGTAGGTTGAATCTCAACCGGACGTAAAGGGGAGGGGCTTGCCACGGGCGCGGGGCCGGTTAAGGTTAAAAAAAGGCTAAGCGGGCATTGCGAAGATAAATGCGTTAGTTTCCCTGTTGTTGGAAACCGGCTGGGCGAGCCCCGCGTTGAACCGTTGGCGAGCGTAATATGCGTGTAAATGATAGTTTTAGTGACGCGCGGCAACCCGTGTCGTTTGTTGAAAAGCTGGCCGGCTCCGAAGCCTTTGGCGTCATGTTTCGCGAGGGAATGGCGCTTGTCGAGGAGGCCGCCGCCTATTTGGACGGCGCCGGGCGAGAGGAAGCGAAGGCGCTGCCGCGCGCAGAGTCTCTCGCTTATGCGGCTGAAAGCATGAGGCTGACGACGAGGCTCATGCAGATCGCCTCATGGCTGCTGTTGCAGCGCGCCGTCAACCAAGGCGAGATGACCCGCACGCAGGCCGCCAGCGATCGCAACAGGGTCAAGCTCTCCCAGCAGGAACTGGCGTCAGACCCCGAAATGTTCCAGCGTCTGCCACAGAAGCTGCGCGATCTTTCGATCCACTCCGTGCGGATGCAGGCGCGGATCATACATCTCGACTCGCTGATCTACTCGCCACAAGTCAGGGAGACGCCATTGCCCGCGGCGAGCCCGATTGAAGAGCAGCTCAAAATGCTGCGCGAGGCGTTTTCCATCAATTCCTGATCACGGGCGGCTCCGGCGACGTCCTGGCGGGCGGATTTTGTCTCCAGTCATATGACGACATGATTTCAACGACAAAAGCTCCCGGCGCCTGGCGGCGGGAGCTTTTGTCGTTTCAAGCGCTCGAAAGGCCGGACGCTTACTTCTTGGCGAAAGTCAGGCCGGCGAAGCGAGAATTGAAGCGCGACAAGCGACCGCCGCGGTCGAGCAGCTGCGCCGAGCCGCCGGTCCAGGCGGGATGCGTATTGGGGTCGATGTCGAGATTCATCGTATCCCCCTCCGCGCCCCAGGTGGAGCGCGTGAAATACTCCGTCCCGTCCGTCATGACGACCTTGATCATGTGATATTCGGGGTGGATCTCTTTTTTCATGGCTCGACCTTCTTGACGGGCGAACGCGGCCAGATCCTGCTGCAGACGGCGCAGGATGACGGCCGGTTCAGAATTTTCATTTGGCTGGCTATTATCCCATCGAGGCGCGTACTGCAAGCGACGCGCTGAAGGGATACAGGCGCTCGCGAAAAATGTGTCAGATCAAAGGCTCAGGCGGCGAGAAGCCGCTGCACCTCGTTGACAAGATCGCGCAAATGGAAGGGCTTGGACAAAATCTTGGCCTGACTTGGCGCGTTATTGTCCGGATTGAGGGCCACAGCCGCAAAACCCGTGATAAACATCACCTTTATCTCGGGATCGAGCTCCGTGGCGCGGCGGGCGAGTTCGATGCCGTCCATTTCCGGCATGACAATATCTGTCAGCAGCAGTTCGAAGGGTTCTACGCGGAGCTGGTCGTAAGCCGCGAGTCCGTTGTCGAATGATGTCACAGAGAAGCCCGCGTGTTGTAGCGCCTTAACGAGAAATCGACGCATATCGTTGTCGTCTTCGGCAAGCAAGATCTTGGCTGCGGACTGTTCGATCATAACGCTCCTCACATCCTTTTTGTCAGTAGTGCAATGTTTTAGTAAAAATGGAGTGAAAGAGCCGTCATTTCGCGTTAGAGTTTTAAAGTTTACACCGAACCGATCAATGGCGCCATTTCGATCGGCGGGGATGGCGCCGAAACCGGTTGCTTCGAGACCGAAATTCTGGCTCCATCTTCCCGTGCCGTCGAGAAACGAATTTCGGTCTCAAAAGCAAAAAGGCCGGGCGACAAGGGATGGCGTCAGAACCAAGGCAGGATCGAGCGATGTCTGGCCTTCCTCCAAACCATGGCGACGCCGTCGAGCCGGAGCTGGCGGAGCCATTCGAGCTGGCGTCGCCCGCCAGCCCAGCTTGCTCTCTCGTCTTCTCCTCCCCTCATTCCGGCAATGTGTACCCCTTGCGTTTCCTTGAGCAGACCCGGCTCGACTCGACGAGTCTGCGGCGCTCGGAGGACGCCCATGTCGACGTGCTCTTCGCCTGCGCCCAGGCGATTGGAGCGCCGCTTCTGCGCGCGAAATTCCCCCGCGCCTATCTTGATCTCAACCGGGAGCCTTACGAACTTGATCCTCGCATGTTCGAGGATTCCTTGCCGGAGTTCGCCAATACTAGATCGCTGCGCGTTGCGGCGGGTCTTGGCACAATTCCTCGGGTCGTTGCGGATGCGCGCGAGATATACGCCGGCAAGCTCGCCGTCGCGGAGGCGCTTCGCCGGATCGAGGCGCTTTACAAACCCTATCACGCCACGCTCGCTTCGCTCATGGAGAGCGCGCGCAAGAAATTTGGACTTGCGCTGCTGATCGATTGCCACTCGATGCCGTCGGTCATGGCTCGTGATCCTGGCCATGGGGTGCGCTCCGAGAAGCGCCGGGTCGATTTCGTGATTGGCGACAGGTTCGGCGCCAGCTGCGATACTGGCGTCGTCGAGCTTATAGAGCGCCGCTTGCGCGGCTTTGGGTATAATGTTCAGCGCAACCGCCCCTATGCGGGCGGCTTTATCACGGAACATTATGGGCGCCCCGCTTCAGGTTGGCAGGCTGTGCAGATCGAGGTGGCTCGCGGGCTCTACATGAATGAGGTCACGCTGGACCCCAATGAGCGCTTTAGCGCCGTGGCCGCGCATTTGGGCGAGACCCTCGCCGATCTCGCGCGAGAGTTTCCGTTCGGCGAATCCGCAGCGCCGGAGACGCGCGCCGCAGCGGAATAGGCGCGACGAAATGTTTCAATTGGAGCTGCAAAAAAGTGACAGCCGTCGACTTCGAAAGATTTGTCGAACAGCTCGCCGATGCGTCAGCTGAGGCGATATTGCCCTTTTTCCGCACCGCCATCGCGGCGGAGGACAAGGCTTCGGGCGGAGCATTCGATCCTGTAACGGAGGCGGATCGGGGCGCCGAGAACGCGATGCGCAGGTTGATCGAAGAAACTTTTCCAGGGCACGGCATCATTGGCGAGGAATTCGGATCCCGCCGAAGCGACGCGGAATATGTCTGGGTTCTTGACCCCATCGACGGAACCAAGAGCTTTATCTGCGGCTTTCCGACCTGGGGCACCTTGATCGGGCTCGCACATCTCGGCGCGCCGGTCTATGGCCTGATGAACCAGCCCTTCACGCGCGAGCGTTTTTCGGGCGACGGGCGCGCGTCCTTCTGGCGCGGGCCCGCCCGGCACGGAGGCGGAATCGAGAAGCGACCGCTGAAAACGCGTGCTTGCGCGGACCTTGCCCACGCGATGATGATGACGACGTCGCCGCTGCTGATCGACGAAAACCTGAGGGAGAATTTCCACCGCGTCGAACGGCAGGTCAGACTGTCGCGCTATGGAGGGGACTGTTACTCCTATTGCGCGCTCGCCGCGGGCCACGTCGACCTTGTCATCGAGACCAGCCTCAACCCTTATGACATTGTAGCTCTCATTCCGATCGTTGAAGGCGCGGGCGGAGTCGTGACCACATGGACCGGCGAAAGCGCGGCGCAGGGCGGTGCGATCATCGCGGCGGGCGACCCGCGCGTCCATGAGGCCGCAATGGCGTTGCTGGCGGGATAGCGGACGCGGTTTCTCCGCCTTGTCGATGAGGTCAAGCTTCTGGCCAAGTTCCCCGTTGGTTGGGGTGGCGGTTCGTTTCAGGGATTCTCGGTAAGGCCTGAGCGCTTTATTGTCACGGCCGCCTGTCGCTAACCGGGCGACAAGGCGGGGTCAGCGCTGGCAAGGGCGTCACGTTCCGCGATCAGTTGGTCAACATGGGCGCGGAGCTCCGCTGCTTCAGCGATCTTCAGGTCACGTTCTTTGGCGCAAGCGTCCTTTTCGTGGGCATAGCGATCCCTTTCCGACAGGGCGTGGTCTCGCTCTGCATTCGCGCTGGCAGTCTCCCGGCGCGAGCCAGCAAGAGTTTGCTCGAGCTCGGTCGCCATTCTCTCGAAAGCCTTCGACGCTCTGTCGAAATCATTCCTCACCTGGTCGAGTGTCTGGCGTGCGCTGCTGGAATCCGGGTCTTTGGCGAGCGAGCGTGTGGCTTGATAAGTCGCCATGACCCATTGGTTCATTTCCGGATGGGCGGCGAGTTCCTCGTCGGATACGACATTATGGCGCAAGCTGGCGGAGAGGTAACTGTCAACTTCAGCCCCGGCGGTCTCATTCAGGAGCCGCGGCAATTGCACGCCGAGGCGTTCCCCGACGCGCTGGAGAACATTGCGCCAGTCTGCAAGAAATTCGGACCAATCAAGAAAAGCGTGCGGAAGATGACGAGATGCTGCTTCCGCATCAAGCACGTGTCGCAACCACATCATTACCCCTTTTGAAAGGGGGACGCCGTTTCTGTGCGCCAGTGATTGCGCGACTTCAAGCGGGGAGCGCACGGGCATGATGATTCGCAGGTCATGCCCAGTGGAATCAAAGACCCGCGACCAAAAAGGCATGATCCTGCAAAAACGCGGATCTTTTATCATCGCAAGCGGCGCCGTTCCGAATTCCGCCGCGATCACTTCCCTGGCCTGTCTTTCGAACTCGAGCGCCGCCGGGCTGTTGAACCAGTCTGAGGTTACCGCCCGCCAGTCGTCCCAAGTGGTGCCCGCGGACCACAATATTCGGTCGTTGAGTTGCATGAACTCGATGGATTCAAAAAACCCGCGTTCGTTGTCTGGATTGGGCGGAAGCAATGTTCTCGGTTCTTGGGCGCCCAAATGGACAAGCGTCCCTGCGACGGATGAAGTGCCGCTGCGATGCATCCCGAGCACCAGAAGAGCGACGCTCTTCGTGTCGCTCATGCCATCCTTAGCATCTAGTAAAAATGGGGATCCGGCCTCCTCCAGGCCAGGCGGGGAGGCCGCTTCTATCTCCATGGGAGGCGGCGTCGGAGAGCTCGACATCATGGTCGCCCAGGGTCCGTCAGAATCAGGAAAGCGCCAGCGCATCGAAAAGCACGCGAAACCCTTTGACTTTCAGCGGGGAGATAGACCTCATCGCGCCAAATCACAGTCTCTTTTCCGTGTCTTCGTTAATGTCGCGGCCGTGCGCCTAGATTGCCACCGCGAATGTAAACAAAGCCATCCGAATGTAAACCTCCGCATCGGGCAAATCCGCAATGTGACAATGGAGATGCGCGATTTGTGCGCAAAATCAACGAGGCTGCTTGAGATGCCGCCAGCGGGTCCATGCGGCTCGGAAGGGGCAGTCCTGATCGCCCCTGATAACGGGTCGTCGAATAGAAGGAGCCGCAAGCCTGCTAATGTAGTGCGCAGACCCTTGAACTGAAGCGCGGATAATGTCTCTGTTTATTTTGGTCTCTTCTAGATTTATTGGCTTATCATTGTCAATTCTGGTGTGCATAAAAACAGAATATCGAATTTATCTGGCTCGTAAATGCCATTTAGCGCCTCGTTATTATCATATATTATAGTAATATAAAATATCGTATTAAAAAGCTGAAGATCGTAGTGGCTCAGATATAGTGTTAATTATAATACATATGCATCTTAAATGGCTTGTTCTACAAATTTAACGTGGCGTATTTAGAAACATTATTGATATTGATGCGGCATGAAGGCGAATAATAGCACAATATAAGGTGACTATTCCAGAATAAATGCCCTGCATGCTCTATGAGTGCTTCGCATGGCGAGGTGAAAGCCAAAAAAATGTTTGAAGTTTGGTCCTCAATATGAAAATCCCACGCATGAACATAAAGTTGACATTCGCCTTTGCGATGTTTTCGCCGACGCGGCGTTTCGATGGTTTGCGGGAACGGAACGGAGCCGAGAGATTCTCCGGGTCGCTGAAAACACTTTGTAAGCAGTTTTCATTTATCGAGCGTTCTTAATTGTACGCATAAAAGGAAAATCCCATCAGCGGTTTCGCAGAGCGCCCCGATAACCAGGAGTCGGAAATGTTGAGAGCCAATCTAGGTAAGTTTTGCGCCGTTGGCGCGCTGTTGAGTTTGAGCGTCACGGGAGCTTTCGCGCAGGCCGCGAGTCCTGGCGCGACGATCGATTTCGGGACCAGATATCATTCTTCGCCGGCTGGTTCGGTGCTTATTCCGCCTTCGAGCGTTCCAAAGCCGGCAGGGCGGGCTCGCACGCATCTGCTCCTCACGGTTCCCC